>Ga0315899_10007409_pt1 | contig 11778 bp, 13 predicted proteins | sample LakEriMetagenome_2_FD_203518 | JGI IMG/M metagenome (GOLD analysis project Ga0315899, IMG submission 203518) | Freshwater fungal communities from buoy surface, Lake Erie, Ohio, United States - Buoy 4 MA112 | ecosystem: Environmental > Aquatic > Freshwater > Lake | place: USA: Lake Erie, Ohio... | reverse complement strand
CTGAGTTTTGGGGTGTATTCATAGACGAGTTTGGGTTTCAGTGGTGCATGCCGGATGAAAAGGGAGCACACCGCGCTGTGCTGTCGAAATCGATCGAATCCTTTAGTCTTTTGTTCATTCTTAGTGTGTTTGATTGTCTTCGGTGGATTAGACCTTTTTATTATTGGCTTAGCTGCATAAACCGGTAAGCCAGCATTCTCGATCGCGCCTGCCTTGGCTGATCCGAATATTCCGCTGCGCCTGTTGGTGAATCTGTGAGCAATGTGAATTTCACTTGTACGGCGGCATCGCTGAGTCGGCTGCCCTTGTGCAATTCGGGCGACAGCTTGGTAGGAGATGCCGTTCGGTACCCTAGCTGTGTAGGTGTTATCGCTGTTGTTATTGTCGACTGGTAAACCGGATTAGAGCGACGTGATTTCGTTTTGTGAAAGTGCACGATTCCATATGCCGATAGTTTTTCTCGGATCAGGTTAACCATTACCCAAACCCCGACATTTTTTACTTGAAAAAAGTGCATCGGAACCTTTGAAATTTACTGTGTTCTGCTCAGACTTTGATTCAATTAGAATTTTACCTGTGACATACTGAGCGCCTTCTCCGGCACATGCGCCATAAACAACATCGTAAAAGGTAACGGTATATTCATTATTGGAATAAACTCTTTTCGAATTTGAAGTGCTGTTGTTTTGCATTTTTAATGTCACTTCATTGTTATTTAATTTCATTCGGATGTATTTGCCTTCAAAGTCTGATTCGCTGTAAGAATCGAGCACTATAAGTTTATCATTCATAGTGTATTCGAGTTCCGGTTTTCCATCATACTGAATTTCCTGTGGAATCAGATTTTTGTTAGGAATGAGATTTTTAGTTGTCGATTGAGAAATTCCAATGAAAGAAATGAGAGATGTGCTGAGAAATAGAATTATTGTTTTCATAAAATAAATAGATTTGTTTTCCTACTCGTATGGCTTTTCGGTTTCGCCCCGTTTTTCGCCGGATTCTGGTCTCCTTTTCAAAACAAGTATAAACCAAATTTCGATAGGATCACCAACTGCCGTGCAGTTGCTATGCATGTGTTATGAACGGCTTACTCAAGCTATTTGCTTTTCAGATCCATTTGTGCGTGAAGTATCCGGAATACCAGAATCTCAGTGGTTGAGAGTCTTTTAAATAGTATGATGTTGCGATAGATGAGGAAGCCGTGAATTCTTTCTGCAACCTCTTCATAGGTTTTGCCTTTTTTTGAATCCGAAGCGATTTCTTGACACGCTTGAATGAGAATCATGTAATACTTGTCGGCCTGTCGTTCAGACCATTCATCGTAAGTGTAATTCCAGATGTTGGCAAGATCTTCAACTGCCTTTTTAGAGTAGTGCACCTTAGCCATTTTTCTTTCTCTTCTTAAGAGTAGCCAGATGCTTCTTTGGGTCAAAGTTTTTCGCAGTGCCGCTATCCAGGCCTTCTTGAACAGCCTTCTTTAAGTTGGCCAATTTGCCTTCTTCCTCCTCCAGCAAACGCAATCCGGCCCGCACGACTTCGCTTGCATTGCTGAATCGCCCTTGATGAATCGATTGTTCAATGAAGGATTCAAAGTGATTCCCTAATGAGATGGATGTGTTTTTTCCCATGGTGGATGTTTTTGCTAAGTTACCATATTTTGGTAATTGTGCAAGGGGAGGGGGTGATATTTAAGACGTCCGCTAACGTTTTGCTGCGAATTCAAGGGCGGGGCCTTTAAAACAAAACTTGATATGAAAAACTAATGTTTGATTAACTACAAAACTGATTTTGGACACGAAACCCAGTCTTTTGGCAGGTACTGCTATGGGCTGGTTTTATGTTATATGTTTATTAAGTTCCTGCCAAATTATTACCATTCCTAAAGTATCACGTTCACAATATTTCAATAATGATTCGCGCAATTCAGCTTCATCACCATTAAACTTGTTGTTTATCATACTTAAAAAAGTATTACTCGCTAGACCGCCATTAGAGATCTCTAAGTCATTGTAACTAAATTCGGGATCAATTGCAGGTAAAACAGATTTAATTGAAGCAGAACCGCCCATTTCAGGCTTGTAATACCAAGCACTTCGGAATGGAATCAATAAATCAACAAACCGACTTATCAAATCATCAATAAATTCTTTGTCCTCAGGAAAAGAAATACTAAGTTTTCTTAGCACATCAATTTCAAAACCTGCATTGTAAGCGACAATACTGCCCGATGAATTAAAGTCTAATTTTAACTGCTCAATTAATGCTTTACGAGGGTTTACAACAGATCCACTTTCAAAGTCTTTAGGATTCGCTAAAAACTCTTTATGCTGTAAAGCCGAATTTAAATCCTTCTGAATATGTAGCGAATATTGAAAAGGAACTTGCTGAAATGGCCTCGTGCCATCCAATACGGGTAAAGCAGGAAATACGGTTTCAAAATCAAAAAAATGCAGTGGAAATTTCCATGTCCTTAAAAAGTCGCTAATGCTTTTTTTGTTAATATGCGTCGTTGCTTTTTTTTGCCCTTCAACTTGTATACTTTGTCTTTGATTTAATGATACGCTTTCGGGAATGTCTATTATTTTTAATATTCCTTGCTCATATAATTGCCAATCTAACCCTCTGGGGCTATAGAGATGGAAAACAGATTGTTCAGGAATTTTTTTCCAACAGTGATTTATATAATCGCAACTAAATGGCGAATTACAATGTTTGCCAATTTCAACAATCGGTTCTTCTTTCAATGAGAGAACATTTTTTAAATTCTCTAAATTTTGTTCAACCCATAATTGTTTATCAATTACTTGACTTGTAATATCCACCAAGTTAAAAAACTCGTTTGGATTAATGGCACCATTTTTTGTGTATGTGGTATTGATATGCATTAAAAAGAATTTATCAGGTTTAAAACCTGATTTATTCATAACCCAATATTGCAATGAAGCATCTGTTAGGTGATAATCTTTTAATTCGCTACTACTTTTTACTTCGATGGCCCATCTTTCATTTTTGGTATGGTGAAGAATATCAAGTGCAGCTAAAACATCATCACTGCTGAAAGCGGCCTCATAAATTGTTTCTACACCATCATTAATCCATTGTTTTGTTAGATTAATTGAAGGAGTAAAGTCATAGTAACTCTCAGGCGAAGCATCTTTGCCATTTGGAAATGCGCTTTGAGCTAAGAGGCCAATTTCATGTCCGGTAGAAAATAATAATTCTTGCGTGTCAGAAATTTCAGGTTTTAAATCCTTTCTAAAAATATCAAAATAAACTTTTTTGGAGCATTGAATCCAGGATACAAAACGTGATTTGGAGATTGTAATCATTTATTTTCCACTCTTAACTTTTAAAAATTCAACAGCAATATTTCTTGAATCATTAATAGCAATATCCCATGTTTTTTCGCCTTTTTTTATTCTGTCTAGTGGGTAAGATGTATGATTTTTTTGAACGGGTATTGATTCGCCAAAATGTCGCTTTCAATTTCTTGAGCCATTTTTTATTTTATTTCTGTTGTTTGTTAGTCAATTGTCAATGTTTGCAGTGGCGCCCTACAATTAGGCATAACGGTTTACAGATTTGCGATGGGGCACTGACTTACTTTTTTTTCGGATTTAGGATAGCCAATCTTAACTAGAATTGGAATTAGGCGATTGTATAATTCTGGAGTTGAGTCTCTTTTGTTTTTCAGGATTATGTAAAAGTCATACTCTCTATAGTTCAATCATAAGTCCAATACTAGAGCCATTATTTGTTTTTACCTCTTCGAGATCTAACCAATCACCTGAAAATACTGACGTCATTAAAACGTTTTCTGGAATATCTTTTTTCAAGGTAAGATACAACGTTTCATCATCTTGGTCATCATCGGAGCAGTAAAAATATTCGTCCAATAGATGCTCAATTTGAAGCCATTCATTAGGATATAATTTTTTGAATTCACTTACAAGATCTTTATTATCTTCAGTAAAGGCTTCTCCTCCCATATCGTGCGCTGTAACAGTTTGCCCAAGTTCGTCCATGAATAAAACAGATTCGGTTCTTACTTTATCACATGTATTGGTTATTACATAGCCTACAAAACCATACCATTCATTTTCTGAACCTTCCAAATGGGTATCAAAAAAACCAATAGCGATGATTGAAGGTTTTTCTTCTGCCTGGCTAATTGAAATCATCTCTTCAGTTTCTTCATCTGTTTGTCCTGCATAAATGGCAACCTTTCTATTAGATTCATCTTGTTTCTCTTTATTAACTATTATTGGACTATTACCAAGTGATCCTTTCCATTTACCTTTCATTGGACCGGTTTCAAGTCCTTGTTTCCATTTTGCAACAAAGCCGTTTTCGTGAAAAGTAATTTCAATTAATCCTGCGCTGTTGTTTTTTTTATTGTAGAATGTAGCTTTCAACACATTACCATCTATCGTTCCAGTAAGTGTTCCCGAACCATATTGTCCACTAATGGTATTATCTTTACCTTGGCTAAAAGTAATTGTCTCTTGTCCTTTGTTAATTGTGTAGTTTTCGTTGAATTTTATCATTGTATTTTATCTTTTTGTTCCTTCATATAAGGCATTTCGGATTTCGCCCCGTTTCTTCGAGTGGTTTTGGTCTCCACTATCGATTGACAATTATACAAAAATATTTTTGTCAAAACCTTCAATTCTAGCATGGTGGTCTAATTTTTCCTATTATGCTTTGTGTAACCGACCCATAACGTTTTCCCGCTTTGCGAAGGCGTGAATTTTCAGCACTAAACTTCATAAGATGCACAAAACTTTAATTTTGCACTTCACTGTTATAAAAGACTATTCATTATACGCAGGAAGGAACCCAATGCCGAACGTCCATACAAAGCGTGGGGATATCCCTACCGCAGGCTCTGTATATGATTCTCGCCTTGCTGTTTTTCTTGAATCTTCTGCTCAATGACTCGGACTACATTGTGCCCGGATTGATCATCGTAGGACTCGGCGTTCCCGTTGATGGGTTTTGTAGTAGGAAAGGGGAATAATATTTTAATGATTCCGTTTCCTTATCTTTCGGAATATGAAAAAGAATCGAGCAATCATACTCTTACTTGCTACCGTCTTATCTAGCGGATTATTCGGACAATCCACAATCATCGTTCCAATAGACGGTGCTATTATAGTTCACCAGCAGGGTGTGCCTTCCGAGGATATAATCCTACTCGCTAAAATAGATTCCGTTAACACCTCTGTTTTAAAAAGAACAGCTAAATTAGACTCTGCTGCCAAACACCACGCCATGTATCTGGCTAAGTACTATCTAGATCACAACACGGTAGGTCACACTGAAGAAGTTGACTACCCAAATTTCGAGGAGAAAAAAGGCATAGGTGATAGAACAGGGGGTAAGGGAAAATTTAGAAGCGCAGAGATTTGCGCAATCGATTGGGATAGAAAACCTTTCTTCGGAACTCCGGATGTCGAGTCCCTGCGAAAAGAGATTGGAAATAATTGGTTAGAGCCAAAAAATTCGGCTCTGGGGAAAAAAAATAATTTCTTCTTCGAGGGCTACAAAAATTCTCCCCGACATTGGGAAATTTTGAAGGATCCCGAATTTAAATTTTATGGGGCTTACACAATTTTCGTTTGTGTTTACACCAAAAAGGGCATGGATTACTACAAAGAATTGCTAAGAGGAGCATACACAAAAGATCCCAGATGGGAAACAAAGGAAGAAATAGAAAAAGATGTAGAGCGCGCGGCAGGTGGTGACATGCATTACGTTCGTTACATCATTAACGTGACGGTTTTCTCGAGTGCGGAATAAATTACCAAGTAGACTGTTTATAGTCTCATATAGGTCGGTACGTATTTTTTCATATTCTTCAAAGCGAATTCTACGTTGCAACAGTCTCTTGTCAATAGAAAAGATGTTGCGCCCAAAAACAAGGTATTTTCCTACCAACTATTAAATAAATTTATTGAGAAATTTGAGATATTTAATTTCCGCCTCAAGTTCCTCCTGATCTCGCATCCAAATAGAATAACCCTCATTTGCTTTGAAAAGATCTTTGAAAATACAAAGTGATTGATTTTCCGTAAGATCTATTGAAACTGGAAGCACCAAAAATCGGGGGTGGCCAAAAAGGAGCTCATTCCAGTGCGGAGTCATAGCCTCGAATGTATCTTCATCAGGAATGAACACACCATCAATCGTACGGGCCTGTATGCGCAACTGCTCTCCTACCTGCATAGTTTGCCAAAGGCGCTGTTCAAAAACCTTCAAGACTTCCAAGAATGTATTATCGCAGCTTTTTATTTCCGCGAACACACTTGGTTTGTTCGTAATTATGACATTTTGATTCATCAAAATTGATTAGACGTGTTTCAAATATACGGTTAATTTTACCAAGGAGATGTCCACTTGAAATAGTCGCCTGAAATCATGAGTTATCCTAAATCTACCATCGTCGAAAAGAAGGCTTATGCCGATGCCTTGATGGAATTGAAAACAACTCGGACAGAACATCACATAACCTTACCTAAGTCGATTGAATCATTGGTTTTGGTGTTGCGGGCTGAAGATCGACACCTCAAGTATGAATTCTTCACCGATTACGCGCGATTCATATGTCATCCGCGGACTCCGCTGCTTCGAATCGCAGAAGTGAAATCGCTGTATTACAGATGGCGCAGGACACCCCGTATCATCGAACAGCTGCTGTCATTGGCTGACACCGTGAAAACCGATATGCGGGGAATAGAACTTTGGAAAGGGATTATTGAGGGGATACCTGTCTATTCTCGTGCTGATGAACAATTGGTGATGAATCAATACTTGAATCTCTATTTATCCAACAAAAAGCTTCAGAATAACCATCCAACCATTTTACCCGCATTACTTCGTAACATCTGCGAAACAGGTATTTTGAAAATTTTAAATTTATCCGAGGCGCCGAAGCGTTCGTCATTCAAAAGAATATGTGCACTTCATGAGCGACTTTTGTCAAGAGCATTAGAATACTATGAATCGTTTCAAGATGAAGTCTCTGAGAAAGAGCTTCATGCCTACCTCTACAAATTAGCAACCCTTGTATCCTTTCATTCATACGATGATGATCGTTTCGACTCCTACCTTGGCTTTCTTCTGCAGCATTTCTCGCCAAACCATGTACTCGATTTTTTTGCTCGGAAACAACACGAGAGCAAACAACGTAACAAGGAAACGGATCGAGTCTTTAAAGTTTGGAAAGCAATCCCAGAGCAATTTGGCTGCAACTCCTTCTATTCGTGGAAGCAAGCGAATAGATCCATTCCCATAGCGCATTTCATTGTGTCCAAATCGGTGAAATATGTGATACCTGATCCATTTCTGGTTGGTGTAGATTATTTAAATCGCTTGGAGCGTTTATGGATGGTGGAATGCCTGCAAGGAAAAAAAATTGCGGAACTAACTGATATACCATTCGCAATATCTAGCAAGGCCGTAAGTGTATTCAATTCACTTCTTGCGAGTCAACCTGCGCTTCAGCAGCAGATGGCTATCCAAGAACATAAAATTATTCACGTTCAACCGATCAGTTATTACCTATTTATCTCAGAGTTGATTCACAGCGGAGCCTCAATTGAATTCGTAATGCGCATTCATACCGCCCGATTGTTTAATACCGATATCACCGTTGATACGTGGTTAATTCATTTACGTGCTCTAATTCGCATGGACTACCCGCCGAGCGAGGTCAATGAAGTAATTGACTTTATACACTATTTGAAGGTATTTGCGGATCAAGATATAGAGCTTTCTGGAATGACTGTGAATTCATTGAATCGACGAATCCATGACTTTCATTTGCAGCAGCGTAAAAATGCCTATCTCAAGCAATTCGAAGGCAAGGAGATTATCCCATCTGATATTCCCAATTATACTGTTGATTTTGGCAATGTGCGCTATGAAATACGTCAAATTCTATCCAAAAACGGACTGATGGAAGAGTCCGAAATCATGAAGCACTGCGTCTTTTCATATGTTAAACACTGTGTCAATGGTATATCATTCATCTTTTCCATGCGTTCCATTGAAGCAGACAAGACTGAGCATCTGCTAACTCTAGAAATTGATCGCAAACGCAGTCTTGTTCAGGCCAGAGGTCTGCAAAATCGCCATCCAACTGATGGTGAGATGCAGATTGTGGATTTATGGCTCAAAGAGAACGACTTAGGTAAGGCCAAGTATTTCTGATGATTACATGCTCGATTACCGAGCATGAATTAATTCAAGTTTCTAAGTAAGCGAATTGCGTCTTCGATTAGAAGCCACGACCATTGCTTTGAGATATTTCAAGTGACATATATTTAATGTAGCCCTGATGTACTCGCCGGCGTATATCTCTTCACCTATAATTTCATCCCGATACCATTCGTATTTGAACCATTCATGAACGCCGGTGTGCTCCAGTGGATCAACAGAATTGCAAAAACCCTTCACGGAGCGAATAAAAAAACGAGTCTGATTTCCTATTAACTGACAACCGATGATGACCACATATTGCAGTTGGAAGGGCTGACATGGAACTATGACTATACGAATGGCTGGATGACCAGCATACGTCACTGATTGAATATTGATCTTTTCCGCCCAACTGGGTGTATCCTTTGTCCATTGCTTGGATATATGCATCAAGAAATAATAGTAAATGTGCAAACTACTTGGCATATCAACTTTTTTGTTGGCTGACAAACGAAAGGGATTGAATATCATGTGTTATTTATTTTTAGATGAATGAAAGGTGTGAATTGAATAAACTGAATTATGCGCATTTACCCGGTAGTCGAAAGCCGAGAGAATGCCGCGGTTGAATGACCCCTTCAGATTTGAAAAGCTGCCAAAGGGTTTCCTCATCGAGGTTTTGAATACGTGCAAGCTGGTTAACACGTCTATCAAGCATACGCATGGCACCTGGGCTCCACTCTGATTTCAATACTGTTTCCAAAAGTTCGTTGGACAAATAATTTAGGCAAGGGAATAAATCAACCATTTTTTTTCGCGTGTTAACGTCAGGCAATCGAATTTCCTGTTTGAACATGAAACGTCGATGGAATGCGGGGTCTATGTTGCGAATGAGGTTGGTGGTAGCTATAAAAACACCTTCAAAATCCTCTAAAATTTCAAGAAAGGTGCTTTGCGTTTGATTATGATAGGCGTCAGAACCCGTCGAAACGCTAACACGCTTGTTCATAAGACCGTCAGCTTCATTCATCAAGATAATATAAGGTTTAGTGCTTTCAAGCCTTTTACGCTTGTACTCAGCGAATACCGAACGCAAGTTTTTTTCAGCTTCACCGATCCATTTGGATTGAATTTCGGCCATATTCAATTGCATGACTGTGGCATCTGTCATCCTTGCAAGTTGGAGGGCAAGCTCGGTTTTACCCGTTCCAGAAGGACCATGAAGTAAAACGGAAATAGTATTAGGATCATGTATAGACGCGCGAGAAATTAAAGCTTCAATCTCATTAAAAAAACGTGTTTCATCGGAATTGTAATGCAGATTGCACTGGTCTATTTCGCGCGGCTGAATCTCAAAGTACATCCCCATAGCGCGTCTTTTCGAATTAGCTAAAAAAGGGATGTTTTCATTACGCATCAATTGAATTAGACGAGGCTTAAGAACCCCAGTTAATGCCAGCCCACCGCGTTCTTGTTTGATTTCGATGAGGCCTTGATTACAGGGCAAACATTGTCCTGTGTTGATCTCAGAATGGATTCGAAGAATTTCCGCAGAGGTGAAAGCAGTATCTATTACTGTTGATGGAATCATGCCATAGAAGTATGATACTGTCCAGCGAACAATAAGCTTTAAATCCAGCAATGTTCCGCCATGATTTAATAGAAATTGAATAACCTCATATTGATGACAACGTCTAGGAATACAACTGATAAAATCAGCCAGCGTTTCGCCTATGGCGTAGGCATTATAGACCTCAAGCATTTGACAGATGGAATCAAATTCTTGAAGACACAATTCTTGTTGGTTACGTTTTTTAACTTCTAATTCAAAATGCAAGTCTTCACGATCGCGGCGAACCGATTTGAGAGCAATTTTTTCTTTATGAATCAGTCTGCAAAGGCCTTTTACCATTAGGCGCTGTGATAAAAATTTATAGTTCACCAAATCCTCCAGGCGAATGATACCATGACGCTCAATGAAAGAGTTTGACAAATACTCATACACTTTTTTTTCAGTACTCATAGTGAAATAGGATTTAAAATTTGACATAGAGTGATATTATCGCGCCAATTAGCGCAACGGATATAAGAACAAAAATTATGATTGGGGCCCTTTACAAATAGGCCAATAGCTTAGAAGACTTCAGCATTTTCAACATTAACCACCCTGCCATTTTCAATGGTGAGCACCTCAATTGGAGTTTTATATGGCAATGGTAAATGATTACGATTTACACGAAATAGTTGAATAGAGCCCGAGAACCAATGGGCGATAGGTGATGGGCTGGTATGTAATAGCTGTTTTACACCGATGTACTTGCCTTTGCGCTTAGCACGCACTGTGTTTAATACTAGCTGCTCCCTGGAAATCATCCATTTAGCGGTATAACCGAATATATTATGAGGAGCTATTGGATCGAGTATGATTAGATTTTGTTGTAAGTAAACCCCCAAAATATTGGCCCGGCAACCATATGTAGTGCCATTAAATTCAATAATATTTAAAAGTGGTGCTTGCTTCATAATAAAATTGGCAGGAAGGTTCTACAAAGTAAGCTTTATTTCCTGCAGAAAAAAAATGAAAACAGGAATATTTATGCATCAAAAAGAAAAATTTTGATTTTTTCTTCTGCCATTCGCAGCACAAGGTATTGACTCAGCTGTCACCATGGTCTATCCAAGCTAACCACGTTCGCTGATCAATTACAGGAACCCCATTTCGGGAACACGTGTTCATGGTATGTCCTGTGCCTCCCTTACGCGGATTGAGTAGATCGTCATAAAATAATCCTATGCTTGCAGCAGATAACTCCTCGTTTCCGAGGACCATCCAAGTATCTCTGAGAATATAAGCTGCCTTTTGGGCGAAACGGTGACGCTCACCTTGTACGTATTGATCTACCAAACGTGCCATGCTCGCATCAGCCTTTGATTGGTAAACGATTTCTGGCTCCTGTGCTAAATCCAGGTGATCAAGTGACCGTGTGTCATAGGCTAAATTGGACTTCCTTCTATGACCTTGGTAGGGTATAACGGACTGCAGTCGGCTGGGGTCTATCGAGGCTACTCCTTGGGCGAATAACGCATCGGCACCGTCGGCATTGCCGGTTCGAAATTTTAATGCCTTGGTTTTTTTGGCTAATAGCGCTCCAAGCTGAATGCACCGATCTTTAAACGCCTCGTCCACCTTGCGCTTTCCACCCAGCAAAACAAGGCCATTCTCACGGTCGTACTGTTCGAGAAAGGTTTCAAGATTCATTATAACGGTTTGCGGCTAAAAGAAGTTGGCGGATAATTGATATGAGAAATTATTTCTTTTATTGAGGTTGCAAGATTGAAAACGGTCTTGCGTAGTTAAAACACTAAGGTTCTTTAACAATTCACTATTTAATGAGTCAATTAGCTCAACGTATTCAAATGCAAGATCAGAGTATCTGTCACTGTAACGTAATGAGTCAATTTCATTGAAATTTGAGGAAATTTTCAGTTCCTATTTTTCTGATTCTTTCACAGCAACAAAAGGGTCAGTAGCCGCTGCAATGATAATGGAAATTATTCCAACTCCTATAATCTTTA
>Ga0315899_10007408_pt1 | contig 11779 bp, 10 predicted proteins | sample LakEriMetagenome_2_FD_203518 | JGI IMG/M metagenome (GOLD analysis project Ga0315899, IMG submission 203518) | Freshwater fungal communities from buoy surface, Lake Erie, Ohio, United States - Buoy 4 MA112 | ecosystem: Environmental > Aquatic > Freshwater > Lake | place: USA: Lake Erie, Ohio... | reverse complement strand
TGGAGGCTTTGCGCCGCTTTGCCCGACTGGATTCTTCGAGGCATATTTCGGGTGCGGGGCTTGGCCTGTCGCTCGCCGCCGCCGTCGCTCATCTCCACGGCGGCACGTTGACGTTGGGGGACGCAGCGCCCGGCTTGTCTGTGTCGCTGACACTTCCTGCAATGGCGGACGAACCCGGCATATCCACGTGACAGGTGCTTCAAGTTTCTCCTGTGACACTTTGCCGGTTGGCAAAGTGTCACGCGTGACAAAGCGTCATGGCGCCGAAAAGGGGGATTCACAGGGGCCGGATATTATGCTTGATTCACGATATGTTTCACGCGCCTTCCCATTGCTCATCGGCCAGTGGCGACATGGCCCAGTTGCTAGACATGCTTGCGCAAAGTTGCTCGCGCCCCCGTTACGCCTTCATGCTTTTGACGTTGATCGCCGACGTGGCCCGCCCGGACGGAAGCGCAGGGCCGGTCGTGAGGCATGAAGGCAACCTCATACCGCTGCGGGACTGGCTTTGCGATGCGCTTACACCCATGGCCCATCGCGATCCCCGTCGGATCGCCCTGGTCGAGCGGGTGCGTGACGACATGCGCAAGGCCGGTCAGTTGACCAACGACCCGGGTCGGGACGATCCATTGATCCAGGAAGAGGTGCTGATCCGCGCGCGGGCATCGGGGAAGACCAATTTGAGCCGGGCAGCTTCGGAACTTGTAAGAGCCGGGCTTTTGAAGCGCCACTATCAGGGCTATCGCGTCGATCACCTCAATCGCGGGGCGCAGCGGCAGGCCGTATATACGTTGATGGGGCGCGCCAAAGCATTGATGCCCATGACGACGGCCCGCGCCGTCCCCACCCGTGCGCCTCGCCAAGGCGAGTTGTTCGCCTCCTGAGCGAGGCGATCATCAATGCGTTTCGAGCTTCAGCCTCTCGGCAAGAGCTTCGATCTCTTCCGGGTCGAGCAACCATGTGCGCGTCTTGCGACCTTCCCGGTGGACGGGCTGCGTCAACACTATGCGCGCCTGTGCCTTGGCATGGGGCTTGTACAGGCCGAAATGCACGGCGCAGTCGCGGATGGTGCCGATCAAGGGCGGCTTGCCATCAAGATCGATCATCGTGGCAGGCTGATCCCACGGAATAGCGGCAATGCCGGGAAACTTCTGTTGCATGTCGGCATGGACACCATGGCCGGCCGCATAAATCAAGGGCCTCGCCCCAACAAGGCGATCAAAACCGGGTCGCCCGTGGCCCGAGGATCGCGCCGGATTTCCGCTTCTTCCCGGCCGATGGCGCGGAAGATCGCGTCGCCCATCTGTCCCGAAACCGCGTCGGCCAGCGCCGCGACATCCCTGCCGGAACCGGCGGACAAAGCAGCTGAGAGCATTTCAAAGATGTCCGAACGCAAGGCGCGCGCCATGCCCGGCATTATCGCTTCGATCAGCGATCCCCGCGTTTCTCTGGCAAGCAGGTCCGTCGCGGCGGTCGGTCCTCCGTGCAGCACACCCAGTGCGTCGGCAAATGTCATGCGCCGGATGGAGTCCGTGACGATCGGCGCGGCGGTCGATGCCAGATCCACCGCCACATCATTCAGCAGAATGGCCACCCGCTCCCGCACGGCGCGCGTGCGCAACAGAGCGGATAAAATGGCGCCACCCCGATCGCCGGCATCCTGCGGTGGCATTATTCGGGTTAATTGATCGTCGTAGAAGCCGCCCGGCTCGGTCAATCGGGCAAAGGCGCGCTCGGTAGATAGCAGAAGGAGGCGGCGAACACCCTCCTCGACCGAATAACCGCCCGTCGTCGTGGCGCAGCCGGCGAGCGGAAGCGCCAGCAGCCCGACGATCATCCCGCGCCTGCCCGGCCTCTGAATGTCTCCACCCATCATCACCTCCTATTCGAGGCTATGGGGCGGACAGGCTTGCCCATCGCTGAACGATCAGGTTGCGCCGTGCCATCCTCCGCCCAGCGCCCGGAATAGATCCACCTGCGCGAAGGAGACAGCCCGGCTGGCGGTGGCGAGTTCGGCTTCAGCGCCCGCGAGCGTGCGTTGCGCGTCGAGCACCGTCAGGAAATCGATCTGGCCTTCGCGCTGCCTCGCCAGGCTGATCCGTGCTGCCCTTGCCGCCTCGTCCCGCGCGGCGCCCAGCGTCCGCATGCGATCGATGGCATGCGCATAGGTTGAAAGGGCACGCTCCGTTTCTTCCAGCGCCTGCAAGATGGTGCCGTCAAATGCGGCGAGCGAAGCGGCGCTGTCCGCCTTTGTCGCGCCTATCCTGGCGCGGATCGCCTCCTGGTTTGGGAAGGCCCAGCTGATCAGCGGTCCCAACAGCCAGTTCAGCGGGCCGCCACCGAACAGATTGCCCCCGCCCAGAGCCGTGCTGCCGACCGACCCGCCCAAGCTGATGCGCGGATAGAGGTCGGCGGTCGCGACGCCGATCCTGGCCGTATCGGCCGCCAGTCGCCGTTCGGCCGCGCGCACATCAGGCCGGCGCGAGAGCAGCGCCTGCCCGTCGCCCACCGGGATAGGCTGCGACAATTGTGGCGTGCGGACAGCCGCGCGAACGGCGTCGGGCAATTGCTGTGGGGTACGGCCCGTGAGCGTCGCCAATCGGAAAAGCGCGGCATCCCTGTCCGCCTGGAAAGAGGGGATAGCGGCCTTCTGCTGATCGCGCAGGGCGGCGACGCGAATGACGTCAAGCCTGTCGGAGCGCCCCGCGTCGAACCGGGCACTGGTGATCCTGAGTGACTGGTCAAGCAGATGCACCGTCCGTTCGGCCACCGCCAGTCGTTCCGCCGTCGCCGTCACATCCAGATAGGCTCTCACCGTATCGGCGATAACGGCCACCCGGACCCCGTCCGCATCGGCCTGCGCCGCGCCAAGATCGCCACGCGCTGCCTCCACGCCGCGCCTGACCCGACCGAACAGGTCGACTTCGTAGGAAAGGTCGACGCCAGCGTCGAAAATCCAGTTCTCGCGATCGACCCCCGGCAGCGAGCGGATCGTGGATGTGCGGCTATAGCTTTCGGACACATCCAGATTGGTCTGCGGCAATCGGTCGGATTTAGCGCCTCGCAGCGACGCCCGCGCCCTTTCGATGCGCGCCACGGCTTGCCGGATGTCCGTGTTGGCGGCGAGCGCATCGTCCACCAACTGGTCGAGCAACGGGTCGTGATAGAGCGCCCACCACCGTTCTTGTGCCGGATTTGCCGACAAGGCGGGATTGGCTGCTCCCATGAACGGAGCCGCCGCCAGAGGAGGAGGTGCAGGCGCCTTATAATCCGGCCCGGCGGCGCAAGCGGTCAGTGCACTGGCGCCAAGAAGAAGGGCGGTTAAGTGACGGATCATGATCATGTTCCTTATTCCGCAGGCTGGAGCGTTGCGTCGCCAGCCTTGTCCTTGCGCCGGGCGAAGCGATCGCCCAGCGCGCGGCACACGACATAGAATGTGGGCGTGAAGAGCAGGCCGAAGGCGGTGACGCCCGCCATCCCGAAGAAGACCGCTGTTCCCAGCGCCTGCCGCAACTCCGCCCCTGCGCCCTTCGCGATCACCAGCGGCACTGCGCCAAGAATGAAGGCGAAGCTGGTCATGAGGATCGGGCGGAGCCGGGTCTGCGCCGCCTGAACCGCCGCATCGATCGGCGACAAGCCCTGTTCTTCTTCCGCCTGCTTTGCGAATTCGACGACCAGAATGGCATTCTTGGCAGCAAGCGCGATCAGCACGACAAGGCCGATCTGGGTCAGGATATTATTGTCCATCCCCCGCAGGTTGACGCCCAGCATCGCGGCAAAGAGGCACATGGGCACGATCAGAATGATCGACAGCGGCAACGTGAGGCTCTCATACTGCGCCGCCAGCACCAGGAAGACGAAGAACACCGCCATGCCGAAGACCAATCCGGCCGTGTTGCCGGCGATCTTCTGCTGATACGCCACCGCCGTCCACTCCGCGCCATAGCCGGCCGGCGCAGCGGCGGCGAGCTTCTCCATCGTGGTCAGCGACTGTCCGGACGAATAGCCAGGGGCCGTATCGCCGTCGATCTCGACCGCAGGCAGCAGGTTGTAGCGTACCACGCGATAGGGGCCGGTCTTGTCCTTGAAGGTGGAGACGGAACCGATCGGAACCATCTGCCCGCTGTTGGAGCGGGTTTTCAGGTTCGCGATGTCAGCCACCGTCCCGCGATGATCGGCATCGGCCTGCGCGGTGACACGATAGGTGCGCCCCAGCAGGTTGAAGTCGTTGACGAAGGACGAACCCAGATAGACCTGCATCGCTTCGAATATCCGCTCTGGCGGAACGCCCAGGAGATCGGCTTTGCGGCGATCCACATCGGCATAAACGCGTGGCGTGCCCACGTCGAACAGCGTGTAGACCATTGCCAGTCCCGGCGTCTGGTTCGCCTTGCCGATCAGTTCGCCCGCCACCTTGTTAAGCTCGGCGTAGCCGCGGTCCTCGCGATCCTCGAGCATGATCCGATAGCCGCCGGCAGATCCGATACCCTGGATCAAGGGCGGGGGGATGAGCAGGATGCGGGCCTTGTCGTAGCCTGCGACGGCCTTGTTGGCCTCGGCCATGATGCCGGCATAGGTGGCGCCCTCCTCCTTGCGCTCGGCAAAGCTCTTGAACGGGAAGTAGATCGCGGCGCTGTTGGGCGCTTGCGTCTGGGACGGCCCGTGGAAGCCGGCGAACATCACTGCTCCGCGCAGCCCCTTGATCGGCAGAATCCTGGCGGCGACCTCGCGCGTTACCTTGTCGGTCCGCTCAAGCGACGCACCCGGCGGCAGCTGCACGACGGCCAGGAAATATCCCTGGTCCTGGGCTGGAATGAAACCGCCAGGCGTCGCCCAGAAGAGTGCGGCAGTCGCGGCGATCAACCCGGCATAGGTCAGCAGCATCTTCTTGGGCCGCGCCACGAGGAAACGCGTAAGGCGGCCATAGTTCATGCTCAGGCGGTCGAAGCCGCGATTGAACATGTCGACAGCTATGCCAAGCTTCTGCCGCCAGACCGGGTCGCCGCTACGATCGCGGTGACCATGTTTGGATTTCAGGAGCAAGGCCGCCGCAGCCGGCGAGAGCGTCAGCGACAGGATGAGCGAGATGATCGTTGCGGTCGATATGGTCACCGCAAACTGCTGATAAAAGGCGCCGGAAATGCCGGTGATGAACAGCGTCGGCACGAAGACGGCGCACAGCACCAGGACGATCGCCACCAGCGCGGTCGATACCTCGTCCATAGAGGTGCGCGCCGCCTCCAGAGGACTCATGCCATTTTCTATGTTGCGTTCGACATTCTCCACCACGACGATGGCGTCGTCGACGACGATGCCGATCGCCAGGACCAGGCCAAAGAGCGACAGGTTGTTGAGCGAATAGCCGAGGGCGGCCAGCATGGTGGCAGTGCCGATCAGCGAAACGGGGATGGCGATGATCGGGATGATCGCCGCGCGCCAGTTCTGGAGAAACACCAGGATGACCAGGACCACCAGCAGAACCGCCTCGATCAACGTCTGATAAACGGCGTCGATCGACTGGCTGATGAACTCGGTCGGGTTGTAGATGACGCTATACTCAAGCCCTTTGGGGAAGCGATTGGACAGCGTGTCCATTTCCGCCTTCACCTTTTCCGCCGCGTCGAGCGCGTTGGAGCCGGGGCGCTGCATAACGGCGATGACCACCGTGGGCTTGTTCGACAGATAGGTGTTGATGCCGTAATCCTGCGCGCCCAGCTCCACCCGCGCCACGTCGCTCACGCGGACCTGTCGGCCATCGGCGTCGGTGCGGATCACGATGTTGGCAAATTGGCGAGGCTCGGTCAGGCGCCCTTGCATCTCGACGCCAAGTTGGAAGGCTTCCCCGCGATCATATGGGGGCTGGCCGATGGAACCAGCAGACACCTGAACATTCTGGGCACGCAGCGCCTGGACAATCTCGCCCGCGGTCAGATCGAGCGCAGCCGCGCGATCCGGGTCGATCCAGATGCGCATGGCATAGTCACGCGACCCGAACAGCTGCACGTCGCCCACGCCATCCAGCCGGGCGAGACGGTCGCGCACCTGCGTCAGCGCATAGTTGGACAGATAGTTGCGGTCGAACGTGCCATCGGGCGACTGTAGATTGACGACCATGAGGAATTCGGGCGTCGTCTTGCGCGTGACGACGCCGAGACGCTGAACTTCTTCGGGCAGGCGGGGAACGGCCACCGCGACCCTGTTCTGGACCAGAACCTGCGCGGCATCGAGGTCGGTGCCGATCTTGAAGGTCACCGTGATGAGGACCTTGCCGTCGCCCGTCGACTGGCTGCTCTGGTAGAGCATGTCATCGACGCCGTTGATCTCCTGCTCGATCGGCGCGGCGACCGTCGAGGCAACGGTTTCCGCCGACGCTCCGGGATATTGCGCCGCGACGGTCACGGTCGGCGGCACGATGTCGGGATATTGGCTGACGGGCAGCCCGATGAAGGCCAGAGCACCCACAACGGTGATCACGACCGCGATCACGGCCGCAAAGATGGGCCGGTCGATGAAGAAACGGGAGAAACGCATCGGATCGTCCTTTGCGAGCAAAAACCGGCCGTACGATCCGGAAAACCGGATCGCAGACAGTCACATTGCAGTTGCGGGTCGAATGAAGATCAGCGAGCGAAGGTAGCCTGCGCCGCCGCGGGCGAGAATGCGTCCGTTGCCGACACTGGCGCCGCCGCAGGCCTGATCGGAACAGGCCGCACCGAAACCTTCGCGCCCGGCATGGCAGCCTGCAGGTTTGAAACGATCACACGATCCTGCGGGGTGAGGCCAGAACGGATGATCCGCAGGCCGTCCACGATAGGACCAAGTTCCACCGGCTTGGCGGTCACGACATCGTCCTTGCCGATGGTCAGCACAGTCTTGCGTGCCTGGTCGGACTGGATGGCCTCGTCCGGCACGAGCAGCGCATTGACCTTGCCGCCATCCGACAGACGCATGTTGCCGAACAGGCCGGGTGTCAGGAAATTGTCGGAATTGGGGAGGACAGCCCTGACACGGATCGTGCCCGAATGGGGATCGAGCCCATTGTCGGTAAAGTCGAGCCTGCCTTTCCAGCGATAGTCCGCCTCATCCTGCAGACGGATTTCGACCTTATCGCCCCCCTGCCCGTCGCGCCGCGACTTGAGGTAAAGCGCTTCCGAGGCATCGAAGTTGAAGTAGATGGGGTCGAGTTTGTTGACGGTCGTCAGAAGAGTTGCGCCGGTCCCCTCAGCCCCCGAAACGAGATTGCCGATATCCACTCGCCGATCCGACACACGGCCGGCGATCGGAGCGCGGATCCTGGTGAACTCCACATCGAGAGCCCGCTGCCGTTCACGGGCCTGCGCCGCTGCCAAAGCAGCCTGCGCCGCCTGAAGGCGCGAGCGGAGCGCATCGATTTCGCTGGCCGATATCGCTTCGTCGCCGGTCAGCCGCTGGACGCGCGCATAATCATTCTGGGCGAGCAGCAATGCGCTGCGCGCCGAGGCGCTGTTCGCGCGAGCTTCGGCTAGCGCAGCCAGAAAGGGCCGCTGGTCGATCGTGAAGAGCAGCTGGCCCTGGCGGACATAGTCCCCGTCGCGAAAGTGGATGGCGGTGACGGCACCCGATACGCGCGGGCGGATGTCGACCGTCTGGCTGGGCGCGAACCGCCCGACATAATCATCCCATTGCGTCACCGCTCTTAAAAGGGGCGCCGATACGCCGACCGTGGCGATGGGCGCGGCGGACGCCTGCGCTTCCGGCTGCGCCGCGAATTTCCACGCAACCCCGCCCAGCAGCAGCACGCCGATCGCAGCCCAAGCTGCACGTCGCTTCATGCCGCTTCTCGACCCGGAAAGGTTGACGCCTTTCGCCTGACCGTCTTGCTCGATCCTGGTCACCATATTCATGCGCGGGGCCCCTTCAATGCGCGACGCGCTGCCGTAACTGCAGACAGCAGGGTTTCGAGCTGCCCTTCGCTGAAGCCAGCCGCCAGAAAAGCGTCGATCGATGAGGGACGGACGGCAAAACCCTGATGCCAGGCCTCGACAGCCAGACGCCGCAAAGCCTCCAGCTTGCCGTCCGCCAACTGGAAATGCGGCTGGGGTCCAAAGAGGATCGTCTTTAGCCGGGACCACCGGCCCGGAGCGCGCAAAGACGCCATTCCATCGGTTCGCGCAAGGTGCACGATCTGCCATTCTGCGGTGGTAAACCCAAGCGCAGCAGTCTTGATGCGCTCGCGCATCGCAGGCAAAGCAAGTCCAGCCCCCGCCGCTGGCAGCGGCTGGGCGAAATCTACATACGCCATATTCAAAACCCCTTGTTGAACGCTCAAGGCAACGGGAGGCGTGAACAGGCCATTCGCCCGTCACGCCGGATCATTCCAAGATCGCGCAAAACCGTTGAACCGGGGCAAACCCGGTCAGCAGGAAAGATGATGGTCGCAACCGCCATTCAGCGGAACGCTCCCATTGTCGAATGGTCAACTCATACAGACATCAGCATAATTTGCTCCTTCGAGGCAAAGCCTCACCGGAATTCATACTGACTGGTATATAATGGCGAGCAGTTCCTCGTCAACGACTTTTTATACCGACCGGTATTTTTCTGAAAATGCCTGTCAGGAGGACATTTTACTTCGTCGGCCACATCGTCAACGTCGTATGGACCAGCTGCTCCAGCTGCTGGCGGCTTGCTCCACCGCTCGCCTGCACACCCATGCCCTGGATCACGGCCATCAGATAAGCAGCAAGAGCCGCAGGCTCGACGCCGTCCGGCAAATCCCCCTCTTCCTGTGCCCGCTCCAGCCGCTCGATGAGCGCCCTGTCCGACGACGCCCGCCGGGCAATCACATCCGCCTTGATGGACTCCGCCTGCGTCGTGCAGGCCACCATGCTCATGACCCCAAGACAGGCACGCGGGTCATTGCTTCCCGTCTGCATGTCCAGCGTTCCGCGCAGCAGCCGCTCCGCCACGCCACGCGCCGTCGGTTCCTGCAAGGCCGAACGCATGTAGCAGAGCTTGTCGCGCTCGTAGAGGTCCAAAGCCTTGTGAAACAAGGCTTCCTTATTGCCGAAACAGGCATAGAGGCTGGGTTTGGTTATCCCCATCGCTTCCGTCAGTTCGGCAAGGGAGGCGCCCTCATATCCCTTTTCCCAGAATACCGTAAGCGCAGCCGACAAGGCCTCTTCGGGATCGAATTCCCGAGGACGTCCCCTCGTTGCAGATTCCGCGGCGCTTTTCATACCGGACGGTATATAGTGCGGCTAGCCAGCATGTCCAGCCCCGGTGCCGAAGGGGTCGGCGCCCAGCCGATCAGCGTGCCAGTTCAAATGGTCCGCCATGAAGGTGGACACGAAATAATAGCTATGATCATAGCCGGGCTGCAATCGCAGTGTCAGGCGCTGCTCCGCGCGCTTGCAGGCTGCCGCGAAAAGCTCCGGCTTCAACTGTTCTTCAAGAAACGGATCCGCGTCCCCCTGATCGATCAGGATGTCAGACATCCGCGCGCCGTCCTCCACCAATGCGACCGCGTCATGATGCCGCCAGCGCCCCCTATCCTCCCCGATATAGGCCCCAAACGCCTTTTGGCCCCATGGAACCTGCGATGGGGCGACGATCGGCGAGAAGGCGGACACCGCGCGAAAACGTCCCGTCATGCCCAGTGCCATGGTCAAGGCACCGTGACCGCCCATCGAATGACCCATGATCGACTGTCGCTGCATATCGGCCGGATATTCCTGCTCGATCAACGCCGGCAGTTCCTCCGTGACGTAGGACCACATCCGGTAATGCGTCGCATAAGGCGACCGGGTCGCGTCGACGTAAAAGCCCGCGCCAAGACCCAGATCGTAGCTTCCCTGCGGATCGTCGGGCACATCATCGCCGCGCGGGCTGGTGTCGGGCGCCACGAATATCAGCCCCAACTCGGCACAGGCGCGACGATATTCCCCCTTTTCGGTCACGTTCGCGTGGCTGCAGGTCAGGCCGGACAGATACCAGACCACCGGCAACCTGACGCCGTCTTCATGGGGCGGGACATAGACCGAAAAGGTCATGTCCGTACCAGTGGAGGAGGACGCATGTCGGCAAATATCCTGCCGCCCACCAAAGGCGACATGGCTCTCGACGATGTCCATCATCAGTAAAGGACGACGCTGCGGATCGATTCGCCCTGGTGCATCAGGTCGAACCCCTTGTTTATCTCTTCAAGGCTGAGGACATGGGTGATCATGGGATCGATTTCTATCTTCCCGTTCATATACCAGTCGACGATCTTCGGCACGTCCGTCCGGCCTTTCGCCCCGCCGAAAGCGGTACCCTTCCACACTCGTCCGGTCACCAGCTGGAACGGGCGGGTGCTGACCTCCTTGCCGGCTTCGGCCACCCCGATGATGATGCTTTCGCCCCATCCCCGATGGCAGCATTCCAGTGCAGTCCGCATGACATCCGTATTGCCGGTGGCATCGAAACTGTAGTCGGCGCCGCCGTCCGTCAGTTTCAGCACCTCGGCAATCACGTCCTCGCGGCTCTTGCCCTTCCCGTTGATGAAATGCGTCATGCCAAAGCGGCGCCCCCATTCCTCGCGTTCGGGATTGATGTCGACGCCCACGATGACGTCCGCGCCGACCATCCGGGCACCCTGAATGACATTGAGGCCGATGCCGCCCAGCCCGAACACGACAACTTTCTCGCCGACCTGCACCTTGGCGGTGTTGACGACGGCCCCGACGCCGGTGGTGACGCCGCAACCGACATAGCAGCTTGCCTGAAAGGGCGCGTCCTCGCGAATTTTTGCCACTGCGATTTCGGGCAGCACGGTGAAGTTGGAGAAGGTCGAGCAACCCATATAATGGTAGATCGGCTGTCCCTTGTAGGAAAAGCGGGTCGTGCCATCGGGCATCAGGCCCTTGCCCTGCGTCGCGCGGATGGCCGTGCAGAGGTTGGTCTTGCCCGACAGGCAGCTTTTACACTGACGGCATTCGGGCGTGTAGAGCGGAATGACATGGTCCCCCGGCACGACGCTGGTCACGCCCTGCCCGACTTCGCGCACGATGCCCGCCCCTTCATGACCCAGCACCGAAGGGAAGATGCCTTCGCTGTCGAACCCGTCCAGCGTGTAGGCGTCGGTATGGCAGATGCCGGTCGCCATAATCTCGACCAGCACCTCGCCCGGCTTTGGACCTTCCAGGTCCAGCTCCACGATCTCGAGCGGCTTCTTGGCCTCGAAAGCCACGGCGGCGCGGGTCTTCATGATTTGTCTCCAGCAAGATAAGCGGACGGTGCGTTTCCCAGGCCGCCTCTAGCAAGATTGCATCGCGGCGATAAAGCCCTGTTTGAGACCACTTCTTCCCGGTTCCCCAGTCCGCAGACAGACGATCTGGCCCGGTCAAGCTTGCCGAAGGGCACGGGCCGGCCGAACGGAGAGGAGCGGGACGGAGCCGATCATGCCGATGGCGAGCGTCAGCATCGCGCCAGCCGCCAGTGTCGCCAACACGATCGCCCAATCAGGTGCCCAGGAAAATTCGAACAACTGCACGATGACGAACCAGGCCGCCGCGCTGCCCAGAGCCAGCGCCAACATGGCCAGGATCGCGGCGAGCAACGCATATTCGACTGCTTGCCCTCCCAGCAATTGGGCCCGCGTCGCGCCCAGCGTCTTCAAGATAATGCTGTCATAGACCCGCGATTGCCGGGACGCGGCGATGGCCCCTACCAGCACGGCAATGCCAGCCAATATGGCGACCGATGCCGCGACGAGGATGGCCCGTGCCATTTGCGAGAGAATCGCCCCGACCTGATCGAT
>Ga0315899_10007407_pt1 | contig 11779 bp, 13 predicted proteins | sample LakEriMetagenome_2_FD_203518 | JGI IMG/M metagenome (GOLD analysis project Ga0315899, IMG submission 203518) | Freshwater fungal communities from buoy surface, Lake Erie, Ohio, United States - Buoy 4 MA112 | ecosystem: Environmental > Aquatic > Freshwater > Lake | place: USA: Lake Erie, Ohio... | reverse complement strand
GAAGGCCGGCGGCAAGCTGTTCCACGCCGTGGTGGAGGGCATGCACCCGGACGGCCAGGGCTGGTTCTACCGGTGGAAGGAAGGCTGCTCACCGGCGGAGGTGGAGATCCCGGACCTGCCGGCGTGGCTGATCGCGGGGCTGGTGCGCCACATCGCCAAGAAGTCGTGGGCCCAGGTGGAGAAGCTGAAGGAGAAGGAGGAGCGTGGCGAGGGCTTCGGCGGCGGCGAGGCGGGCCCGATGGACCTGCTGAGCCCGGGCCAACAGCGGCGGTGCCTGCGAAAGATGGAGAAGTTCTGGCCGTACCGCGGGGGCGAGAAGGAGGGCCTGGGCAGCAAGGGCCACTACGACGTGATGCGCCGGCTGGTGCTGTCGCTGTGGAAGGGCATCGCGGACGAGGCGACATTCAAGCTGTGGCTGGTGGATTCGGACTGGGACATCAAGAACGACTGGAGCGGCGCCAAGGGCAGCCACCCGGTCAACGGCGGTGAGCTGCTGAGCTGGGTGAAGTCACTCGCCACCAGCGACACCCAGGCCGAGGAGGTGAAGCCGTGGGCCGCGGCGTGGCAGATCGCGGTGGAGAACGGCTGGAAGCCGCCGTCATGGGCCAAGCCACCGCGGAGCATCGATGCCCACACCTTGAGCGTTCGCACCAAGGAGAAGGTGGAGCAGCTGAAGAAGGCGATGGTGCTGATTGACGCGATGGAGACGCCGCTCGATCGGGAGATGGCCTATCAGAATCTCAAGCAGGACCTTGGTTTTCGGGACCGCGAGATGTTGACCGTGGTGAAGCACCTGCAGGAAGAGTTGGCGGGTGACATCACCGATGGGGGCTTCCTCGAGGATGTGCTGGCCAATGCCAAGCCGATCGACGTGGCGGTGGAGCGGTTCCTGCCGTTCGGCGCGGTGACGATGCTGGGCGCGGATCCGGGCACCGGCAAGTCGGTGTTCATCTACCGGATCGCGGAGGCCGCGGCGTATGGGCGGGTATTCGCGGGTCAGCTGCAGACGGTGCAGGGCAACGTGCTGGTGGTGCAGCGGGACGAGAGCGACGCCAACTTGAACCAGAAGGCGACGTTGATGGGGTGGAAGGATCCGGAGCGGCGGATCGCGGTGAAGTTCCGGTTCTCGGCGGGCCACTTCCCGGAGCTGGAGAAGTGGATCGATGAGTACCAGGCGCGGTATGTGGTGATGGACAGCTTCGCGTCGCTGTTCGCCGGTGGTGCTGACCTGGCGGAGTCAGACGCGGGGATCTACCTGTACAAGCTGAATGCCATCGCAGCGCGGAAGGGCGTGGCGATCCTGCTGACGCACCACCTGCGCAAGAGCGCGGGCAGTGGGGACCGGCAGACGGTATCGCTGAGCGACTTCTACGGGAGCACGTTCATCAGTGCTGGCACCAGCGATGCCTGGGGGCTGTTCAAGGATCCGCAGGCGGGGAGCGAGGAGGTGGCGTTTGTGCTGAAGAACGTGAAGCCAAGGAGCGGGATCGCGCAGATGGGTGACACGTTCCGGCTGCTGGGGAGCCATGAGGATCTGTCGCTGGAGGTGGATTCGCTGAATGCGGTGAGCGATGAGGTGAAGGATCTGAGGGAGGGGGAGCTGAAGCTGCTGAAGCTGCTGCGGCAGAGGGATGAGCACCGGCCGTGGCTGGTGGTGCATCCAGACCAGGAGAACGAGAAGGATCTGAGGAGCGAGACGGGGCTGACGGAGCGTCAGCTGAGGCGGGTGTTGCAGTCGTTGGTGGGATCGGGGAAGTGGGGGATCAAGAGGAAGAGGGTGGTGATGCCGGGGAAGGGGACCAATCCGATGGGGTATTGGATCTGAGGGGGCTGGTGGTTCCTACGGACATTTGTTTTTTGGTGGGGCTACCCGGGGCAGATGTCCGTAGGAAGGTCAGATCGGTTGCGGGGGAAGGGAAGTCCTACGGACATGGAGGGTATTACGGACATTTCCTACGGACATTTCCTACGGACATGGGGTTTTGTACGGACGTCCGTAGGAAGGGGTGATGTCCGTAGGAGATCCCTTGTGCTGGTTGGGGTTTACCCTTCCTACGGACATTACTCTCTCTCTCCACGTTGGGTTTTTTGGTTTTTCTGGAGCAGCACAGGTGTACTAGGGCGCCTTGGAGAGCTTCACCCATGACCACCTGCTGTAGAGTTACCTAAGTAGCTCCCCCCTCATGCCCACGTCCCCAGTTCAGGATCGACCGATCGGCGGTCAGCAGCGCACCAGCCACTGGGAGTCTCCGAAGCGTCAGCGGACGCTGAGCCTCAGCGACGATGCGTGGGAGCTGGTGTCGGTGCTGGCGGAGGAGGAGAAGCTGAACCGCAGCGAGGTGATCGAGATTCTGGTGCGACTGGCCCGTGACACCAAAATTCCCCTCACCGGCGTCCGCACGGCCCTTCTCTCCAAAGGTTGACCCTACGAAGCTAACGAGGTAGGATTCCTAGGTCCTCTGGAGCCGAAGGCTCCCACTGACCCAATGCCCCTCCTGTCCTCCAGCGTCAAAGACGCCTACAACGCACGCAAGGCCAAGGCCACCGGCGGTGCCTACCTGAACCCCAGCTCAATTTCCGAGGGTGAGAAGGTCCGGATCACGTTCCTCGGTGAAGACTCCCTCGCTGGTTTTGAGGCGTGGGTCTCCAGCCGTGACGGTTCCAAGCGCATCCCCTTGCGCTTCGGTCAAGATCCCACCCGCAGTGATCTCGAGGAGCGCGCCGCTGATGAAGGCGGTGTCGTCGACGCCGAGACCGTCGCCAAGCCGTTCTACGCCTTCGCGGTCTGGAACTACGACGCTGAAGCTGTCCAGGTCTTCCAGTTCTCGCAGCAGAGCCTGGCCGGGCCGATCATCGATGCCCTCTCTGACGAGGAAGTCGAGGCTGAGCCGCACCTCTACGACTTCGTGATGAGTGCCACCGGCACCGGCCGCGACAAGCGCTACAGCGTGCTGCCAGTCCCCGGTCGTCGCCGCAAGGCTGACGCCGACAAGACTGTCGCCGCTGCCTGGGAAGAGGTAGTTGAGAAGGGCTTCGACCTCAGCGTCCTGCTGAGCGGTGGAGACCCCTTCCGTCCACTGCCCTTCTGACCTAGCCCAGTTGTGCTGTTGCCCCGCTTCTACGCGGGGCTGTCTCTTATGACCACCCGCTTCCTGCTTCAGTCACCCACCGGCCAGTTCTTCCACCACCCGGATGATCGTGGCAACTCGTGGACGGATTCCCCGGCCACGGCTCATGCGTGGGTCGACTGGGACCGCGCCACCGCAGCAGCTCGCTGCTGGCACCTGCTCCACGGCGAGACCCTTGCTGTTGTGCAGCGATGACCGTCACACAACTGCGAGCCGAAAGGTGGTTCGAGGTTGAGGTGCGAATCCCCGGGCAACGTCCGCTGCGGGAGCTGGTGAAAGCCACCAGCAAGCGCGAAGCCTTCGAGATCACCTACCGCCGCTACAACACCACCGTCGACCCCGACGGCCACCTGGTTCAGCGCATCGGCCAGGCCCAGGTTGCGGTGGTCGACGCCGCGCAGCGGCGCCTGACCCCTCAACCGATCAGCCGCCGCAGAGCGGCTGCGCCTGTTGCGCCGCAACCCAGCTCCACCAGACCCCGCCTCGAAGGAAAAACCGCCTTCGGGAACCTGCAGACTGGGTTCTGATGCCTACGGCATGTGATACACATTTAAGACGTATACATCCGTGCTAGCTTTTGGTTAACGAGGTTGTCAGACAACACCTTGTGGCTCGGCCCCTGCTTCGGCGGGGGCTTTGTCTTGGCTGGGTGTAACCGACCTAGGTAGTTGGGGGTATGCTTTCTAGGTCTGACAACGATCGTCATGTCTTTGGACCCCCGCTCAGCCGAGGGTGGCAACCTGCCCGCGCCCATCAGCTTCGACTCAACGCAGTTCAAGCTCCAAGCCGACGGCACCTTCCGCATCAGCATCCGTGCTATGGCCGCGATGGCGGGGATAGCCAACGGCCCTCTCTCCCAAAGTCTCAAATCTGCTGCTCTTGAGAATCCCCTTCCGGTAGCCAAAGCCCTTCTGGCGCAGGGGTTTGACCCCGCTCTCGTAGCCGGGTGGGGTGAGACTGGTGGGATTCCCGAGGATGCTGCACCGACGATCCTGGAGTACTACGGCATCGTCGCCCGCAACCCCAGTCAGCAGGCCAGGGTGTTTCTGCTGGGGTTCAGCCGGGTAGGCATCAACGCCTACCTCAAGGAGAAGCTCCAGCTCAACCAGCAACCGGCCGCGGCCAACGCTCTCCCCGCTGAATTGGTGCGGGAGCAGTTCATCCTCAAGGAGATGGTCCCCGCTTGCGTTGATTACCTGCAGGGACTGGGGCTGAGCCGAGAGCTGGCGGGCGCTCATGTCTACAGGACGCTGCCTACGGTGGCTCCGAACCTCGGTCTGCTGCTCAGCGGTGCCGACAAGACCATCGGGGAGGTTGTCGACAGCCGGCTGTTCAACGTCACCGAGCTTTGGGACACCTACCTGAAGCCGGGAGTGTCGACGTTCACCGTGCAGCAGATCGATGTGGTGCGGCAGTACATCGGCGCTCCGAAGGGGAATGGAGGGGCCTTGGTCAATCTTCTGCTGATTGCCACCGGCATGCAGGAGAAAACCGCTACGTCGTCCCAGACCTACAGGGCTACGGAGAAAGGCCAGAAGTTCAGCACCACGGTTTCGCAAGCGGCGCGGAACAGCAACGACCACCACACCGTTGTCCGTCCGCTGTGGCACGACACCGTTGTTGATTCCCTGGTAGCCCAGATGAACCGTATTCTTTGGGACGAGGGGGAAGTTTGAGTGCGGTATCACCTGTGAAGCTCTCGTTCCCCGCTGTAGAAGCGCCTGTAAGGCGCAATGAGGATCGGCGGGGGTATGAGACTCCCGCTGGGGTGCTGACGGGCGTCACGACGATTCTGGGGGCCACCAGCAGCCCAGAAGCGAAGGCGAGGCTGGAAGCGTGGCTCCAGAGGCCAGGCGCGGCCCAGGAGAGCGCCAAGGCGTGCAAGCGGGGCAGCTGGGTCCACGAGCAGCTGGAGAACCACCTGCAGGGCCTGCCAGTGCAGCGTCACCTGGCGTTCAACGGCTACCTGAATTCGATGCTGCCGTGGGTGGAGCAGCACGTCATCGAGCCGCTGGCCATGGAGAAGCCCATCTGGCACCCGGCCGGCTTCGCCGGCACGTTCGACCTGCTGGCGTTCTGCGCTGACTGGCCAGAGGTGACGCTGATCGACTGGAAGACATCCAAGAGGGCGAGATCGCCGGATCTCGTTGACAACTACCTCGACCAACTTGGCGCCTATTCTTTAGGACTGCAGCACACCTACGATGTGCGGCCCAGCCGTGGCGTGCTGGTGATCGGCCGCCCCGTTGGCAACAAGCCCGACGTCTGGGAGATCGACCAGCAGGAGCTGCGCCGCCGAGAAGCAAAGTTTCTCAAAAGGGTGGAGCAGTACCAAGAGGACCGGGACAGACTGGCAGCGTGACCACCAGCCCATTCATGCCGCCGACTGCACCAGTGCGCGAAACGCTTCCCCGATGGATCGGCATCGTGTTGCCGAGCTCCGCTCCACCACCGGCCAACAGTCAAAACCAACAGCCAATGGCAAAAATCGCCATTCATAGGCTTCCGGCTGAAAATCGCCATTCATAGGGGTTTCCCGCCTCACCTGCTCCTGTTGCAAAAGGATCCCCGCAACAGTCCAGCAGAAATGGCCAAAAGCACTGCGGCAGCTGGGGTTACGGCTGCGATTGTTTATAGCCGGGGATCTGCGAAAAATTGCGAGTCTCCCGGATTCTCATGAAAAATACGCACCAGATGCCAGGGGCCCCGGAGGGGCCCGAAGCTGCAAGTGCCCCTATTGCGATGGGGTCGCAACAGTGCGGCTTTTCCACAGGGGGTGTGGAAAAGTACAGGGGGTCTGTGGAAAACCTTGGAGGCGGTTTATGATGCGATATAGAACAGTGGCAGATATAAAGAATGCACGATCAGACGCTGCTGTATTGGTTGCAGCAGCTCCGTTGGTTTGTGTCAGTCAAACCGCGAACGGTTTGTATCAGTTGCGCCGGAGCGATTGCACCGGTGCTCAGCTGTTCGCCACGTTGGCCGCGGCGATGGCCGCCGCATACGGCATCAACGGCTGAACCGGGCCCCGGGAAGCCGGGCTCCGGCTTGCAACCGTCCTAGGTGCGATTGCCACCCGGTCACCAGTGGGTCGAACGACAGTTCGAGAATCGGCACAAGGCGCGGCTGAGATCCGTTGCAGCGACTGAGGTGGGGTCGGCAAACCTGTTCACGGCGAACGTTCGAACGAATCGCTCAGCCGGATTCCGGGCGCCTGAGGGTTGACCTAACTACGTCCGTAGCCTTTAAATGGGTGCAACGGCGCAAGCCGGCCCCATCGCACCGCATCCAATGCCCACCAACACCCCGCAAACTTGGCAAGACCTTGAAGCCACCGTCCGAGCTGCGGTCGCTCCCATGTCAGACACGGAGCTCGCCAACTACTGTGCGCAGCTGCAGCGTGGCTGGCGCGAAACCCGCGAGTCGGTTGTATGGGAGATCCTGCAGGCGGTGTACACCGAACAGCACCGCCGCCGGTTTGCCTGACCGCTTGCCCACCTAGCTAGCTAGGTGATATCATTTCAACAACGGCACAAGCCGCATCCATCGCATCGCATCTCATGAACCGCATCGATCCCGTCATTGTTGAAGCCCGGAATCAGCTGAACAGCCGCGCCATGGCCGCCCAGGCTGAGCTGCTGGCGATCCTCACCCCTTGGATCGGCCGCAAGGTCCGCACCACTTCCGGATACGGCGGATGGGTAGCCAAGCTGAACCCCGTCATTCTCGAATTCCGCGACCGCGGCGATCGGACCTGGCTCACCTGTCAGCACGGCTGGCTGACACTGGAGTGTCAGAGCATGCTGCAGCTGCAGCCCTACGGCGTGAACTACAGCAAAGCTGAACTCAGCATTGGCAAGGTCGACGAGACCGGCGTTCTGCTGGAGCTGTTCCAACCCACCGAGCTCCGGACCGACTACACCGCGCAGGAGATCGACGACGCGCGCGCCGAAGCGTACCGGCTCGAGTCGGCAGCCCGTGAGCTTCGCCACAGCATCCGCGAGTTCGAGCGCTGATGAACGGCCCGATTCTCCCCGGCGAAACCCTCGCCACCGTCCGAGCAGTCCCCACCCACACCACCGCACCGCAAACCATGGCCACCAGCACCGCTCAACCGATCCGCCGTTGCAATGTCGCTCTGAACAATCGCGACGGCTCCCAGTCCATCGCTCTCGCACCGGCCGCCTGGCTCGGGCAGTTCATCGCCGTTACACCGCCCGCCGGTGCGGATCACAGCTTCACGGTTCAACGTGGCCTCTGGGTCATCACCCACCGCGGATGCGGCCTTGCCTTCGCCCACCTGCGCTGCAGCAAGAAAGACGCCATCGCCCTTGCCAAGGCATGGGACCAGCGGTGCGGCACGGTTGACCCGGCCAATGCCCGCACATGGCCCCATTGCGAAGCGTGGGGGCGCGCCGTTGCCAAGATCAACCGGCCCAGCGAGACGACCCGTTGGGGATCCGTGCCGGCTGGCGACGATGGCACCGGCACCGCTGGAGAGCTTGCCGCGGCCGCCGGGATCCCCATTGATCAAGCCGGCGGCGTGCTGCGCATCCAATGGCGCGGCAAATTCTGGCCCGCACCGTCAGACGCTGAGCTTGAGCTGTGGACGTTTGACAGCTGCTGTGAAACGCCGGACGGCCGCACCGTCGAGCCCGATCACCCGGAATCCTGGCTCCGGATTCTGCGGATCGTTTGACCGCCGGCAACCCAGCCGACCTCTAGCAACTCGCGCACCAGGGCCCGCACAACGGGCCCGCCTCACTTCATCCAATCGCATCTCATCCCATGGCAGCCCAGCACCGTTATCACCTGACCCTCAAGAGCGCTAACGCCAAGACAGGCCCGATTCCAGTGAGCACCAGCAGCGCCAAACTCTGCCCGGCAACTTGCCCGTTCGCACCGGCCAACGGCGGCGGCTGCTACGCCAGCACCGGCCCGCTTGCACTGCACTGGGCAAAGGTCACCAGCGGCGAACAAGGCAGCAGCTGGGCTCACTTCCTGCAGCAGATCGCCTCGCTGCCGATCGGCCAGCTCTGGCGCATGAATCAAGCCGGCGACATCCGCGACCCCAAAACGGCCGCGGGCCGTCAGCAGCTGCAGCAGTTGACCGAAGCAAACCGCGGCCGCCGAGGCTGGACTTACACACACCACCGGCTGACGGACGCCGCTGCCATGGCCGTGAAGCATGCAACGGCTCACGGGTTCACCGTCAACACCAGCACCGAAACAATCGCCGCGGCCGATGCGGCAGTGAGCCGTGGCCTGCGAGCCGTTACCGTTGTGCCGTCAACCGACAACCGCCGTGTCTGGCGCAGCCCGGACGGAAACCCCGTGGTGACTTGCCCGGCTCAGGTTCATAACGACATCACATGCGAGCGCTGCCGGCTGTGCCAAGGCCGCGCCCAAGACGTGATCATCGCCTTCCGGGCCCATGGCACCGGCCGCGCAAAGGTCGACGCTCTGCTGCCGGACTGACGTCAACCAACCATCCAACCCATCGCATCCGCTCCCATGAAATCGACCGTCCTCAGCTCGCCCGCTCACACTCGCCTGCTGCGGTTCGCCGTCCACAGTGCCGACAGCGTGGAGATCATTGAAACCCGCTGGAACGGCGGCAGCACCACGCAGCACACAGAACGATGGCTGCCTGAGATCGAAGCCGCCAACTACCGCGCCCACCTGATCAGGGAGGGATGGACGGAGTCTTTCAGCGACTGCGGCCGATAGGCGCCGCGGCAGCCTCCAGCAACTCGAGCACCAGGGGCCCCGCACCGGGCCCCTTTTTAATGCCGAGCCGTAGACTGAGCCCAGTAACTAGCAGCGGCGCACTGTGGCGGAGGCAAGAAAAAAACCACCAGCCGCAAGCCAACGCGAACGGACGAAAACGCCGCGCGGACAAAACGCACTGATCATCGCCGAGCAGATCACGCAGGTTACGGCCTGGCTGTGTGACGGTCACCGGCCGTTTGAGATCCGCAAGAAGTGCGCAGATTCTTGGGGCCTGAGTGATCGGGCAGCAGAGGACCGCATGGCCGCGGCGCGGCGCCAAATGCTGGCGGATGTGAGCGTCGCGGATCGGCAGGAGATCGCCGCACAGGCAATGCACGCGTTCTCCCGGATCGCCCTTGAATCGCTCGAGACGCGACAGCTGTCGAACGCCATCGGAGCATGGAGGGCCTATTGCGAGATCGCCGGCGTAATGGGCAAGAACGCGCAGTAACGGCCAGCCGATCACCAGCACAACGCCGCCCAGGGCCCGCACACCACGGGCCCTTTGTTGTGCCGGTGCTCAGCAGCCCAGCAGCCCACCAGCCCCATGGCCCACCGGCACCAACGACCCATCGGCCCATCGGCCCCCTGCCAACCGCCCCACTGCCAACCGCCCATCGCCAACCGCACCCATCGCCAACCGCACCCATCGCCAACCGCGGCACCATTGGCCACCGGCCCAACCGCCAACCGCGGCACCGTTGCACAGGGCTCCCCGACATATCGGATCCCCCCGTACCCCTGCAGCCCGGGCCCGATGGCCCATAGGCCCCGAATCCTGCGGGCTCAGGTATCACCAGCGCCCCCGATCACCCGGGCCCGATGGTGCTGATCCTGTCCAATTGCGTGCTGGACAGGCTGGCCATTGCGTCCGCTGATTGATCACCAGCTGCAGCAACTGCGATTGGCCAGCCTGCGCACCTGCCAAGACGACAGGTACGCCGGCCCAGACCTGCCCCCGGGGAAGCGGCGCGCAGGGCTAACGACGTCCAGGGGGGTTGCTCAGAGACCCGAGCAACGGGAATTGACCTACGGACATAGGAGACCAGGGAGCACTGACCTACGGATGCAGGTGCCCACGGAGCCCTACCCCCACCTCCCTCGATCCGAAGTTCCGGGGGCCTTTGCCCCATATGGGCTGGGGTGGTATTATTGACCTAGTTACATACGGACCAATGGGCTACCGCCGACGCAGCTGGGGCTGGCGAACCACCTGGCGCACCTCTCAACCGATGGACCCCATGGCTGCGAGGGTCATCGGCCTGGTGATCGTGGCGCCCTTCGCCTTCGGCTTTTTCTACAGCCTGGCGATCGACGTCAGCCGCTGGACTTGCAGCCGCGCCGCCGGAACCGACCAGGCGGCTCTGAGTGCTTGCTACGAGCGTCCAGAACCACCCGCGGACCCCGGCGAAGTCTATGTTCAGCTCAAGTAGGCTGACCTAGTTACTTAGAGCCGCCGCTTGAGCCTGCTCGCCCACATTTCCGATGGACCTTGCCTCCAGAAGGCGCGCAAGAACGCGACGCGGTCGCAGGACTCCCGCCTCTCGCTTCGTGATCGGCTCTATGCGGATCTACTGCCACCCCAACGGCAGTTTGTTGATGACACCAGCCACAAGATCCTGGGCTACTGCGCTGGTTTCGGTGCTGGCAAAACTTTTGCGCTCTGCGCGAAAGCTATTTTCCTCGCGCTCGAAAACATAGGCACCGTCGGCGCCGTCTTCGAGCCCACCCACATCATGATCCGCGACGTTTGGATGCGGGCCTTCGACGATTACCTCGAAAAGTACGAAATACCCCACGACTTCCGCGTATCACCTCAACCCGAATACATTCTTCACCTCCCTGGCGGCACAGTTACCCTCCTATGTAGAGCCACAGAGACGTTTAACAGGATCAGGGGCCAAACACTTAGCTTCGTCCTTGCCGACGAGATCGATACTTCCACCCGCGATATCGCCCAGAAAGCATCAGAAATGATGCTGGCCCGCCTCCGCGGCGGCCGCAACCCACAGCTGGCCGTGGCATCGACGCCAGAGGGCTACGGCTGGATGTGGAGCACCTTCGTCGAGCAGGAGCACGAAGACCGCCACCTCATCCGCGCCAAAACCACCGACAACCCCCACCTGCCCGCCGGATTCGTCGAATCCCTCTACCGCAACTACGACTCCCAGCTGATCGCCAGCTACATCGAAGGCCAGTTCACAAATCTTACAAATACCGCCGTCTACTCCTACTTCGACCGCGACGTCCACTGGACCGACCAAACGATCCAGGCCGACGACCGCCTCTTCATCGGCATCGACTTCAACATCGGCGCCTGCTTCTGCCTGGTAGTCATCCGCCGCGGCGAAGACTTCCACGTGGTCGCCGAGCACTCGCCCAAGGACACCCCCGACGTGGTTCGTTTCCTCAGCGAGACCTACCCCGACCACCTGGCGGCCGGCAACCTCGTCGTCATCCCCGACGCCGCCTCCAAGCAGCGCAGCACCACCAACGCCAAGGAGTCGGATCTGAGCCTCCTGCGCAAGGGCGGCTTCGTAGTGAAGGTGCAATCGGCCAACCCCGCGATCGAGGACCGCGTCAACGCCATCAACGTCCTCCTGCGGGCCAACAAGCTCCGCATCCACAGCACCTGCCGCTACCTAACCAAGGCCATGGAGCAGCAGATCTACGCCAAGAACGGCAAGCCCGAGAAAGGCACCGGCGGAATCACCGACATCTCTGGCCCGGTGGACGCCCTCGGATACGCCATCAGCTACTTGGCACCGCTCCGCAGATACCAGACCGGGGGAAGTTCCTTCCGCATCTACTGAGGTAGCACTACCCCAAATACAATGGGCACATGGCAGAACTCAACAGCACTTACAGCGGCCGGGATT
>Ga0315899_10007406_pt1 | contig 11780 bp, 12 predicted proteins | sample LakEriMetagenome_2_FD_203518 | JGI IMG/M metagenome (GOLD analysis project Ga0315899, IMG submission 203518) | Freshwater fungal communities from buoy surface, Lake Erie, Ohio, United States - Buoy 4 MA112 | ecosystem: Environmental > Aquatic > Freshwater > Lake | place: USA: Lake Erie, Ohio... | reverse complement strand
CGGCAGGGATTTTGCATTCGCAAAACAAGGTAATAAAATGCGCCGCCTACGGCGTCGCACAAGCGAGGGGTGGAGGTATGGTTTCATTAATATAAACGATATGTACAATAACTATGTCGGTAAGGGGCGGCCTTCTGCCAGCTGAGACACGGGACGGAGCGGTATTGCCGATAATCCTGGAGATGACCAAGGCGGGCAAATCGCCCCAGCCGCAGCCGGATTTCACGGTCAATTACCGACAAAAATGCTACCAGCCCTTGCTCTTGTTGCAGAAGGGCAGGGTCGGCGCCCTGCTTCACTCCGCCGAGGGCAGCTGGAACTTCAAGAAAGTGGCTGCGGTCCTAGCGGCCAGGATGGCTTTTCGACGGGCGTTCAGGGGTTTGCAACTGGCGGCAGCTGGCCCTTTTTGGGGGGGGGGAAACGGGGGGCGTTAATTTGTGTTGCAACAATAAACGGGGGGCGTTAATTAATAATCGACCATTTCATTGAAACTAATTAACGGCGGCCGCCGGGGAAAGGTGAGTTGGAGGTAGGAAAGCGGGGGTGCCTCAATTTGGTGTGTGTGTTTATTGCTAATAGGGTTACTTTCCAGTTGGGCCTGTTTTATCGATTCCCAATAAAATTGCTTTATTCCCCCATTGAAAAAACTCCTGAAAGGCGCTTTCCTACGATCAAGTGGCTCCAACGGCAGCTGTGCCGAAGATGCCAGTGAAGGTGCTCAACAAGCTACTTGCGCCCGGTATCGATTCCCTCGGGTTGCCTGACACAAGAAGGCACACAGCAGAGATCGCAGGAGAGGAGTGACGGGAGGGAGATATAAGGGATAGAGGTGGGGCGATGCGGTGGGGGGTGACGGGGCGGTTCTTCATTAGGCCTTTATGACAAGGGCAGATGGATACAGACAAGATATCTATCTCGGATACAGAGGATTTATCTCATAGTATCTATCTCATTTTTCGCAAGGATGTAGACGAACAGTAGACGCACGCGTGCATGCGTGCACACAAGCACACATAAACGCCCACGCACACACGCACAAACGTCAACACAAAGACAACAATCACAGACGAAACTGTCAGAGACAGACCAAAGCTGCCTTGTCGGGGCTGTGATATACATACACACATACTATACATACATATAAAGGACATAAATAAATGTTACCATTCACTCCTTCTCCAGCAGCAGTGCTGCCGTTACTCAATTTGCTTGTACCATGGCTGTATTTGCTGCTTGTTTCATCGTCTCTGTTGCTTCTGCCCGGCGCACGCGGACCCTTGGTCGAATCACGCCCCTGCAACAATTGTGTAGTGTCGTGGGGAGTTGGAGGGAAGTCGGTGGGGAGAGGATGAAATGAGAGAGCGCATGAAGATGGAAATCGCACAGGATGTAAACATGTTGCATGTGTGTTGACGAGAGAAACAGAAGCAGAGGGAGGGGGGAGGGAGGGAGGAAGGAGGAGGGGCACCTTGCTAGAGCTTCGTCGGCCTTTGTCAGATCCTCGATAGTCCCACACGGTTGCCACAACGCCCATGAGTTCCTGTGTGCGTTTGTATTACCATTTCAAATGTCTAAAAAACTACCTGCGCACTCATTCATACATACGCGCACATTCGTGCATGGATTTTTGTGAAGGTCTGCCGCTACAGTCCATGAATAATGGCGACTATGATGACGCGCACCTTGGTGCGCCGACGTTCACGCTCTTCTGCTGCCTGCGCGTCCAGCAGCGACTTTTGAACGACGTCCTGAATGCGAGTAGCAGTGCGTGAGCAGGGAGTACGTATGTTTGCAAAAGGGCACACATGTGTAGGGGTAGGTGCGTGTGCGCATGCGTGAAACATTGAAACACCTCGAGAAAGCCATCTACATGTTTTGTATCTTGCTGACGCATCTTATGCTTGTCAATGAAGTCCTGCAGTGCGGCAATCTCTTGCTGCTGCCGCATAAGGCTCTGACGCATCCGCTCTGACTCGTAACGCGCTTGATTCACCTGGAGGGATATTGTGGGGCAGACAGAGAGGGTGAAAGGGAAGCGCACACATATACATACATTCGTTCACTGAATGCAGGTCAACATTGGAGTATGTGCAACTCAGGCGCTCGCCCATGACTTCATGATTTCCCAGTGATAAGTCTGGGTTCAAAGAGGTAGAGCAGAGCAGTCTCAGGCAGGGCACCTGCTCGATAGCAGCATTTCGCTGCGCACGCAGATCCACGAGCTCTGACTCCACAGCATCAAAGTTCGACGATAGTCTATTAGCGCGCTGATGACTTTCCTTGGTCTCATTCTGCATCATGTCCAGCGCCTGCAGAGCAGCATCTCTTTGGTCCTACACACACACACACACACACACACACACACACACACAGCACACACAGCACACACACACACACACACACACACATGGGAGAGTGTTTGTTCCAGGTGAGACGTCTGGTAACTGCCATTTTTCAGGCAAAGGCGTGCATTCTCAAGAAAAAACCTTCTGTCTTCTTCTGCCCCAACGACCCCAGCGCAGGCATAGCGCGCACACGGAACACGCTCACGCATTCAGACTCTCCGCTCTCAAAGACCTTGTATCTCTTGGAGTCTTCGTGGAGCTTGCTGATTTCGTGCTGGAACCTTTCCATGGCCACATCGTGCGCAGATTGCTGCTGCTCCACAGAGACATTCTTCTGGTCGAGCTCATGACGCAACTGTGCCCACCCGCAATAATCCCAACCACCACCACCGTTGTTGGAGTCATCATCACGTTGACATTGCAATCTTTACACATAAACTTTGCGCAACACCACCACAACACACCTGGCTATTCGTTGCAGAGACGCGGCGGATTGTTTCCAAATGATCAAGATTTTCCTTTTCGAGGCGAGTCTTGTTCTCTTCCAGCAGCTCATTACGTTCCCCATATGCGTTCTTGTCTCGCGCCAGCTGTTGTGCCTACATTCCGGTTTTCGGTGCCCATCACCAGCCCGCACGCAACACGCACCGCTACAGAGACAGCAACACAGAACACTGCAGTCACAGATAGAACGCAAAAATACAAATGCAGCACCTGACTTTCTGCGCAATTGAGCTGTCGTACCAGGTCGTCACGCTCCTCACTAAGCGACCTAAGTTTTTCACGCAGCTGTGCCGCGTAGGAGGATTCTCTCCCGACCTCGACTTCGAGAGCTTGCATGTTTGTAGCACTGTCAGCCAGTTGCTTTTGTACAAAAATCAACTCGGCCTCAAACTGGTTGCGATCACTCTCTGCGCGCAGCAGCGAAGCTTTTAGCCGCTTGATATCGTCGCTCGCTGACGTTATTTCCGAACACGACATTCGTTTTGCGTCCTGCAGTTCCGCGCGCAGCAGGCGAATCTCTTCCTCGAGCCGCACTTGGGCATTTTTTAGAGAATTTCGTTGCCCTTCTCGCTGGGTAGCGAGCTGAGGCAACGACCCAAAATCAGGTGCGCCGAAAATGCTGCTCAGCGCCACGAGAAGGCCCTCGGCTTCTTTGACGCGCGCTGCTAATTGGTCGCGCTCGGACTTGCTTCTAGAGTCCTTGGCCAACGCTCCCACCATGCGAGGCACGGCCGCAGGTGTCGGCGCATCAACTAGCACCATCGTTTCCTTCAGCGTTCTATCGGCTTCGGTGAGACGGTACTCGAGCTCTTGTAATTCAGCTTCAAGGCGTCGTTCGGCAGAGCGGAGCCTACTGTTTTCAACTTCTAGCTTGTCCACTTCCTCGCGGTGGTGGGCCTCTGACTGAAAGAGCTGCTTCTCTGCTTCGGCCGTCTCGCAGGTAGCAGTGTCGAGCCTGCTTTTGAGACGTTCCACCTCGTGCTGTAGGGCAATCTTCTCCTTCGACAAGTCCTCCAGCTGCTCCGCCATCGCATCGCACCGGCGCTGAGCGTCAGCTATTTCCCTATGCGCATCCCCTTGTTTTCGCCTTTCGCTTGCAATCTCGCTCGCGGCTTCGAGCCGCGCCGCAGCAACCAGCTGCTCCATCTGCGCGATACGGTCAGCACACTCGTGCTGCATTTTACGGACTTGATCTTCAAGCTTTTCTCTCTCTACATTGAGGTGGGCGCGCATGAGCTCCTCGACCGCTGACAGCGAGCGATCGTTCTCAGATTGTCGATCCCCGAGCTGCTTTTCCAGGCGCTGGATCCTATTTTGCAGCGACTCCTTCTCTGCTTCGTCGGCGCGGATACGAGCTTTGAGGTTCTCTCGCTCGCTCACCATGCCCTCCAGCTGCTCTTGGTATCGTTGTTGGAGCTGCGACAAAGCCTGTGACATATCGCGCGCCGCACAGTCTTGCGTCGTCTCCAACACGTCCTTCTGCTTGTCAAGCTCCCGCTGCAGTGATGAGAGCTCCTCCTCGAGCTGCATGATGGTGGCGGCCCTGTCTTTGATCATTTTTTCCTCTTTCCGGAGACGGTCGCGGAATGTCAACTCCTGCAGGACGGAATACACTTGCCATCAGCAGGGCAGGAACAAACATGCGTGCTAAGAAACAACAATGTTCATCAAGGCAGCGTGTGCAAGGCCTTACCTCATTCTCCCGCAGACTCTTTTCCTGCTCCCATCGGCAGCTCATCTCCGACAGCTCGTCCTGCACCTGCACCAATTCGCGCGCTAGCGTGTCTTGCTCCACTAGTGCTATCTGCAGCTTGTGATCAAGCGTCTCGCGCTGCGACTTGAGCGTTGCATTCTCGCGCTCATAACGCTGCACTGCTAACTGCGCCTCGCCCAAGGAGCGCTTTAGGACGTTAAGTTCACGCTGGGCTTCAAGAGCGTCCAGATCCGACGCATTTGCCTCGCTCAGCTTGCTCTTGGCCACCTTTTGATTAGCAAGTTGGAGGTCCTCTAAATCCGACTCCACGCGCTGCTCAAACCCGCACATAATCATGTTTTTGCACACACCTCCTCTTTACTGCCTGCGTGCGCGTGCGCACACGCCATCGCACCTGCAGCGCTTTGGTTGATTCACTGAGCTGGCGCGTGAGATTCTGGATCTGGGCTTCGAGAGTCGCTTGCAATTGTGCGGCATTCCGGTTCTTTTCCTGCAGATTCTCCTCGCGCTCTTGGGCTTCCCTGAGCGTCTGCCGCGTCTGAGTCAACTCTCGCTCCAACCCAACGAGCTTCTTGCTCATCTCTTCGATGGCCTTTGCTGATGATTGGTCCTTTTCTGAGCTCTTCTGCGCCAATAGGCGCTCGCCCATCTTATCGAGTTCCTATTTCGCGTGCACATGCGCATTTCACGCGCACGTGTTACCGAGCGCACATGTCTCTCTAACTTTGTCTTCCCTTTTCTTACGTCGTTTGACTCCCCTCCTGCCTATCTCTCCAGCTCACATGCACAGACATACCTCCAACTTCTGCTTTGTGACCTTGAGCTCTTGCTCCAGCGCGGAGTTGCGTTTGCGAAGGTCATCAACCAACTCGACTTCGTGTTTGGCAAGCCAATTATTGCCCTGCCCTTGTAGCTTCGTAAGTTGAGCCACCTTGGACTCGGCCTGCTCCAGCTTATTGTCGAGGTCCTCAATGGTGCGCTTCAGCATCTTATTCGCTTTGTCCGCTTCAATCGCTTGCGCCTCGTAGCGCTCTGCCTCGTGCCGCAGCTCTTGCAGCTCAGAATCGTCCGTTGCTGTTCGCGACGAGGTATAGAGCGCCGACAGCTTGTCCTTGACAAAACCCGAGACGCCGAGCGGCGATACTGCGGCATGTGGCGAAGCACCCTTTGAGTGCGGCGTGCTGTACTGCCCCTTGGCAATCATCTCATCAACAAGCTCCTGCAGTCGGAAAATGGTGGCGCCAGCCTTGTTTCCATTGTCAGCGTAGGTCTGGGCTGCGTCGCGCACGAGCGTCTCGAGCGCGGACACGTGCTCAAGCGCCGCAGCAAGCAGCGTGTAGTCCAGCCTCTCCACGGCCGCCAACCTTTCAGCCAACTTTTGTGCAAGGGCTTTGTTGGGATTTTTTGCCACGTCGTCAGAGAGCTGATACAGGGTGGCCACTTCGCGGATGCGCGATGCATCTATACGTCGGAGATTGGCCTCGAACGTGGTCTTCAGAGTTCCACTTTTGCGCACTTTCAGACGCACTTGTGACCCGGGCTCATCGGTGCCGCGCAGCAGATCGAGTACTGAGTCTTTATCCACTTCCTTGCCGTCCACGCTGACTAGCACATCGTTGGGCTCTATCCGGCTGCCCCCAAAGTCGCTTGCTGCCGGCGACCCCTTGACGACCGTGGAAATGTTGACGCCATCCAGGACGAGTCCTACCGACGTGCGCGAGCCTGAGGCCGAGGCATTGCTGCTCGTGCTGGCCGTGCCCTTGGAAGCACACGCTTCTCTCACATTACTCAGCATTGCATCTGCCGATTCTGCCGGGTTTTGCAGCTGCACTGCCAGGAACGTGTGGCGCAGACCAGAAACCCACGTCACACGGTCCTCGCTCGAGTCCGCAAAAAGCTGATGGGTTTTACCGTGCCCCTGCGCACACGAGCACGGCCAGCAAGCATGGTCATACTCGCACTGTTACGCCATGTTGGGACGCGACTTCGCGCGGCAAGTACGCAGCACGACAGCGCAGCACGCACGAGCGTCGAGAGGCCCACCGCAATCTCAAAGCAAAAGACGTCTCGGTCCTCACGCCGCGTGGCCTCATCGCCAATCTGTGCGGGGCGCGCGCGCGAGCGTGCGAGAGAGAGAGACTGAATATTTTTATCATCATCACATCATTATCAGATCTCAGAGAGAGTGAGAGCGAGCGTGTTGCAACAGTTGTGAGAGAGTGTGAAATGAGCGCAGGCGCTGGCGCACACAACACGATGCGAGCATCGGCACAAAGGGGCGGGGCGAGCGTACGCGGACGGGATCTTCATCCTCGCAGTAGTGGCCCAGATCGAAGAAGCCCGCAATCACTGGGTCTTCCGTGTGCCGTTTCCAGCGCAAGAGCCTGCGCGTCCGCGTTGCCGCGGGCCCAGCATGAATGTGAGCAAGTAGCAACCCCACCCGCACAGGCGCTACGTGCAATTGCAAACTGGCCTCAGCGACCCGCGGCCGCGCAGAGAAGACCGCGTCAACCAGCTCTCCTGTGCTTCAGAGCGGGGATGGCGGGCGGGCGGGCATCGGCGCGCCTACCTGCCGTCCGTCTCGTAGTAGTGCCTGATCAGCGCGCTGCCCGGCGAAGCCTCGCACCATAGGTAGCCGCGCGGCATCGCAAGGCCCTGGCCGGGTGGCAACTCCACACCTGCCCACTCGATTTGGAGCAGAAGTCGGCGAGTCACGGGTGCACACGAAATTTTAGGCGATGCCTGAAACGGTGTTTCTTTCTCCAACGGCATAGAAGAAATCCCCATAGGGCCGGGCGTGTTTTCGTGTTTGCTTGGGCGGACTGGTCGCCGCCCGGCCGAGGCCCGCGGCGGGGCGCCGGGCAGGATGATGGAGGAGACCGACACGGAGAACAGGATGGACTTCTCGGCGCGCGAGGCGCAGTACGATGCGTTGGACCGCGAGCGCGACGAGCTCGACGTGCAGGGGATTGACGACATGAACGAGTTCCTCAAGGACGTGCAGGCCAACATCCGGGACAACGCGGGCGACAAGTCGCGCATAAAGACGCTGGAGAAGTCGCTTGAGGACGAGAAGCGGCGGCTGGCCAGCATGGAGATGCAGCTGCGCGAGGCGAAGCGTCAGCGCGACGCCGAGAACCAGATGGTCGTCGTGACGAAGCAGTCCCAGCAGCTCGAGACCATGATGAACGCGCTGCTGCAGGCGTCGCAGAAGGAGGTGGGCGACCGCATGCACTGGGAGGCCGAGTGGCAGCAGCGGTTCTCCGAGTTCCACGGCCAGCACCGCGACATGGAGGAGGCCCTGAAGCGCAAGCACGTGCAGGAGCTCAAGGCGGTTAAGGACGACATCCAGCGCAACATTCGCCGGGTCGCGAACGAGGTGCAGCGCACCAAGGGCAAAAACATGCCCTCACCGCGCACGATGGCCCAGATGCAGGAGGAAAACATGGGCCGGATCCTCATCCTTTTCCACAAGCACGGGCAGGAGCGGATGACGCTGGCGAGCAAGGTGGCCAAGCAGGAGGAGATGCTGGTTCACACCAAGAACCAGAGCCTGCAGAAAATGATGGTGCATTCGCAGAAGAAGTCGAGCAAGCTGCACTCCAGCGTGCTGCCGGCCGTCAAGACTGGCAAAACATTCGAGTTCAACAATGAGGACGACGAAATGGCGGGATCGCACTCCGCGTCGCACCATGCCAGCTCGCAATCGCGAACTGCAACGCGCGAACAAACTGGGCGAAGCTCCCGAGCTGCAGGCCGGGGCGCACATGACCGCTTGCTGAGCTCGGCGTGGTCCGAACGGAATAGCGCGCCATTGCCATCGCCGCGCATAGATTACAACAACGTCACCTTTCTGACGGGCATCGAGGACGAGTACGAGAGCGCAACGAACAAGAAAGGGTACACCCGTCCATCAAAGTCTGTGGGGGCAGGCGGGGGGAGGGGCGGGGGGGCAGTGGCGGCGAACAGCAGTCACGAAACAGCTGGGTCGCAAGAATCAAAAGGGGCAACTGTCAGCATTCTGGGATCGCAACACGATCCGCACGTCGGACCGAGGAGCTACTTCAAAAATCCAGAAAACGCCCAATTTGCAAGGGGCATTCCCGACCCTGAATCATACAGAGGGGGTGGTCCTGCTCACCTCGGCACTCAAGGTGAGTACATGACCAATCCCAACGTTGGCCAGGAGTTTGGAGGTTGGGCACCGCCGCAGCTGCCCCCGGCGGATGGAAGGCCAGACTGGAATGACGGTGGGCTGACGCATGGCTTCCCGCAGCTGCCTTCCACGACGGCTATGTCAGCGCAACAATGGCACCCCAACATCATATCCTTTGACAAGTCCACGACCGGGCACGGTAACACACAGACAAAGAAGGCAAGCATGGCATCACCTTATTTCGCCGCACAGCCGCTGTCAAAGAAGGCCAAAGCAGGTAGCGAAGCTGGCCGCAACACACAGCGATCCCAAAGCGTGGCAGGTAATCGATCGAGCGCACGAGCTGGAACGATGCCCAACTCACGAGCCGCAAATGGCCGGCCACCGGCTGCCCTGGGGCGAGCCAAGAGCACTGAGCCGTCGTCGGGAGGACAAGCTTCCGGCAAATTCCCCAAAATTGCTGACAGCGGGCGACAGCAGCCCACCGACCAGAATCTGAACAGGCCATTCACAGAACTGGGTAGGAACGACGACTACTCCTTGATGCAAAGTCAAAAGATTGGCAAACTCGAAAGCTGGATCGAGGACAAGATTAAGGGCGTTCTCGGCAACAGCGCCTCACGAGATAATATTCTTGACCGCATGACTACGGCCTCATCCTTTGGAGATCGCAACAGCACAGCAGCACTTTCGACGCGCGGCCATACTGCAACCTCCTTCCCACGAGCGACAGAACACGGCAGCGAGTCCGAGAATGAGAGGCCGCAGATTGCGAGACAGACGTCGACTGACAGCGGCATGCATCGTAGTGCAAGTTCTCGCGGCGATGGTGGAGCTGTTGACGGGCTCTTGAGCAAGTTGAAGACGAGGGTTGAGGAGGACCCAAAAACTGCGCTGGCGATGAGTCAGAATACGGGCTTTGGCATTGAGGGGCGCAACGATAAGATCGCAAGATCACGAGAATACGAGGCCTCCCGGAGGGGCGTGCCGATAGATCAGGAGTTTCAAGGCCAGGACATTGACAACAGTGGTAAATTCGACCGCGATGGCAATCGGGTGCAAATGACAGCCTCAGACGACATGAATGATCGTCGCATCCTTTTTGATTCCCTCCAGGACGATCGTAGCAAAACGCCAAAGCGCGTCGGCTTCAAGTTCTCGCCACGCGACAGCACAGAGGAGAGCGGGGGGCAAGAGGGCGAGTACGTCCGCGGGGAGTTCAGCCGCCCAGCCTCCATGTCGGGAGTTAGTGACATGAGCGATGTAGAATCATCACGCCCTGCTACTAGCCTTTCAGACGCAACTTTGACGCGCCCTGGCACTTCTGCTTCCTCGTACATCAGCGAGGATCCGGATGATGATACCGTGCGTACACCCGGACCGGCAATGGAAGTGACTGGCGACAAAAAGTTGCAATTCTTCTCTCTGATAAGACACAACAAGGTGCCTGAAGTGGAGGATCTGTTGAACAAGGGGTTCCCGATCGATACACGCGACGCACACGGCAACACGCCGCTGATGGTCGCGGCTCAGAATGGACACAAGCGACTCTGTAAATTAGCCCTGAAGTTCAGCGCTGAGCCTAACTCCACCAACCACCAGGTATGCAACTCCGTGTAGCCCCGTGAGCGTTGCCTACCCGGCGAGCAGGCGTGCGATGAAGACACCGCAAAAGACTGCATGTCGACCTCTACATATATTTCTATGTTGCAAATAGGCATATATCCACATCTATGGCTTGGGGGTACATGGAGGGTTGTTGCGAGATACCACAAAAGTCTGATTTCACCTGTTGCTGTTTTCCTTTCACAGGGCAATACGTCTTTGCATTTTGCCACCGCGTATGGCTATTCGGCCTTGGCGAAGTACCTGATGTGAGTGCCCAGTTTCTCGAATTGTCTGTGTGTGTTGATGGATGGACAGATCCATCTGTGTTGTTTGCATCCATGCAATTTTGTAGTATGACTACAAATCCATATCCCTAGCCCCATCTATATCTATATATCTATATCTATTTATCATCCTATTTCTCCCATTTTCTCCCTAGCGTTATTGTTGTGTATCCAGACAGTGTCCACCTTACTAAACATTGGTGCTGACCTGTTGAGAGAAAAAAACGAGCGACAGATCCAAGGGGGCTGATGACACGCTGATGAACATGAAGGGCCTGACGTGTTACGATGGAATTGGATAGCCGGGGCAGTGCCTGTTGCCATTGAGATGTTGTGGTTGGCAGCGCATTCAAAGTAATAAAAGCGGAGAGGAAACAGAACATGGTCTTCACTAGTGAAGACCATGTTCAATTCCAGTGAAACGGAACATGGTGAAACCGTCTCCCTTTTTCCCTCTCTCCCCTTCTCCTTCTCGCTCTGCCCCTCTCTCCCCCTTCCCCTTTCTCTCCCTCTCTCCCTCTATTCTTTCTCTCTCCCCCTCTCTCTCTTCCGCGCTCCCTCTCTTTCTCGTCTCTCTCTTTTCCTCTCTCTCTTGAACTTACCGACCCTCAGTCACTTTACTTGATTGTCAATCAAACTTCTGTCTCTCTCTCTCTTCTCTTCCTGAGAGTTTTTTAGAGGGAGGGAGAGGGAGAGAGAGGAGGAGGGGGAAAAGGAGGAAGGAGGGAGAGAGAGAGTGAGGGAGAGAGGAAGGAAGGAGAGAGAGAAAGAGGGGGAAAAGGGGGAAGGGGGGAAAGAGAGAGGAGAAAGAGGAGGGAGAGAGGGGACCAAGGTGAGAGGGGAGGTCCTCATTAAGGAGCTTTTTGTCAAACGACGAAGTTATGAGATTGATTGCCACATCGCTACCAAGCTGCGCGGGGATCTGATCAAGTAGTTTTCTGGGCTTCGAAAGAAGTGTGGATCATTGGTCGGGTACTCGCTCGACATCGTAATGCTCGCGGGGTTGTTTTTGCTGATAACTTTGAATTTGAACATCTATGCAGGTCTCCAGACAGCTCTCAAGGTGCTGGTAGAGTGCTGGTTGAGTTGCGCCATCGGCTTGGAGAGGACGCGAAACTGCGCTACAACATGGGCAAAGTAAAATTTTACATCCCCGGTGTCAGCAGAGA
>Ga0315899_10007403_pt1 | contig 11782 bp, 10 predicted proteins | sample LakEriMetagenome_2_FD_203518 | JGI IMG/M metagenome (GOLD analysis project Ga0315899, IMG submission 203518) | Freshwater fungal communities from buoy surface, Lake Erie, Ohio, United States - Buoy 4 MA112 | ecosystem: Environmental > Aquatic > Freshwater > Lake | place: USA: Lake Erie, Ohio... | reverse complement strand
AGATATACGTGTAGCTACCTCGCACTGCTGTGAAACTCGATGTATTGTGTCACCCTTGCGGCCTGGATCGTGCGTCCAGCCGCTGCACCTTGTCCTCCGTCGGCGCCCTGCTCCTTGGACCGGGCCGTCGCACCGCCTTCAGGACATTCTCGTGTGAAAAGAGTTTTTTATTAAAGAACATGTTCTCCAATTTGTACGGCTCAGTGACTGATCCGTGACAGACCCTCAACTCTCACGAGCTATTCAATCTATGACCTTCAGCATATTCTAACAAGGCCGAGGAGCCTGTGTGAAGTGCGGAAGAGTCTGAGGCAGGTAGGAAGGGCGCAAGGCGAAGTGAGAAAGCCAAAGTGCCAGAGGAAGGAGGATTAACCAGGAGCTCAAAGGCTATAAACCTGTGAACGCCTGTGTGCATACTTACACGAAACCACAAACATCAAGCACGCGGAGTCGCGGCCTCGGCTGGCGAATACATGGAAGTGTAGATGATACTAAATTGAGTACCAATAAACGACACACTCTCTCTCACGCAGCTCACCAAAATAGACCAGAGATACCAAGGGCAAAACCAGAGATACCAAGGGCAAACTGACGCCACTGACCAGTCCTTGAAGTCGCAGAGGATCACCACGTGCGGCTCGTACGTCGTGTTGAAGGAAAAGCATCCGGGCTTCTGGCACGAGCAAACACCAGAGGCCGATTGCAACGAAAGCAAGCCTGAAGCCTCAGGGACACGTGCTTCTGCAGTCTGAACAGTGGCGAGCCTGTCTGTCACGACGACATTGCGCAGCGGCATTACTGCTCTTAGCCCCCAAAACACCTTGTGCGCGTGTCAACCGCCGGACCCAAAACAGTTTCTCCAGAACTAAAACAGTTTCCCCCGTGGAACGCCAAACTTTTCCGAATTGCTGGCACCAATTTCTGGAAATCCTAATTATAAGTCCTAAGTCGATGGCTGACAACTCTCAGGATGCCCACGCAATCGGGAAAAACATGACTCCAAATTCCAAAAAGTCTGGCTGGATGGCACACGACGGCGGACATAGCGTGTGCCCGGGAGAGAGCCCGGAGAGAGGACGGGGGGTCGGTTTTTGCATTGCCACCCGCTCACGGCGACGGCGACAACATGATTATTTTCCACCGTCATTCGCAAATGCATTCTTGGTTTTTCAGTAATGGATGGCACTCGCGGCGACTCGTAGCAACGGGAGGGCACTCGCGCTCGACGCGCTGCCAGAAGCTCCCACCGGAGTCCATGAGCCTTGGCACGTGTCAATATGTTGGTCACAAGGAAAGCTCAGACAAAGATTGAGCCCTGGCTTTCCACGGACTGCCATTTCGCCAATTCTCTCCTCTTTCACGCGCAAGTGAACTCGCGCTGCCTACGAGGGTTCCCATCATCTCTACTGGTATGGTCTGCCCACGCCAAGACAGGACGTCTTCAGTTTGTACAGCACACTCCAGGGAAGTTTTCGCCTCGTCGTAAAACAAAGCAGGTAATGGGATATATCAAATCAATCCCATCATTTCATGTTTGGCACAATTTTAAGACCCACCGCGTTTCGCTGCAGAGAAGGTGTCAAACTGTGGTCAGACGAAAGGTTCATTCTCTCCAGTGCACTCAGCCCAACGTCTCCCGGCGGTGCGCGGACCGCGCTGCTTGTTCTGGCCTGCTTCGGAGTGGCATTCGCAACCGCCCTGTTTCGTGTGTTGCAGTTTGAATTATCAGGAAACTGCAATTACTACCCGGGAAGGCCGGGTCGAGTGCACGCCGATTTGTTTCTCTGTGCAGTTTGGTCTTCCTACGAATTGAAACAATGGATCAATTCACCAAGCAAAACATAGAAGCCAAGCATAGAAGCCAAGAAGGAATTTTTCCTAGCTGACAAGCAAGAAACTGCATGGGGAGATGTGGGCACGGCGACTTTTACCCTTGATTCGGATCCGTCTCAGGGATAGCCGCTCGCGCTTGTCTGATCTGGACTGTCTGCTCGCGCACAGCCTTTACCACTTCGCCCACTGCAAGCAGGGTGCTGCCATATAGGTCCTCGGGTACACCCTACAATTTTCAATTTCATCATTCATCTCAACTCGTTGAGAGTGTTGAGATTTCGAGATGCAGAATGCACACAAGACCAGGCACGCGACAATGCAGGATGTATGCGAAACATTTAAACGAACCGGGATTTCCACTGGCACTCCCATGTCGAAATACTGCTTGAATTTTTCCCCGTTTTTGCCAACCACCAAAGTCCAGCCACTCAGATCACCATGGTCCCAACAGCCCCGGTACTTGACATTTTGAGCAGAGCTAAATGCTCCGTGTCCATGAAATTTGTCCTGTTTGAATTCTCCTTCGAAAGCGTCTCCATTGGAATACGTGTACATTCCGAGGCCATGCGCGAATCCCTCTAACCATTCGCCTTCGTACGTGTCGCCATTTGACCACACACAAGTGCCCTTGCCTGATCAAGTTCAAGACGTTTACAAAAACCGGTTAGACGGGGGAATACATACTTGTTAACATTGAACAGGGATGTGTCAAAAGAAATGGACAGACTGTTAAAAAATATGGACAGTCACGAAATCGAACGTGACCTTGGAAGATACCCTGACGCCAATGGCCATCGTAGACGCGCCCATCTGGCCATACAGTAATGCCACGACCGTGTGGCCATCCTTCTTTGAGCTCTCCTTGGTATGTGGGCTTACTGTGGAAAAAGGAAAGTTGCGTGCTTGCTGGGAACGTAGGTTTCACGTCAGGAACCGTCGCCCTGTCAAATCCACACATCACAGTTAGTGAGAATATCATCACGATTCGCCAGCACAGAGCATTCAAAAGGCAAAGGTTCATGAACCGTGATGGCTGAGTGTTGAGCGCAAGCATTAAATCTGTGTGTCCCATCGAATCACGGAAAGGATTTGATCCTATTGAATTGGTTTGCGAGAAGATAGAGCCGCGGGTTGCACTATTAGATGCGGGTTGCCCGATTGGAGTGTATCCAAATATAGAGCCAGGAACGGAGTTGAGTGGAGAAGTCGATGGCGAAGACACCGGTGAGTAGCTCTGCGAGGTACGAGGCGGGGGCGCCGCAGTTCGCTGCACCTTTAATTGATGCGGCGTCGCAATTCTCATCTCTATGTCATCCTGCATCGATTGCGACTGCGAATAGCCCCCGTAGAAGGGCTGTATCTTTCCCGCATCGTCACCCGTAAATCTGGGAGACTCAAATGAGAATAAGCGTGTTGAGTTTTGCGGTGAACTATTTCCTGGCGCCTTGATCTTCGATCGAGTAGACGACAATGCCTCCTGCAGTTTGCTGATTTGTTTGTCACGAATGTCAAGCTCCAGACGCAAACCTTCCAAGCGCATCTCAAGATCTGAAATTGATTTGTCACGCATCTCATCTCCCCAGGGACGTTCTGAATTATCACCGTCTTTCTTGTCCATCTTGTGCATCAGCTCCTCCACTCTCTGCGTACTTGCAGCGCACAGAGATTCAAGTTCTGCTGCGCGGTGTCTCGACTTGTTCAGCTCTCTTAGTATCTCCTCTTTTTCCTTCTCGTGCATACCAGCCAGCAGTACAACCTTTTCCTCCAGAAAAATCTTCGCCTGCGCAAGCTGCACACCTTGAACCTGCAGATCGTGAATCTGCTGGTTGGCTTCCCTAGATTTGGTACTGGCAGCTTCCTTCTCGGATCGCTCTTCCTGCAACCGCGCTGCGAGATCTTGAATGACCTCACCGCTGGACTTCAATAAATGTGACTCTGCGTCGCGCATCCTTTGAAGCGCCTCTTCCTTCTCGTGGGTAACCTTGCTCATCTTGGCTATCAAATCCTCTGTCTCACTCCGCTCCTGTGCAAGATGCGCTTTGAGCTTCTCAATGACTGCCTGACTTGATTGACATTCCCTCTGCAGTTCTTCTTTCTCCAGCTTCTCTCTGCCGAAATCACGGGTCAGCTCATGATGCTTCAAGCTTAGTTCTTCTTCTTGCTGCTGCCTCTGTTCAAGCACGAGTGCCACTTTGTGTAACTGCTCCTCTGCCTCCCTGAGACGATCCTCGAACTCTCGATTTCTTCGCTGCAACTCGTCCACGACACCACCCGGTCCTTCATTGGCTTTCCTTGACTTTTGCGCCTCTTCTAGTTCCTGAATGGCCTTTTCGGCCTTAGCATCTGCTCTTTCCAGGCGCGAGGCCAGTTCTGCGTTGTCATTTTGTACTTTCTTCAGTTGTCTGATCGAGCTGTCAACTTGTGCCTGCAACTGCTTGGCCATGGTGAGGTGCTCCGCCAACTCTTTTTGAAGATCTTTGATCTTTGAAGAGCGCGATTCGATCTCAGCATCTCCTTTCAGTGCCTGCGCACGCAGATTCTGAACCTGCTCTCGTAGTCGCTGATTTTCCTCGCGCGTCATTTTGTACTGTACGAGTACTGTAAGAGTAGGATTCACGGCCACCTCGGCGACATGACGAGTTAGGGCTGCATTTCGGAGTCGAGAAGTGTGGTCTTGCGCTTGCTTTTCGAGTTCCACAGCAACCTCAAGGGGCTCGGGCCCTGAGGCTGTGATTTGGTGCGGAGTGATGGAAAGGTCCAGTAGAAAACTTGACGCGAGCTCTGTCATGGCGAGATTTTTGATGGCAAAGCTGCTAGTCGGCATGCCGGATGAATGAGCGAGATCTTCCTTGAGCTGTTTTTCAAATGCCGAGCGCTCCATGGACCCCTCTTTTCCAGCCGCCTCGAACGGGAGGGAAAGGTTTAGTGACATGTCCACACCTCTCGAAGAATCTCGATTTGGAGCATGCGCTTCTCTCGTCGTCGTCGGCTCCGCACTTGACATGCCTGCTGCTATGAAAACGACTCCCCGTTCCGAAACAATAGGAACGGTGTCAATGACTGCTGAAAGGGAGAGAGATCGTACTGCAAGCGGAGAAGTGCGGGCCGGAACCGGCGGTGGAGCAGCCCGTGTGATGTTACTGATGTTTGGTGTCAAAACCATGGCACTCTCGGTGATAATCGTATCTGAATCGACAGTTTCAACAGAACGGACAGAATCTCGCGAAGATACCTTGATGAGAGACTCTTGCGATGCCCTCACGTACCTCTCTGTCATATTCTTCAGCTCAGCAGCAAGTAATACCTTTTCGCGCTGCAGATCGTCGGCACGTCCTTCTGCCGATTCAAGATGCTTCTTAATCAAGTCATTGTGCTGGTTGAGCTGGGCTTCAAGGTTGTCAAATGCACGCTTCCAATTATTGGCATCAGTCTGCGTGTTATGCAAATGGTCTTCAAGCTGTCGGTTCCTGGATTTCAAAAAGTCCATTTCTGCCTCGAGTTCGACCATGTCAGCGGTTTGCATTTTCAATTGTCGTGTCTGTTGCTCCACTAGTTCAATCCAATTGGATGTTGATCGGGTGCTTTCGTCGACAGCACAAGATGTCTCGTTGTGATTCCCGTCTGACTTGATGTTCTCCTGATACACTCTCTCGTTGAAGTAAATCTCAATGCTGATGATCTTGCTCGTCATACTCCCTCGCATAAGTTCACTCGACGAATCCTTTATTTGTCGAAGCAGTCCCATGAGAATTTCCCCAGGAGTCCTGTCAGATTGGTTCACGCCCTCCAGTAGAGCCATGTCTACAATCACGCTGCCTGCGCGTAGCCCATGCATCTGAATACGAGCAGCAGAAATGCCCAATGCCAAACACACATCTAATTTGACGGCCTGCACAAATTCTACTGGGTTCTCTATGTCTTTCAACTGCATATCAAGCTTCAGCGAGATTCCCTCAATGCACTGCTGAGATGTGAGCCCAGCATTGCCAAATCGCATGGATTCTGACATTCGGCTCTGGTGAACCGAGTTCAGCTCCTCCTGCAAGTCGGCAAGCTGCATTCTTGAGCGCTCCTGCTCTTGCTCAAACATCGCGCGTAGCAAATCGGCTTGCTCCTCGCTCTTTTGCAGTCGCGCTGCCAATTCGAGTGCATCCGCTTTATCTGCGCTTCCTTCAGCTCCGAGAACGCCCCCCTTTTGCGAAACGAGAGGAAAGGTGTCGGTGACTGATACGCCCTGCCCCTGCTCTTGTTGTTGCTGCTGCTGCTTGGAGGGAGGGGCCGCTGAACGTGTAGCCCGGCGAGAAAGGGGCATCTTGCCCTCCTCTGCGATTTTGTTCTGGAGTGCAGACAGCTGCATCTTTGTCTGTTTGAGTTCTTCTCGACAGCTCTGCAGTTCCAATTCCGTGCACTGCAACGTCGACTGTGCCTGCAGTTGCGCCATGAGCAGCGCTTTGTTCTCGGTTGCGAGCATCTCATCTGCCAGGTCCAGGCCTGTGGCTGCATGCATTTGGCTGATAACTTCTTTCAACATGGCGGAAATGTCCTCGATCTCACTGTTCATTGCCACAACATGCTTGACGGCGCTGCGTTTTTGCACGAGCAATGCCAGATTCACCTGGCACAAATCCTGGATTTTCAGGATCTTGGTGTTTGGATTTTCAGGATCTTGGTGTTTGAGGGTGCTTTTCGGCAAACGCAGATTGTCTGCAGCATCATCGCTGTTGAGAGACTGCTGCGTTGACTTAGTCTGCAGCGACATGTTGGCGATGGTGCGCTGCAGGCGCTCGATCTCCACTTCGCGCAGCTGGCGCTCTTTTGTTTCTGAGTCCAGAGCGGCCTTAGCTGCTCGGAAGGATTCCTATGTGTTTGTGTGTGTGTGTATCTTTTTTTCATGATGCTATACATACACACATATACATGCATACATACATACGCACATACACACATGCATGCATGCATGCATGCATACATATGTGCACACATACCTGCATTCCATCCATTTGGTGCTCCAGGCCTGTCTTGCTATGCACGAAGTCCCGTTCCGCTGACGACATTCGTGTTTGCATCTCCATGGCCAGCCGGGCCTTTGCAGTCCTACTTGATTCTCGCTCCTTAACCAGTTGCGACTGCGTGCTCAAGAGCTTGGCCTCCAGGCCACCCAGCTTTGCACGCAGGTTCTCGACCTCCCACGAGTCGAAGTGGGTCGGCAGCGTCGATGCATCGAAGTGACCCTTGCGCGCATACGGCATTGCCAGGACTCCGTCTTGCGACCGCAAATCGGCCACAGGCGATGCATTGCTGCTCGCAGACCGCGGCGACTTTACAGGATTGCCCTTTGCCCTCGCGTTGCTCCGCGGGCCCGCGGCCCGGGGGCTTTTAAACGATGGCGGCGAGCTGGCAGGTGGGCTGAGCAAATTGCGGAAATCTGCGACGTGCGGCCGCGAGCCTGAGCCATAGATCTGCTCCTTGAGAATCTGGACCTCTTGGCGCCGCCTCAACAGCTCGTCGTCCGACACCTTCTCCTTTGGCACGCGCAGCGCCCCTTTCGGTGGCGTCCCCAGCTGCTCCTCCGTGTGCACACCCTGGCTCTCATTGGGGGTTGCACCATTGCCCATCGCTGCCCCGGGCCCAATCGGTATCAAGGCCCCGAACGACGAGTTCCCAAACGACGGGTTTCGAAGTTCCCAAAAGTCCAAAAAAAAAAGAAAAAGGTTTCCCGGCGTAGTTTACCACATGGACGAAAAGGCCCACTGTATTTTACCACGACCCATTTGAGAAGTAAAAATTGTGGTAAATAAATCGTTGCCAATCGAAAAGCTGCGAAAGCACGTGGTGCCCTTCTGGGATCCAAAAGTTGAGCAAACGTCATGTACACGGGGGACGCGAGTCTCGACCTGGAGGACACGGCGCAGCGACGCCGCTGCCCTTTTGCTTCCTGCAGCTGGGGCTCCGGCGGTGGGGGCACAGGGCGCAGCCCCTGTCGCGGAGGGAGCGGGAGATACCGAGCAGCGCATCAGGCGGACCGTGCCGACCTGCCGCGTGGTAACCTCACCGTGGTGGTGCTCAAGTCTCTGCTGCAGATGTACGGCGGGGGAGGAAGATCAGAAGAGACTCGATCGAATTGGACGCCGCGGCAATGGAAGCGACTTTGACGAAGGTGCAAAAGGCAGCTGATGAGAAAACGGGAAAGCATTTCTCGTTTAGCACGGAAGAGAGGCTGATTCGGCATGTGCAGGCCATCCTGGAGGCGGCGGTTCCTTTGAGAGATGTACTATTGGGTGCCTTGGACGAGGTGACCATTGAGGGAGCTATTCTAACATTGCAGAGTAGGTACGAGTACGTGCGGGATGAGATCTCAGGTACGACAGCAGCCACAAAACTCCCCTTCGAAGCAAGGCTCAACAAGATGAAGAATCAGGATCAGAAAATCCTCATGACCGCTGTCGAAACAGCTTTTTGTAAAAAGTGAGCTCCAATTTTCAGATTATCTGAAAAACAAGTGAGCTCCAATTTTCAGATTAGGTGCACGCAGAAGGCCAGAGACGTTGTCGCGGGCAAGACGGTATTACAGGATACACGGACGTTGCCGGAGGCAGGATGGTACTACATGATCGCTGCGTCCGATTGCGTAGTGCAGACGACGTGGAAAAACATGGCTAATGCTTTCGATGACATTCTCAAATACATGAAGTGCATGGAGGAAGCATGCCATGGCTCTATCAAGTTGATTGGGGAGCAGTGGACTGACTGCGTAGACAGGTTCGAGAGGACTTATGGGCCGATCAACACGGAAATGATACGCACTTTGGGCATGCTCACGGTGATCGATAATCCGAAGACGTCTTTCATAAAGGAGGACAAAAGTTATCTGGTCGGTGCACGCGAGTACAACGACGGTTTCAGCGATTTCAAGTCAGCGAAAGAACAAGTTGAGGTCGTGTGGAAAAAACTGGAAACCAGGGAATTGTCCGGACCGAGAAACAGAAAACGGCACACTTGCTCAAGCCCAAGAACTGGAGGGGACATTGATCAACACTACCAAAGAGCGCGAGAAAGACAAGGGCGTCAAAATTGACTACGTCAAAGTAGCATCCGTGGTCGAGTACGGGGCGTTCAATGCACTCTTTGGGGACGACACAATCCCTCGGTCAAAGGACCCTCGTTGCCCCTTGTGTGACACGTTTCATAAGCCTAATCTCACCTGTGGTCCTACGCTGGAGACGAAGCTGAAAACCAAGGACGAGATTGACAAGCTGGTACAGAATGTTTCGGTCTTGGCTAAGGTCCTCGGGAAGCCCCCGGGTAAGCGTTCGGATGAGGACGACAAAAGATTGCGGAGTTCCTTCAAAGGCTCAAGACGGTTGAAACACGTCTGCGAGCCCCTTCGGCGAAAAGTCATGATGGCAAAACCAGGGCGCCCTCCACGCGTCCGCCTCAGGACTGTTTCAACTGGACGAAGCAAGGGCATTGCGACGCGCACAACAAGGGCACTTGCCGTTTTAATCACGACGAGGCCAAGAAGGGCAGCAGAAAGGCCAAAGACTCGACGGATGCTAATTCAAGCCCGGACGGGAAGACTGCGTCGATGTGTGCGCTAAAGGAATGTAATAAGCCTTGCCCTTGGGATCCGCAGGCCGGAAATTTTTGGAAGTTCTGCACGCCGGCACATAAGTACACGATCCGCAGATGCATGCGGAGCAGATCCTGGCCGGTACGCGCGCGTACGTCACTCCTGTGGTACCACCGCAATCCAGGGATTCGGAAGACATGATGGAGATGGTAGCAAAGATGGCAGCTAAGGCAGATGAACTCGCGGAGGCCCTCTTTGATGAAGACGCGCTTCGGACAATCGACTGAAGCAATCTCGATGACGCTGAAGAGCTGGGAAGCCAGATTTTGGTTGCTGCTTTTGAGCAGGTGTTAGGCAAAAAAATGACCACGACGGACGAACAGAACATTGAGCAGAGCTGGAGACAGGGCATGATCTCGGCGGAGGACGTCGCTGAGATCTACGCGGGCCCGCAAGCACAGGAGATTGCATGGTTTTATAACTCCTTGGACGGGGCGGTACGTGCACGCTGTGTATGCATGAAGCAGGAGGAAGCCTCAAAGATCGAGGTCGAGCGCATTAGAGAGCAGGACGAGATCAAGATGGGACTCGATTTGGCCACTAAGATAGAGCTCAATCGCATCGCCGAGGAGGACCACATCGAGAGCAAAGTGTATGGCGTATTGTGCACAATGATCGAGCAGATAGCGAACCAGCTCGCACCTGCTGAGGAGGAGTCGCAAGAGGTGATAATTCTTGTGACAACATGTGCAGAGCTGGCGTGGGAAGCTCTGAAGGCCAAGCGCGAGAGCAGGGCTAAAGCGGCTGCAGCACATGCGGCAATGCTGAAGACACACGCTGAAAACAAGGCTAGGAAACTCGAAGCGAAGCGCGTGCAGCGCGTGAAGGAGCTAGAGCGGGCACAGGAGCAGCTAGAGCAGTTGGCGCGTGCGGGGTTTGTCTCTACGAGCGAAATCATGGATTTCGCCGTGTCTACAGCATCTGATGATGATGATGGTGATGGTGATGATGATGATGACAACGTGGCTGCTGCGGAGGTCAGCAAGGCTACCAAGCGTAAACGCTTTGAGCGGTGGGAGAAGCCAAAGCGGCGGCTGTACCTGTTCGACTATCAGGTCCATGCTTTCCGGTATGGACGCATGAAGCGCTCTGTTCGTAGGCAGTTTCGCCAAGCGCATTCCCAGTGTCGGATGGGATCCGAGCTCGGGTAGTGATCCTCCGAGTTTTGAGAAACCCCAAGTACCTACTGAGGTGGAGGAAGCCACTACATGACGGGACCTGCAGCCTTCGGAACTGGCACGGCCTCGCAAGCGGGCTCGCCTGCTCTAGTCGACGTCTGCATCCGATGGTGCTTTCGTTGTAAGCGAATGAGCGCAGGGGGAGCGTACAGGGCTACGAGAAGTGTCTCGTCCTGTGAACGTGACGGTACAAGAATACATGTTTGCGCCACATATATTATCATCCTACATGTCGTTGAGCAGTGTGACCTCGAGGCATTTGCAATTTGACGCCGAGAAGCAGGAGTACATCAACATGCCAGCGAGCGAAGCAATCGAGTTTCTTGCTAGTTATGACGTACGAGTCTCGGAGGTCATGCCGGGGCTGACTCTCATTTTGTACGATACGGGATGCACGGTTTTCATATCGCCACTTGCGGATCACTTCTGTGTGGAAATTAGATGTGATGCTGCTATCAACGGAATCGGTAAACGCTCCGTCAAAATAGCTGGGCCAATACCTATCTCTTTCCTCGACGACAAGGCGGAGCATTATGTCACTTATGAGAGCCCGCGGGGCTTCTACATGGAAGATTTGAACTTCGGCATTTTCCCGTCAGGCCAAGCAGAGAAGATCGAGTGGAAGTTTCACGTTCGCGAATTGAACCCTTATTTCATTGCGGATGGGCACCACGTGCCTTTGATCAAGGACCATCAGACTGGGCTCACGTGGATGGCGGAAAGGAGGTTTGCTAAGCCTATCGTCGAAGCGAAGCGGCGGTTTCTCAAGTCCTTCGCCCAGGATAGTTCTGCGCGTAGCTTTCCTGATCGCGTTGGTATGCCTGAGATACGTCCCAAATACCCGGATACCAAAGAGAACATCGATAGGCATCTTAATTCCGCGGGAATCAGTTCTTGTAGACAGTATCACTAGGCTGCACGCCCTCCCGTTGTTCGTGGGGGCAGCCGGCAAGTCGCTGAAGATGTAATGGTGGGAACCAGGAGCCAGAGTGCGAAGAAGAGCGAAACCAAGAGCGACGTTGTAATGCACGATCAACCGAAGAGCGACACAAACAGGGATGAAAGTAACGAGCAGAATTCGCAAGCCAGTGAGGTTCAAGAAATTGGAAATCGAAACTTACCGTTGGTGACCGAAAATGGC
>Ga0315899_10007401_pt1 | contig 11787 bp, 10 predicted proteins | sample LakEriMetagenome_2_FD_203518 | JGI IMG/M metagenome (GOLD analysis project Ga0315899, IMG submission 203518) | Freshwater fungal communities from buoy surface, Lake Erie, Ohio, United States - Buoy 4 MA112 | ecosystem: Environmental > Aquatic > Freshwater > Lake | place: USA: Lake Erie, Ohio... | reverse complement strand
CTGGCCGCCAAAGACAAGCACATTGACAAAGTGCTTTTGAAGTTAGACGATTTTCAGGGGGGTGGCTTGGTTTCTTTGCGTGAGGCTGCCAGCGCCATTGAAAAATTCAAAGCGTCTGGCAAGCAAGTGGTGGCTTGGTCTAGCTTTTATGACCAACGCCAATATTATTTGGCGGCGCATGCCAATCAAGTTTTGTCTCACCCTATGGGTGGCGTGTTAATTGAGGGCTTGGGAAGAAACCGAAATTACTACAAAGACGCCTTAGACAAACTGGGTATCAAAGCCAATCTCATTCGCGTTGGTCAATTCAAGTCTGCAGGTGAGCCTTTCGTTTTGAACGCACCCTCTGAGCAAGCCTTAAAGGCAGAAGCACACGTCTACGATGCCTTATGGGCTTTGTACACAGATGGCGTAGAAAAGGCCCGCAATTTACCTGCAGACAGCATCAATCAAAACATCGGCAAGTTGCCTGATGCGTTAATCAAAGTTAAAGGCAATGCAGCCCAATTGGCCCTAGATTGGAAGTGGCTCGATGGCTTACAGACTTTTGAGTCATTGCGTGAAACGCTCATGAAAGAAGTTGGCAAAGACGAAGACATTCAATCATTTCGTCAGGTTGGCTGGAAAGACTACCTTGTCTCTGAAGTCAAAAAAGTAAAAGGTGAGCACATTGCCATCGTGGTGGCTGAAGGCGAAATAGGCGATGGCCGCGCACCTGCCGGCAAAATTGGTGGCATCTCCACCTCTGAGCGCATTCGAAAAGCCACCGAGGACAAAGATGTCAAAGCCATTGTGCTCAGAGTCAACTCACCGGGCGGTAGTGTGTTGGGCTCTGAGCTCATTCGTGATCAGCTGCAAATTGCCAAAGACAAAGGCAAGCCTGTTGTAGTTTCCATGGGCAACTTGGCTGCATCGGGTGGTTATTGGATTTCTATGGCGTCCGATGTAATCATTGCCGACCCCGCCACCATTTCGGGGTCAATTGGTGTGTTTGCCATGTTGCCTACTGGCGAGGGGTTGATGAGCAAAATAGGCGTGAACACGGGTGGGTACCAAACCAGTTGGCTTGCTGGTGCTTACGATCCCAGAAAGGCGCTAGACCCTCGCATGCAATTGTTGGTGCAATCTAGCATTGAACACATTTATGCAGATTTCATTGGCAAGGTTTCGCAAACTCGCAATCTCGAACTGGCCAAGGTGGATGACCTAGCACAGGGCAGAATTTGGACAGGTGCTCAAGCGGTTGAGCACAAACTGATTGACAGGCTTGGTAGTTTTTCAGATGCAGTGCAGGAGGCCAGAGCGCGGGTCTCTGAACTTGAGGGTGCCAAAAGCAGTGACAAAGAGCTTCCTATTAAATATGTAGGGCCCAAAACTTCACCCTTCGAAAGATTTGCTCAAAAATTCTTTGGCCAGTTTGGATGGTTGGCGGGTGATGCCATGGCCATACCAACTTGGAGTGTGATGTCAGGGCATTCTGGGTCTGATGCTTTGTTGTTGAATACCTTGGGTCAAGACCTAGCTTGGTTGCAAACGGTCATTGAAAAGAAACAGCCCTTTGGCGCTGCAGCGCATTGTTTGTGCAATGTCTTGCCTTAAAAATTAAATTGCAGTCTTGGCCCGCTCACTTTTGACAGTGAATAACGGGCCAATGTTAGTTCTGTAGATGTTGGGCCAATAACAACGCAACATGAATGGCATTTCTTTCAGTGCCATCCATGATTTGATGCCTGCAACTTGTGCCATCGGCCACCACACAAGCATCTTTGTTGTTTCTAATGCTAGGCAATAAGTTAGCCTCTGCCATTTGTTTAGAAACTTCCAAATGCGATGCTTCATAGCCAAAAGAACCGGCCATACCGCAGCAGCTGCTTTCAATCAAATCCACTTTGGCTTGTGGAATGAGTTGAATCACTTGCGTGACTGAGGGCATCAAACCAAATGCTTTCTGGTGGCAGTGACCGTGCACCAAAATTGGTTGTTGAGCAGGTCCCAATTTGGCCTTGAGTAAATCAAGTTTGCCAGCTTTATTTTCTGCTGCTAAAAATTCTTCAAACAACACAGCATGTGTTGCCACTGCGTCAGCCATCTCACCCAAGCCCATGACCAAGGACTCGTCTCTGAGGGTTAAAAGGCACGATGGCTCTAAACCCACAATGGCAATGCCTTTTTGTGCAAAGGGGAGCAATGCTTCTAGCAAAGCTTTCGCATGTTCTTTGGCCTTGCTCACTTGCCCGCTGGCCAAATAGGTGCGGCCGCAGCAAAGGTGCTGGCCAGGTGTGTCTTGCTTGGTGCGACTGGCAATGTGAACTTGATAACCTGCCGCTGACAAAACATCGTGGGCGGCCCAAGCGTTTTCAGATTCGAAGTAGCCATTGAAGGTGTCAACAAACAAAACAACAGGCTTGCTGGCCTTTAAAACTTCTTCTGCCGAAACGCCAACACGAGGGCCGTTGAAGAAATGGTCTTTTTTCCATTCTGGCCATGAGCGCTCTGCTGACAGGCCCGTTAGAGACTCTGCCAACTTGGCCAACAATGGCGATTGGTTACGAAGGTTCATGAGACCAGGCCACTGCGATGCAATGTGCGCATAGCGTGGCAAGTTGGATATCAACGTATCTTTCAACTGCAAACCATGCTTTTCGTTGTAATGATGTTGCACTTCAATTTTCATGCGCGCCATGTCAACGCCGGTAGGGCAGTCACGCTTGCAACCTTTACAACCCACACACAAGTCCATTGCTTCCTTCACCTCAGGGCTTTCCAGACCGCCTTGCAGTTGCCCACTCAATGCCAATCGCAGCGTGTTGGCTCTGCCGCGCGTGGCATGTACTTCATCGCGAGTGACTCTGAAACTGGGGCACATGGTGCCCGCATCAAATTTTCTGCAAGTGCCATTGTTGTTGCACATTTCAACTGCCTTGGCCAAACCTTGCGCTGGGTCTTGACCTGTACCGGACGGGGTGGTTTGTTCTGTGGCGGCGTCGTTGTGAACGTTCCATGCACTCCAATCCAAAGCGGTTTGAATGGGAATGATTTTGTAATTGTTGCCAAAGCGCATGAGCGAGGTGTCGTCCATTTTGGGCGGGTTCACCATGCGGTTGGGGCTCAGCAAGTTGAGCGGATCGAGGTGCTGTTTGATTTGGCCAAATGCTTGTTGAATAGCCGGGCCAAACTGCCACCCAATCCATTCACCGCGGCACAGGCCATCGCCGTGTTCACCGCTGTAGGCGCCTTTGTACTTGCGCACGAGTTCGCTGGCTTCCTCGGCAATGGCGCGCATCTTTTGCGGGCCATCACGGCGCATGTCTAAGATAGGCCGTACATGCAAAGTGCCTACGGATGCATGAGCATACCAAGTGCCCTTTGTACCGTGCTTTTGAAAGACTTGCGTCAAAGCATCGGTGTACTCTGCCAAGTGCTCTAAGGGCACTGCACAGTCTTCAATGAAGCTGACGGGTTTGCCATCGCCCTTCAAGCTCATCATGATGTTCAGGCCTGCTTTGCGCACTTCCCACAAGTTTTTCTGCGGTGCATCGTCAACCATTTCCACCACGCTGTTGGGCAAGCCCATGTCGCCCATGAGTGCCACCAATTGTTTCAACTCAAGCTTGAGCTTTTCTTTGTCTGAACCTGCAAATTCAACCAACAAAATAGCTTCGGGATCGCCAATGACGGCAGTGCGAATTGTTGGTGCGAAGGCCGGAATTTTCAAAGACAGCTCTATCATGGTTCGATCGACCAATTCCACTGCTGTCAGTGTGCCGCTGCCCAGCTTGGCGATGTGCTGTGCAGAGTCCATGGCTTTGTAAAAGCTGTTGAAGTTCACAACGCCTAATACCTTGGATGTTGGAAGTTCACTGAGCTTCAAGGTCAGTGATTGGGTCATGGCCAAGGTGCCTTCACTGCCCACCAACAAATGCGACAGATTGACCTTGCCGTCCGGGGTGTAAGGCCGCACATTCTGGTTGTCAAAAATATCCAAGTTGTAGCCTGCCACGCGCCTTAAAACTTTGGGCCAATGGCTTTGAAGCTCTGCCTGATGCTGAACCGCCAGTTGTTTGACGAATTCACCAATTTGCCTTGCACGCCCAGAGCTGTTTTCAAATTGAGAAAATTCAAGCAACTCGCCATTGCTGAGCCATGCTTTGGCACCCAAGACGTTGTGCACCATATTGCCGTAGGCAATGGACCGGCTGCCGCATGAGTTGTTGCCCGCCATGCCGCCCAAAGTGGCTTGCGCACTGGTTGAAACGTCAACTGGAAACCACACGCCATGTTTTTTCAAAGAAGCATTGAGTGCGTCAAGGGCGATACCAGGCTGAACTTCTACCGTGCCTGCTTGGAGGTCTAGGTTGAGGATATTTCGAACATATTTGCTGTGATCGATGACCAAACCCACGCCGGTGGTTTGACCACATTGGCTGGTTCCGCCGCCTCTTGGCACGATGGGCACCTTCAAGTCTCGGCAAATGGCCATGGCGGTAGCCACTTCCTCGGCATGTTTGGGCACAAACACACCCAGCGGGGTCACTTGATAAATGGAGGCATCGGTAGCGTAGCGGCCGCGGTCGGCGGCAGAAAAAAGCACTTCGCCTTGCGTTTCAGTTTTCAAGCGCTTGGCCAGAAGGCCCGCCACTTCGTTGCTGGCAGTGGCAACTTGTTCGTAAGTGTGGCTGGCTGAGTCTGGGAGAGTGGCAGTAGTTGTGTTCATAGGGGACTGATTCAACAAGAGCTAGGGGTTTTTCCACATCATGGATATCGGATTTGCCGCTATTCTCTCGTTAAATTCAAATTAGTTCTTAGGAATGCTTTTAAATGCTTCAGCTTGATTTTCATCCAACAGGTCGTCACTTCTTGCAAATTCCGGGTCCTTCACCGGTTCCCGACCGAATTTTGCGTGCCATGAGCTTGCCCACCATTGACCATCGCGGCCCAGAATTTGGCGTATTGGGCCTGAAATTGATGGCCAACATGAAGGCTATTTTCAAGACCCAGCACCCCGTCATGATTTACCCAGCCTCTGGCACGGGTGCGTGGGAGGCCGCCTTGGTCAATACATTGAGTGCCGGCGATCATGTGCTCATGTATGAGACAGGTCACTTTGCTTCACTGTGGTTTAAGTTGGCCGCCCGTTTGGGAGTCAAAGCAGAGTTGTTGGGGTTGCCTGGCGCAGAGGGTTGGCGTCACGGTGTGGACGCACACAAAATTGAGGAGCGCTTGAAGCAAGACACTTCGCACAGCATCAAGGCGGTGTGTGTGGTGCACAACGAAACTTCTACGGGTGTGACCAGTGACATTGCGGCTGTGCGCCGTGCCATTGACAACGCCAAACATCCTGCCCTGCTCATGGTCGATACCATTTCAGGCTTGGCTTCTGCCGACTACCGTCATGACGAGTGGGGTGTTGATGTCACGGTCAGTGGCTCGCAAAAGGGCTTGATGCTGCCGCCTGGCATGAGTTTTAACGCGCTGTCACCGAAGGCCATTGAAGCCAGCAAAAAATCGACGCTGCCCAAATCTTTTTGGGCTTGGGATGAGATGCTGGAGATCAATAAATCGGGCTACTACCCATACACCCCCAATACCAATTTGATGTATGGCTTGAGTGAAGCTTGCGACATGATTTTGGGACAAGGCTTGGACGTGGTTTTCAAGCGCCATGTGCGTTGGGGTGAGGGCGTTCGCGCAGGGGTGCGTGCATGGGGCTTGCCCATTCAGTGTGCCGACCCTGCTTTGTACTCACCCATCTTGACCGGTGTCATGACGCCCGATGGCATTGATGCAGACGCAGTGCGCAAAATCATTTATGAACGATTTGATTGTTCATTGGGAACCGGACTGGGCAAAGTCAAAGGCAAGATGTTCCGCATTGGTCACTTGGGCGATTGCAATGACTTGACCTTGATTGCAGCACTTTCTGCATGCGAGATGGGCTTGAAGTTGAGTGGCGTTCAATTGAACGGCTCTGGTGTTCAAGCCGCTATGGATTACTTTTCAGCCAATCCTGTTCCAGCCCTCATTCACAATTGAAGGACATCCTCATGAAACGCAGAACCCTCCTCCAAGCCACGGCCGCATCAGCAACTTTGCTGGCCGCGCCCATGATCAAAGCTCAAACTTTGCCCTCGGGCCCCATTCGCATTGTGGTGGGGTTCCCGCCTGGAGGTGGTACCGACGCATTGGCCCGTGTGTTGGCCCAAAAACTTCAAGCCATGTGGAACGTCACCATCGTCATTGACAACAAGGCAGGCGCTGCTGGTGTGATCGCCGCCGACTTTGTCGCCAAGCAACCTGCAGATGGCAACACCTTGCTCATGGCGCATATCAACAGCCATGCTTTGGCGGTGAGCTTGCAGCCAAAGTTGGGTTACAACGTAGAGCGCGATTTTTCGCCCATTGGCTTGGTGGGTGTGACGCCCAATTTGCTTATTTGCAATGAATCGCAGCCGGCTAAAAATGTGAAAGATTTAATTGCCTTGTGCAAACAAAACCCGGGTCGCATCAGCTTTGCTTCAGCAGGCGGTGGATCGGCGCAGCACTTGGCGCTGGAAATGTTCAAGCTGCGCGCAGGCATCGATGCATTGCATGTGCCCTACAAAGGCTCTGGCCCCGCGCTCACAGACTTGATAGGTGGCCAAGTTCAATATTGTTTTGAAACCATGACCTCTGCGACACCGCATGTGAAAAGTGGCAAAGCCATTGCGCTGGCACAAACGCGCACCAAACGCGCCAAAGGCCACCCCAATGTGCCCACCATGGACGAGCAAGGCTTTCCAGGTTTTGACGCCACCACCTGGTACGGCTTGGTCGGCCCTGGCCGCATGAATCCATCCTTTGTAAAACGCATCAATGAAGACATGAACAAAGTCATGGCCATGCCCGATGTGATCGAAAAATTTGAACAATATGGTGCAGAAGACGGCGGCGGTTCGCCTGAGCGCTTTGCCGAGTTCATTCGCAATGAAACGCAAAAGTGGGCCAAGGTTGTGAAGGATGCCAAGGTACAAGCAGACTCTTAAGCCATGGCTCAAAAAGCGCTGCGAATAGGTGCGGGCGCAGGGTATGCGGGCGACCGTATACCACCCGCACTTGCCTTGGCCGAAAAAGGCCAGCTCGATTATTTGGTCTTTGAGTGTTTGGCCGAGCGAACCATTGCGCTTGCACAGTTAGAAAAAATTCAAAACCCCATGCGAGGTTTTGACCCCTTGCTCTCGGCGCGCATGAAAGCTGTATTGCCAGCTTGTATGGCGCATGGCACGCGCATCATTACCAACATGGGAGCTGCCAATCCGTTGCAGGCAGGCAAAGAAGTGTTGGCCCTTGCCAAAGCGCTGGGGCTTCATCATCTGAAGGTGGCTGTGGTGTTGGGCGATGATGTGCTTGCTACTTTGCAGGCGGAATATCTCTCAGCGCCCTTGATGGACACCTCGCAAACTGTGGCTGACATTCAAGCCTTGTTGGTTTCTGCCAATGCCTATCTGGGCGCAGAGGCTCTGTTGCCAGCTTTGCAATCCGATGCCCACGTGATCATCAGTGGCCGTGTGGCCGACCCCGCTTTATTTTTAGCGCCTCTCATGCATCATTTTCAATGGCGTGCCGATGATTGGCCGCTGCTGGGCAAAGGGGTGATGGTGGGCCATCTGCTTGAATGCGCCGCGCAAATTACGGGAGGCTATTTTGCCGACCCTGGTTACAAAGATGTGCCCAATTTGGCTCAATTGGGCTATCCCTTGGCAGAGGTTGGCGCAAGTGGCGATGTGATCATTACCAAATTGGCAGATGACGGCGGTTGTGTCACGGTGCAAACTTGCACAGAACAATTGCTTTATGAAATTGAGGATCCAACGCAATACCTTCAGCCCGACGTGGTGGCCGATTTTTCTCAAGTTCAACTTGAGCAAGTGGGTGCAGACAGAGTACAAGCTGTGGGGGCCAGCGGAACCACTCGGCCCGACACCCTCAAAGTGACCCTAGGGTATCGCGATGGATTTGTAGGGGAAGGGCAAATGTCTTATGCCGGTCCTGGCGCAAAAGACAGAGGGCAGTTGGCGCTTGATGTTGTGAAGGCTCGACTGGCCGATGCAGGGTATGGTCATTTTGAGGCGCGCTATGACCTGATCGGCGTGAACGCCATCTTGGGGGACACGCAGCCAAGCTATGAGCCTGCAGAAGTGCGCGCCAGAATTGCCGTTCGAGTGAACACACAGGCACAAGCGCTGCATGTGGCCAACGAGGTAGAGGCTTTGTACACCAACGGCCCTGCTTCTGGCGGTGGTGCTAGCAAATCAGTGCGTGAAGTGATTGCTGTTGCATCGATGCTCATGCCTCGAAGCGCTGTTCAAACTCAAACCGTGCTGCTAGGCGGCTCTGAGGAGCTTGCCTGATATGTTGTTAAGAGACATTGCACACACCCGAACGGGTGACAAGGGCGACCGATCGACGATATCGGTCATTGCCTACGATCGGCAGAATTTTGAGTTGCTTGAAAGATGGCTTACCCCCGAGCGATTGCTGGCGCATTTTGAGGGCAATGCCAAGGGACCTGTGTTCCGTTACAGCTTGCCACAACTTGGCGCGCTTAATTTTGTGATGCACAATGCTTTGGGTGGCGGCGTGACGCGTTCCTTGGCCCTTGATGCACACGGAAAATGTCTGAGTGCCAAACTTCTTAGTCTTGAGATTGAATAAAATTGTTTTTATACCTTGGAGATACCATGAAAAATATCCGTATGACTGGTTTGAAAAAGAGTTTGCTCAGTGTGTTGTTGGGTTTTGGCCTTGCAATGTCTGCAACCCAAGCCCAAGCGCAGGCCTATCCCAATAAACCCATCAAGGCCATCGTACCCTTTGCTGCCGGCAGTGCCACAGATCAAATTGGCAGAGCCTTTGCACAAAAAATGTCAGAGGTTTTGGGTCAAACCATTGTGGTCGAAAACAAAGCCGGCGTGAACGGTATGTTGGGCGCTGATGCAGTGGCCAAATCAGCACCTGATGGCTACACCATTCTGATAGGCACCAACAGCACCAATGCGGCGCTCAAAAGCCTGATGAAAAAATTGCCCTACGACCAAGACACCGCCTTTGCGCCCATTGGTTACATGGGTTCGGTGCCTCTCATTGTGGCTGTGAACAACGACGTGCCTGCTAAGAATTTGAAAGAGTTTGTCGACATGGCAAAAGCAAAGCCGACAGCAGTGACCTTTGCCAGTGCCAGCACATCTCAATTGGTTTCCTCTGAGATGTTGGCCAGCATGGCCGGCATTCAAATGACGCACGTGCCCTACAAGAGCGGCCCCGCCGCCATGACCGACCTCATTGGTGGTCAGGTCAATATGTTTACCGCTGACTTTGCGGTCATGTTGCCTCAAGTGAAGGGCGGCAAAATTCGCGGTTTGGCCGTGACATCTACGCAGCGCTCCAAGGCCATTCCTGAGTTGCCCACAGTGAACGAAGCACTCGGCTTGAAAGACTATGAACTGATTGCTTACTTCGCCATGTTTGCACCAGCCGGCACACCGGCCGACATGATTCAAAAACTCAATGCTGCTTTGAATGCTGCCGCCAACGACAAAGCCATCCTTGACAGATTCTCTGCGCTGGGTTTTGAAACTTCACCAGGATCACCTGATGCGCTGGCGCAGCGTTCTAAAACTGAAACGGCAAAGTGGGCTAAGGCTATTCGCGAAGCGAAAATTGAAGCTCAGTAATTAGTCAAGCTTGCCAGTATTTTTTCAATGCAGTCTATTCATCGCGCACTAAGCACCTTCATTTTTGTTTCCTGCGGTGTTTTCTTGCTTCAAGCATGCAGCGTGTTGCAGCCTGAAACCTATGTGCCCAAACGCGGTCAGATGGGCAAGGATGTCATGTGGTTGCCCACCAGCGATGACTTGGTTTTCAAAATGTTGGATGCAGCCCAAGTGGGCCCCCAAGATGAATTGGTTGACTTAGGTGCCGGTGATGGAAAAATTCCCATAGCAGCTGCAACTCAATTTGGCGCCCGAGCTTGGGGCATTGAATACAACAAAGACTTGGCAGCCTTAGCTCAGCGCAATGCCCAAAGGGCGGGTGTGGCCGAGCGTGTGCGCATTGTGCATGGCGACATTTTCAAAGAAGACTTTTCTAAAGCAACTGTGGTCACCATGTACTTGCTGGAAGAGCTGAATGCACAGCTAAGGCCTACCATTTTGGCCATGAAGCCTGGCACGCGCGTGCTCTCAAATACTTTTTCAATGGGTGACTGGGAGCCCGATCAAGTCATTCGTGTAACGAACGGCACGGGCTATTTTTGGACTGTGCCTGCCAAGGTGGCGGGTCTTTGGACACTTTCAGGCTTGGATGAAAAAGGCAATGCCGCTTTGAGGTTGGACCAAACTTTTCAGCGAGTCGGTGGAACACTGACCCTTCAAGGAAAAACTCAAAATCTACTGGGAGCGCGAATGCAAGGCGCTGAGCTGCATTTCAGTTTTATCAATGCCGATGGACAATTGAAAGCGGTTAAAGTTTTTGTGAACGGCCAAGTGCTTTCAGGCGAAGTTACAGGACCTTATGGCATGGTTGAAATGCAACCTGCAACTGTGAAGGTTGAAGGGCGCCGCTCATAAAGCCCTTCTTCGTGGCTTATTGGGTGCAGGTTCGAGTTCTGCTGATGGTGCCGTCTGAGCTGTGCACCTCGGTCCATGGTGTACAACTGGAATAAGCTTGTGGTGTGTAAACCGGTTGCTGTTGAATGATGACTGGATTGGGCTGAACGTAGACTGGTTGTCTGGTGGCCTCATAGACCAATATGCCACCGATTGCGGCTGGTACTGCCCAACCCCAGCCACCACTGTAGCCCCTGGCCCAATGACCATGTCCGTGCCCATGACCGTGCCTGAAGCCATGCCCGTTGTGCTGCGCCATGGCGGATGCGCTGAGGGTTAAAAGCATCAAAACAAGCAATTTTTTCATCACGATCTCCTGTGGATAGCTATTCAACGTCTGAAGTCGGAGTTTGGTTTACTCTGAATAAATTCCCGAAGTGCGGCGTCTATGCGGGTTTGCCAACCAGCCCCTGAAGACTTGAAATGCTGAATGACTTCGTAAGAAAGCCTGATATTGATGCGCTCCTTCGGAGTTTCTAAGCGTGGTCTGCCTCTTGGTTTTAACAATTCTTGGCTGATTTGATCACTGAATAAGTTGGGTAAAACTTCTTTAGCTGGACGAGATTTTTTAAAAGTCTCTACGGTCCAAGTTGGATTTTCGGCATCAGCCAATTCAGGATTTTGTTTCTTGCTCATAAAGCCCTACTTCTCTAGAGTTTGCTCTGCGAAGACTGATGACATGGACAGATTGTTCTCTTGGCGTGAAAACAATCACATGCAATTTTTCAGCAAGAAAGCCCATGGCTGTATACCTTGCCTCGCCGTAGTCGTACCTTAGATCAGCTGAAATAATGGCAGTGGACCACTCAAACTGCAAAGCCAAATTGAACGACAGACCCCTCAACAACTCATTGCGTTTACTTTTGAGTTGATCAAAACTGATTTCCAAATTAAGTGTACTCACATTAAATATTCTGTCAATGACCTGATGGCCACAGAAAGAGTGAGTTTGATCTTTCTCTGCCAAAATTTGCTTGCATTGACTGCCTCCCAACTTTTTGACAATTCATGACCACTATGAAATTCCACGACAACTTCTCTGATTTCACTACACAGGCCATGGACGATGGTTTTGATGAAGTGGTCCAAAAGGACTGGGCCCCCGACCTGGTGGTCAAAAATCACACTCACCCATTTGACGTCA
>Ga0315899_10007397_pt1 | contig 11791 bp, 10 predicted proteins | sample LakEriMetagenome_2_FD_203518 | JGI IMG/M metagenome (GOLD analysis project Ga0315899, IMG submission 203518) | Freshwater fungal communities from buoy surface, Lake Erie, Ohio, United States - Buoy 4 MA112 | ecosystem: Environmental > Aquatic > Freshwater > Lake | place: USA: Lake Erie, Ohio... | reverse complement strand
TCGGGCTCAATCCGCGTGTGGCGCAACGGGCCGGCGCGTCGCAGGCGCGGGACGGAATGGCCGCGATCCTCGTCTCCGGTTCGACGGCGGGGCTTGCCGGAGCGATGATGCTCGCTGGTGGAGAGTCCCAGCACCAGTTCTCCGCGGGCTTTGCGTCGGGAGCCGGCTGGGACGGCCTGCTCGTGGCGCTTGTCGCGCGGAACAACCCTCTCGTTGCGATCCCGGTCGCGTTGGTGTTTGCGGGTCTCCGCAGCGGATCCACGTTCCTGTCTGTCGCAGGCATCGAAGCCGTGCTCGTTGACGTCGTTCGCGCGCTGCTCGTGGTCGCGCTATTCATCCCGCCGGCCATCGGAGCGGTGCTGCACAGGCGTCGCGCCGCGGCGGCAATCACGGAGCGGATCTGACCCGTGCCCACCTTCCTCGTCGATGTCCTTGGCAACGGCCCGCTGTACGAGAGCACCTTCCGGCTCGCGGCAGTCCTCGCCTTCGCCGCGATCGGCGAGTGGGTTGCACAGCGCGCGGGAACGATCAACCTCTCGGTCGAAGCGATGCTCCTCGCGGGGCACTTCGCCGCGGCGCTCTCGTTCACCAGCGTGGCGAGTATCCCGTTGGCCATGGCGGTTGGCGCCGTCGCAGGTGTCGCCGTCGCGGGGGTGCAGGCCGAGTTCAGCCATCGTCTCGCCGCCGATCAGTTCGGCATCGGCCTCAGTCTCAATGTGCTCGTGCTCGGCGTCGCCGCGTACGTGCACCCGCGCCTCGACCTCGACACCCGACTCGCCGGACCGGTGCGCGTGCCGTTGCTCGCCGACTTACCAGTGGTGGGTCCGGCACTGTTCGCACAACGCTGGCCCATGTACCTCGTCTACGTGCTGGTGCCGGCGGCCTGGTACCTCGTCCACCGCACGAATTGGGGTCTCGAGGTTCGGGCGTCGGGTGAGGATCCGCAGGCAGCGGACGTGTCGGGCGTCGACGTGAATGCGCGGCGCAGACAGGCGATCCTCGTTGCTGGCCTGGCCTCCGGTCTCGGTGGCGCCGTGTACCTCTTCGGCCAGGTTGGGAGATTCGAGAGTGGCAACATCGGGGGGAAAGGGATCATCGCCATTGCGGCGGTGATCTTCGGTGGATGGAGGCTGCGCGGTGCCGTCGCCGGGTGTCTGCTCTTTGGATATGTTGACGCGCTGCGCCTGAACCTGCCGCTGATCCTCGGTCACAGCCTGAACGGGCAGTTGCTGGCGTCGCTGCCGTTCGTTGCAACCATCGTGGTCGTCGCCGTGTTCGTACGACGGACTCGGCAGCCCGGTGCCCTCGCGAAGCCGTTCGTACGGGGGCTCAAGTGAGTGGTTCAGCGGCGACCCGCACGCTCCTCGAGGCGGAGATCACCCCGGGAATGTCGGTTGGCGACGTTGTTGCGCTGGCACGCCTCGCCGAGGAAGTCGGGTTTGACCGGCTGGGCATCTCCGACGTCGTGCTGTGGCACGACTGCTTCGTGCTGCTCGCGCTCGTGGCCCGTGAGACGTCACGGATCGCACTCGGACCGATGGTGACCAACCCGTATTCCCGTCACCCCGCGGTGCTCGCCGCCGCTGCGGCATCCCTCCACGAGGCGTCCGGCGGTCGCGCCTTCCTCGGCCTCGGCGTCGGTGCTGGCCTCGAATCGGTGGGTCTTGCCACGCCGAGGCCGGTCGCGACGTTGCGCGAAACGGTCGCGCTCCTGCGGGGACTGTGGAACGGGGAGACGGTCAGCATTGACGGTTCCACCGTGCGGGCCCGTGACGCGCGACTGCAGGGCGGTCCTGCGGCAGTGCCGATCTCGATCGGTACGCGCAGCCCACAGATCATGCGCCTTGCGGGAGAGGTCGCGGATTCTGCTCTGGTCGGCGGCCGGTACCTGTCCCCGTCGCTTGCCGGCGAGTACCGGTCGTGGATCGCCGAGGGTGAGCGACGCGCCGGACGTCCGCAGGGTTCGACAGAGGTCGCTCCGCGGGTGACGCTCTGTGTGTCGTCCGACGGCGATCGCGCGCGCCGGAGCGTGAAGCGCTATGTCGCCCACTACGTCACATTGATCCGTCCCGAGGAACTGGGTTTTGATGAGTCGTGGTACCGCCGCATCGATGCGGCGCTGGCCCGCTCGACCGGCTGGTACTTCGACCACGACCGCCACGACGACCCCGAGATCGATCGGCTCGTCCCCGACGAACTCGTCCCACGATTCGCCATCGCCGGAACGCCGGAGGAGTGCAGGGAACTCGCCAGGGGCGTTCTCGCCCTCGGCTTCCGCAGCATCAGCATGAACCTCGCGTTCCCCGTGGGTGCGGGTATGCGGCGTGGACTGGAGGAGACCCTGTCCGGCTTTGGGGAAGTCATCGACGCGGTCCGGCACGACTGACGTCACGGTCTCGGCCAACCCGTGCGTCACACGGGTGGAGTAGCAATGGGCGTCCGCTCGAGGGCGGCGGAGGAGATCATCAATGGAACTCGTACTTGCGGTTGTCGTGGGGGTGCTCGCCGGCATCGTGACTGGAGCCGTGGTGGTCCGGTCTGTGCGCGGCGGTTCGGGCACTGCGATCCAGGAGCAGGTCGATCTGGCGCTCGCCCGGATCGAGGAGCGCTCGACCCAGGTTCGCGAGGATGCCATCAGGCTCGCGGCTGAACGGGTCACGAGCGAGGGGGCGACCGCACTTGGGCAGCACAGCTCCGCAATCGCGAGCACCCTTGCAGCCCAGCGCGACGCGTTTGACCAGCAGGCGCGCGGCCTCCGTGACGAGATCAACCGCTTGCGCGAGCTCAGTTCCGAGCGGTTCGGTGACGTCAACCGAGCTGTGGAGGGTCTCGTCAACCAGACGACCGCCCTCAACCGAGTGCTCGCCAACCCGCAGACGCGTGGTTGGTGGGGCGAGAAGATGCTCGAGGACATCTTGGTCGGTGCCGACATGCACCGCGGAGTCAACTACCAGGTGCAGGAGACGCTCGCGGGTGGCGGGCGACCCGACTACACGTTCGTCCTGCCACCGGATCGGGTGATCTTCCTCGACTCCAAGTTCCCGCTCCAGAACTTCATCAAGTACCACGAGGCGGCGACGGACGCAGAGCGGACGGCCTCTGCGGCGCAGTTTCTCGACAACGTCGGTGCGCGAATCCAGGAGCTCGCGAAGCGTGACTACGTCAACCAGGCAGAGCAGCGCGCACTTGAGTATGTGCTGTTGTTCATCCCCAACGAGAGCGTGCTGTCATTCATCCAGCAGCACCGTCCGAGCCTCATCGACGACGCGGCGCGCCAGAAGGTGGTGCTGTGCTCTCCGCTGCTGCTGCTCACGTTCCTCGGCGTAATGCGGCAGGCAACGCAGAGCTTCGCCATGCAGGAGAACGCCAACGAGGTGCTGCGACTGCTCACGGTGTTCAGCAAGCAGTGGGATCTCTATGTGAAGAAGCTCGTGGAGATCTGGAAGCACTTCGACAAGATGCAGGACAAGTTGCGCGCCGTGACCACCGGAAGGGTCATGACGGCGGTGCAGCGGCCGCTCGTCGAGATCCGGCAGCTGGCTGAGACGCGCAGCATTGGTGTCGGCGACGACGTGCTCGGCGAGATCACCGCTGCCATCAACGAGACGGAAGGTGCGGCCGGCGCCAGCTCGGAGGACGATGAATGAGCGCACACGAGACCGAGCCCGGATATGACGTCATCGGTGACGTGCACGGGCAGTACGACAAACTCGTCGGGTTACTGCAGCACCTCGGTTACGCGGATCGCGGGGGGTTGTGGAGCCACCCAACGCGTCGCGCCGTCTTCGTCGGGGACTTGATCGACCGCGGGGATGGTCAGCTGGAGGTGCTGCACCTTGTCCGCGCGATGGTCGAGGCCGGCACCGCGCTCATCGTGATGGGCAACCACGAGTTCAACGCCATCGCCTGGGCGACGCCGCACCCGACGAACGGCGATTACCTCCGCCCCCGTAGCGGCGAGAAGGGTTCCAATAACCGGAAGCAGCACGCCGAGTTCCTCGCAGCGGTGGGTGCCGATTCCGGCGTCCACCGCGAGTGGATCGATTGGTTCCGCACTTTGCCCCTGTGGCTGGACCTCGACGGCCTCCGAGTCGTCCACGCGTGCTGGCACCGGCCGTCCATGGACGTGCTGCGACCGTTGACGATGCGCGGAGACGGTTCGTGGTGTCTTGACGACGCTTTCATGCTGCAGGCGAGCACGAAAGGCGCTCCCGAGTACAAGGCGATCGAGTGCCTCCTGAAGGGGCCGGAGGTCGCCCTGCCGGATGGCCTTGCTTACCTCGACAAGGGAGAACACGTGCGCACGGAGGCGCGCATCGCGTGGTGGCGGTCCGATACGTCGACGTTCCTTCGCGGGGCGTTGATTCCGACCGGCGCAACGACCCCCGAACACCAGCCGTTTTCCGTGCTGCCTGACATCCTTGTCACCGAGGAAGATGTGGAGATCTGGCCGGTGCCGTCGTATGTCGACGACGTGCCCGTGGTGGTCGGTCACTACTGGTCGAAGCACGACGACCGCATCGTCGACGACAGGATGATTTGCGTCGACCTGAGTGCCGCGGAGGGGCTGAACCCGCTCGCGGCCTACTGCTGGTCGGGTGAGTCGACGATCGACGAGGCGAACCTCATCTGGGAAGGGAAAACGGCCTCGTGACCGCGCGGCGCTAGAGCGCCTTGCGGAGCAGCTTCATCTTCCGCTCCGAATACGGCGGGTAGACGATCGGCGGGTCGACCCTCGTCCCGCGACGCAGCACCGGCTTGAGGTGCTGGAACACCCGGACGCTTTCCTTGCCGTGGTAGTAGCCCATGCCGCTGTCGCCCACACCGCCGAGCGGCAGGTGGGGGTTGGTGAGGTGCAGCACGGTGCCGTTTACGGTGACGCCGCCGGCCGTGGTGCGCGCCAGCACGTCGTCCACGACACGTCCGTCCTCGGCGAACACGTACAGCGCCAGCGGGTGCGGTCGCGACCGGATGATCGACACGGCCTCGTCGATCCCGTTGATGCCAAAGACCGGCAGCAGCGGCCCGAAGATCTCCTCAGACATGATCCGCGAATCGGGGGCGACGCCGGTCAGCACGGTCGGTGCGATGTAGCGCGACGAGGCATCCGATTCGCCGCCGACCACCGGAGTGCCGTCCTTCATGAGTGCGACCAGCCGGTCGAAGTGCCGCGGCGACACGATTCGGCCGTAGTCGGCGCTGGCCTTCGGGTCGGCTCCGTAGAACGACGCGACGGTGCGGCGAAGCTCGTCGATCAACTGCTGCTCAACCGCACGGTCGACGAGCACGTAATCAGGCGCCACGCACGTTTGCCCGGCGTTCAGCCACTTGCCCCACGCGATACGTCGCGCGGCAACCTTCAGGTTGGCCGAGCGGTCGACGATCACCGGGCTCTTGCCACCCAACTCGAGCGTCACGGGGGTGAGGTGCTGTGCCGCCGCGGCCATCACGACGCGCCCGACGGCGGTGCTGCCGGTGAAGAAGATGTGGTTGAAGCGCTGCGCGAGCAGGGCGGTCGTCTCGGGCACGCCGCCGGCGACCACGCGGATCGCGTCCTGGTCGAGGTAGCGCGGCGCGAGGCGCACGAACAGGTCGGACGTTGCGGCCGTCACCTCGGATGGCTTCATGACGACGGTGTTGCCGGCAGCGACCGCGCCTGCGGCCGGCACGAGCAGGAGCTGCACGGGGTAGTTCCACGGTGCAATGACGAGCACGGTGCCGAGTGGCTCGGGAATGCGCCGTGACGAACCCGGCCGGTTGACGAGCGGGGTGCGCACGCGCTCGGTGCGGTTCCACCTACGCAGGTTCTTCAGCATCAGCCGGATCTCGCCGGTCACGAAGGCGATGTCGGCGACGAACCCCTCCATTCGCGGCTTGCCCAGGTCGGCGGCCAGTGCGGTGAGCCACTCCTCCTCGTGCTCCTCGAGCATTGCGATCATCTGCTCCAACTGGCGGCGGCGCCACGCGAGCGGCCGCGTGGTGCCGCGCTCGAACGTCGCGCGGAGCGCCGCCACGGTGTCGGCAGCGGACGATGTCGGCGCGGTTGAGGATGCGGGATTGAGGACGGAGGTCATGTCTCGAGGGTACCAATGCCTCCCGAGTAGTCGGACCACCGTCGGTACGGTCGCGGACATGAACACATTGAAACTCAACTTCCACACATGGCTCATGGTCGTCGGAGCCCTCGGCATGGTCGTCTTTGGCCTGTTCGTCGACTGGTCGACGTTCGAGGCCTTCGGCGTCTCGGTGTCGTCGGGCAATGCATTCGACTGGACTCGCGGAACGCTGTCGTTCCTCCTCGTGGTCGCCGTCGCTGGAGTCGCGGTTCTGAGGGACCTCGGCACGCTGAAGGATGACGGCATCCCGTGGAACCTTGCGATGCTTGGTGGCGCGGGCGCAGCGGCGCTGATGATGGGCCTGCTCATCCTGACCGGACCGGATGAGGCGGGTGTCGATCTCGGGCGCGGTGCTGGACTGTGGCTGTCGGCGGTGTCGACGCTGTTCACCCTCGCCGGGGCGCTCAGTGCCTTCGTCGCCAGCGGCGGGAAGGTCTCCGATCTCACCGACACCACCAAGCTCACCGGCGCGTTCCGTCGCCGCACCGCGAAGTAGGGGTCGCGTCGATCACGGAGGGGTCGCCGGTCCCGTGCACCGGCGGCCCCTTCGGGTGGCGCCAGCACGTACGCCGCCGGTACGATAGTTGCGCACTCAACTATCGAGCTGGTGTCAGTGCCGGCTGGGAAGGACAGGACATGCCCGCAGTCACCGCCGACACCGCGACGCTCCCCAGGATCGTCGTTCCGCTCAACAGCCGCGACCGCCGGGTGCGCTCGGTGACCACCGCTCCGTCGGGCCATGAAGGTGAGGGATTCCCAGTCCGCCGTGCGTTCGCAGGCGTCGGGCTCGCCGACCTCGATCCCTTCATCCACATGGACCAGATGGGCGAGGTGCTGTACGCGCCGTACGAGCCGCGCGGCACCGACTGGCACCCCCACCGTGGGTTTGAGACAGTCACCTACATCATGGACGGCACATTCGTGCACCAGGACAGCCACGGCGGTGGCGGGGTTATTGCCGACGGTGCGACGCAGTGGATGACGGCGGGGCGTGGCATCTTGCACATCGAGACGCCACCGGAGGACCTAGTGGTGCGCGGAGGGTTGTTCCACGGCATTCAGCTGTGGGTGAACCTGCCGGGACGCTCGAAGATGATCGAACCCGCGTATCAAAACCTCGAATCTGGTCTGGTTGCCCTTGCGTCGAGTGCTGACGGCGGGGCGCTAGTGCGGATCATTGCGGGTGAAATCGGCGGCCATCGCGGCCCGGGTTCGACCCATACGCCGATCATCGTCGCGCACGCCACGTTGGCGCCGTCGGCGCAGGTGACACTGCCGTGGCCGGTGGGCTTCAACGCGCTCGCCTACACATTGTCGGGTGCCGGATCGGTTGGCGCTGATGCTGCATCTGTCCGAACCGGTCAGCTAGCCGTGCTGGTCGATGGCGACTCTGTCACGCTGCGTGCCTCGCAGTCTGAGGCGCTTGACGTGCTACTCCTCGGCGGGCAACCCATCGGCGAACCGGTCGCTGCGTACGGACCGTTCGTGATGAACACGCGCGCGGAGCTGCAGCAGGCATTCGACGACTTCCAGAAGGGCCGGCTGGGCACCATTCCGGCCGACGGCATCCGTCCGTACCGCGGTCCGCGCGGGTAGCGCTCGCCGCGCGTCTATCGTCGCCTCGTGCGCCGTCGTCGCAGGTTGAGGCTCCGCCCGCGCACGAGCCGTGGGTCGCAGAGGTGGGTCCGTGCGATTGGATGGGCGCTGAGTGTGCTCGCCGTAGTCGCGACCATCGCGCTCCCATGGGTGCTGTCGCATACGTGGTTCATCGGATTCACGATGCTGCCATTCCTCGCCGCGCTGTTGGCGTGGGCTTTCGGCCTACTCGTCGCGCGACGGTGGCTCCCCGCGCTGCTGGTACTTCAGGCCGTCGCGGGCTATGCCGCGTTTGCCGTCGTGCTTGCATCGGTGCTCGGCCCGCCGCCACCGTCCATTGTTGCGAGTCCCGTCGACGCGGGACTCATCAGGGACGTCACGTACTACCGCGCATGCGCAGGCCAAGCGCGGAACGGGACGTCTATCGAGCGCCCGAACGAGGTGGAGAGTGACCGCAACTTGGCCCACGTGCTGACCCTCGCCCCCGCCCATCGCGACGGCACGGAGGTGGCGGTCGCCGCGCCGTTCGACGGCGTCGTCACCCGCACGGTCGTCGACGAGGGCCCCGGTGACGTCGGGACCAAGGCAGGATTCCGGCGGCAGGGCAACTACGTGTCCGAAGTGACGATCGTGCGATCGGGGATTCCGATCACGGGTTCGTGGTCGGTGACGTTCCGTCGCGTGTTCCCAGTGGTCGAGGTCGGTGACCGTGTCCGTGCCGGCGACCGCATCGGGACTGCGCCGCCCTCCGACTGGAACGAGGTCGAGTTCCTCGACGGCACGACTGCGGGGCTCGCCAACCAGCCCGTGTCGATCGACGTCGTGCTGCGTTGGATGCCGCCCATCCCGCGTCCGGGTGCCCAGCCGCTCCTCGCATCGTTCGTCGCGCACCTCTCCGATGCGGTCGCCGACCAGTGGCGCGCGGCCGGGTTCGACCCGGTCCGCGCAGAGATCCCGCGGCGCGTGCGCGACGCGTCGCCGTGCGACGGCCGGTTCAACCGCTCCCCACTCGACGACCACTTCGAGGGCGACCGGTGGCGCGAACAGATGCTGCGCACGCTCGGGGAGCCGCCCGAGTGGACCCCGTGCACGAGCGAGACCGTCGGTGCGCGCAGGAGCACGGCTGACGGTGAGTTCACGTGCCGCCTCGTGACGGGCGGCGGGGCGATGTGGCAACCGACCCAGTGAGTTGACACACGGCTGGGTGACGTAAGGTCGCGCGCGTGCCTGGCAACACGTTCATGAAGGCCCTCAACGGGTCGCACCGGATCCTCCTCGCCGTGACGCGGGGGCGCGTCGGCTGGCAGTTCGGCACCATGACCGTGCTGGAGGTGACGACCACTGGCAGGAAATCTGGCCAGCCCCGTACGGTGCTACTCACGTCGCCCATCGCCCGCGACGGCGGGTACGTGCTGGTCGCGTCGAAGGGTGGTTATCCCGACCATCCCGACTGGTACAAGAACATGGTGACCGACCCTCGGGTGACGGTGTCCGTGGCGGGTGGCGCTGTGCGGCAGATGGTCGCTCGCACCGCATCCGCCGACGAGCGCACCGCGATGTGGCCTGAGGTCGTGCGCGCGTACCGCGGGTACGCGTCCTACCAGCGCCGCACACAGCGTGAGATTCCGCTGGTCGTGCTGTCTCCGGCCGACTGACCGCTCCGCCCACCCCTGCGGCGGCAGGCCGCAACTAGGTTGGCGGCATGCCACGCCCCGGACTGCACTCCGGCGTCACCACGGACGACGCCATGAACCTCGCCATGTCGGCCCGCGCCGTCCCACTCTTCGAGGCGGTGGTCGACTTCGTGACGCGTGAGGTCGAGCCACTCACGGCCGAGTACTTCCGGCTCGGCGAGGGCCGTCCCGACCGGTGGCAGTACGCACAAGGACAACTTGAGATCCTCGAAGGATTGAAGGCCAAGGCCAAGGCGCGCGGGCTGTGGAACTTCTTCCTGCCGAACTCTGAGACCGGTGAGGGGCTCTCGAACCTTGACTACGCGTACATCGCGGCTGAACTCGGAAAGAACCCGATCGCCTCGGAGTGTCTGAACTGCAGTGCGCCCGACACCGGCAACATGGAGGTGCTCGAGCGCGTCGGCACGCCCGGCCAGAAGGCGACGTGGCTTGCGCCACTGCTCGCCGGCGAGATCCGTTCGGCGTACGCGATGTCTGAACCCGACGTGGCCTCGTCCGACGCGAAGAACCTGCAGTGCCGGGCGGCGTTGGATGGTGACGAGTGGGTGATCACGGGCGAGAAGTTCTACATCTCCGGCGCTGGCGACCCGCGCTGCCGGATCATGATCTGCATGGTGCTGACAAACCCCGACGGTCCGCCGCACCGGCGTCATTCGCAGATCCTGGTGCCGATGGATGCACCAGGAGTTCAGGTGCTTGGTCCGATGGAGGTGTTTGGTGAGGACGACGCGCCGCACGGTCACATGCACCTGCGGTTCGACCACGTCCGCGTGCCCAAGGAGAACGTCCTGCTCGGCGAGGGGCGCGGCTTCGAGATCTCGCAGGTACGGCTCGGACCGGGCCGCATCCACCACTGCATGCGGTCAATCGGTGCAGCGGAGCGCGCGCTTGAGCTGATGGTTCGGCGCGGACTGTCACGCGAGGCCTTCGGTAAGCCGCTTGCACGGCTGGGAAAAAACACCGAGACGATCGCCAAGGCGCGGATCGAGATCGAAGCTATGCGCCTGATGGTGCTCCGTGCGGCGAAGGCCATGGACACGATGGGCAACGCAGAAGCCCGGGTGTGGGTCAGTGCAGTGAAGGCGATGGTTCCCGAACGCGTGTGCCGCATCATTGATGAGGCCATCCAAATCCACGGTGCAACCGGTATCTCGCAGTGGACGCCGTTGGCCCGCCTGTATGCCTCACAGCGAACGCTTCGCCTCGCCGACGGACCGGACGAGGTGCACTGGCACGTTGTTGGCCGCGCCGAGATCGCGCGCTACGAGGGCGAGTAGCAGACGACCGTTCCGTCGGGTCAGTCAGGGATGTTCAGCGGACCGCCGTGAGTGGTCGCGGCGTGACGATCCAGCCGCGCCCCACGAGTACGGCACCGGTAGCCACGAGTGCGACCATCGTCGCTGCGGTTGCAATCATCGTGGCGGAGCGGCCGAACGCTTCGTAAGCCGCTCCGGCGAACGTCGCGGTGATGCCGCCCGTGAGCGTCTGCATGCCGCCGAGCAGTCCCGTTGCGGCAGCCTGGCGATCGGTTGGCGCCGTCTCGGCGATCATGATGCCGGTGCCCGTCACGGAGAAGGCGTCGATCGTCATGTGCACCACCGCGAGCATGAAGATTGTGTACGGCGAACCCAGCACTCCGTAGGCCGCCATGAAGCACGCACCGCACACGAGACCGGCAGTGCTCGCGCGGATCGGACCCACCCGCTGCGCCACCGTGCCACCGAGCGTGCCGAAGAGGATGAACGGGAGTCCGAAAACCGCAATGCCTGCGTTGCCAACCCAGCCAGGCGCGCGGAGGTCGGACATGATCAGCACCCAGAGGCTGTCAAACGCGCCAATCATCACGTACAACGCCAGGCCAACGAAGATCGCGCCCGCGAGCGCCCGGTTGCGCAGCAGGTCGAACGCGAACCGCTCGGTGGTGCGTGCATCAGCGGGCGTCTCAGGGACGCGTGGTTTCGACACGACGAGTGTCACGAGTGCGAGCACCGAGGCCATGGCGAGGAACGGCGAGCGGATGCCAAGTACCGGCACGATTGCCGCCGACAGCAGCGGACCGAGGGCGAAACCGCCGACCTCGACCGCGACGGTTCGTCCGAGGTTGCGACCCACGCGGTCAGGCTGGGTCACGATCACAATGCGGCGGATCGCCGGGATCGCCATTCCTGCGCCGATACCGATGATGATCCGCCCAAGGAAGAGGACAAAGAACGACGAGCCCGCAGCCATGACGAGCGAACCAGCGGCGTTCAGCATGCAGCCAAGGATCATCAGTTGCCGTGCGCGGCCGCGGTCGGCGAGCGGCGCGATTCCCAACTGGGCTGCGAATGACGTGAAGAAGCCGATTGCAACGATCAGGCCAAGTCTGGTCTCGCTGACGCCGAA
>Ga0315899_10007396_pt1 | contig 11793 bp, 9 predicted proteins | sample LakEriMetagenome_2_FD_203518 | JGI IMG/M metagenome (GOLD analysis project Ga0315899, IMG submission 203518) | Freshwater fungal communities from buoy surface, Lake Erie, Ohio, United States - Buoy 4 MA112 | ecosystem: Environmental > Aquatic > Freshwater > Lake | place: USA: Lake Erie, Ohio... | reverse complement strand
TATCGCAGTAGGCCCAGGTCGCTTTGATGATGGCGTACGCGTTCCAATGGATGTCAAGGTTGGCGATGTAGTTCTTTACAGCAAGTACGGCGGAACTGAAATCAAGCACGGTGGAGAAGATCTACTGGTTCTTTCAGCTCGCGACATTCTCGCTGTAATCGAGAAGTAAATGGGAAAAAGTCTTCAATTTGATGAGCAAGCACGCCGCGCCATGGAGCGCGGTGTCAACATTCTTGCTGACACAGTAAAGGTAACGCTTGGTCCTAAGGGCCGTAACGTAGTTATCGCTAAGTCTTTTGGTGCACCAATAATTACAAATGATGGTGTGACAATTGCAAAGGAAATTGAACTTTCAGATCCTGCAGAAAACATGGGAGCTCAGTTAGTAAAAGAAGTTGCGACAAAGACAAACGATGTCGCAGGTGACGGAACTACAACAGCAACTGTTCTTGCTCAGGCAATGGTTAAAGAAGGACTTCGTAACCTTGCAGCGGGCGCACAGCCAATGGACATCAAGCAGGGTATTGAAGCAGCCGTAGCAGCAGTTTCAGAAAAGCTTCGCGAGCAGGCAACTCCAGTTAATGGAAAGCCACAGATCGCAGATGTTGCAACTATTTCTGCACAAGATCGCGCTATCGGCGAACTGATTGCTGAAGCTATGGACCGTGTTGGTAAAGATGGAGTTATTACAGTTGAAGAAGCATCAACAACTGGACTCGATCTTGAATTCACAGAAGGTATGCAGTTCGACAAGGGCTACATTTCTCCATACTTTGTTACAAATCAAGATCGCATGGAGGCAATCCTCGAGGATGCTTATGTGTTGATCTCAGCAAACAAAATCTCTGCTTTGGCTGACCTACTGCCTTTGCTTGAAAAGGTTGCTCAGACATCTAAGCCACTCTTGATCATCGCTGAAGATATCGAAGGCGAAGCACTTTCTACTCTGGTTGTTAACCGGATGCGTGGAGTATTTGCTTCAGCTGCAGTTAAGGCACCAGGTTTTGGAGATCGTCGTAAGGCGACACTTCAGGACATTGCAATCCTTACAGGTGGCCAGGTAATTTCTTCAGAGCTTGGAATGAAGCTTGATGGAGTAACTATCGAAGATCTTGGAAAGGCCCGTCGCATCGTTGTTACTAAGGATGCGACAACCATCGTTGATGGAGCTGGCGACAAGGCAGCTGTTGCTGCTCGTGTTTCTGAACTTCGCAAGGAGATCGAAAACAGCGACTCTTCATGGGACAAGGAAAAATTGCAGGAGCGTCTAGCAAAGCTTGCTGGAGGAGTTTGCGTAATCAAGGTTGGCGCACATACCGAAGTTGAATTAAATGAAAAGAAGCACCGTCTAGAGGATGCAATCTCTGCAACCCGCGCCGCTGTCGAAGAAGGAATCGTTGTTGGTGGAGGCGCAGCACTTGTGCATGCAGCTGATGCTCTTGAAGGCGATCTTGGATTCACCGGCGATAAGGCTGTTGGTGTTCGTTTAGTTCGCAAGGCATGTGATGAGCCACTTCGCTGGATCGCAGAAAACGCAGGACTAGAAGGCTACGTAGTAGTTGCAAAGGTTCGCGCAATGAAGCACAACGAAGGTTTCAACGCTGCAACAGATGTTTACGGCGACCTAGCCGCTGATGGAGTTATCGATCCAGTTAAGGTAACTCGTTCAGCACTAGCAAACGCTGCATCAATTGCTGCAATGTTTATTACAACAGAAGCAGTTGTCTATGAGAAGCCAGCAGAGCAAGCAGCTGCTGATGCTGCCGGCGGACATGGTCACTCACATGGCCCAGGTGGACATAGCCATTAAATAGTTCAAAAAGAAAAAAGCCCTGCAGAAATATCTGCGGGGCTTTTTCTATCTTCTTAGGAGGAAGAAAACTATGATGCGTGGGAAATATCCGGATTGATGTCCTTACCTAAAATTGCAAGGCGATCATCTTCAGATAGACCTCCCCAAATTCCATATGGCTCTTGAACTGCAAGTGCGTGTGCGCGGCATGCAGCGATCACAGGACATGATGCGCAGACAGCTTTGGCGGTGTTCTCGCGATTGCGTCGACGAGGTCCGCGCTCTCCATCTGGATGAAAAAACATCTCAGAAGGAAGTTCGCGGCATGAACCTTGGTACTGCCACTCCCATTCATCTGCAACGGGGCGGGGTAAGCGTGATATTTCGGCCATGGTCGTACTGTACAACCGATTCATAGGTTGTTCAAGCATTTCCGTGCCATAAGTTGTTCAAAAGGCGTTTTCAGGTGGTGAGATAGGCCACTTCACGCCAGTATTACGCCTATGGAAGAGGAGCTACTGACCGTCGCAGCGGTCGCCAGGCGCATCGGTGTAGCGCCAGCAACCCTTCGCACCTGGGATCGCCGCTACGGCCTTGGCCCATCTAGTCATGAGGCGGGCTCTCACCGTCGCTACTGTCCAGCTGATCTTGCACGGTTGACCTTAATGCGTCGCCTGATCTCAACAGGTGTTGCACCGTGTGAAGCTGCTGAACAAGCAAGGTCCCATAAGGGCGAGCTAAAGATTGCACAGTTAGTTGATAGCTTTGAAAACCGACAAGAACTAGTTGATTCAATTCATCGGGCTGCGAAGATTCTTGATAAGAGCTTTATTGAAACTGTTATTCGAAAAGATATAGCTGAGAATGGTGTCATCGCTTCCTGGACTGAAGTGATTGTCCCGCTTCTAGTAATCGTTGGTGATGAGTGGGAGCGCACAGGGGCAGGAATTGAAATAGAGCACATGCTTTCAGAGCTACTAAAGCGCATCATGCGTGAGGGTATTCCGGAGATTAAAAAGCCAAAGAATGCGCAACCAGTTTTATTGGCTGCAGTTGGCGAAGAGGTGCACTGTTTAGCTCTGCATGCATTGGCGGCAGCTCTTGCCGAAAGAGGAATTGAAAGTTTCTTCCTTGGTGCCAGAACTCCATTAGAGGCGATCGATGCAATGGTCCGACGATCTGCACCACCGGCGATCTTCTTGTGGGCGCAGTTAAAGCACAATGGTGATGAAAAGTTCTTCCGTGAAATCCCAGCAATTCGTCCCGCACCCCGTGTCATCTTGGGTGGCCCTGGCTGGAACCTCAAAGATGGTAGTGAGGTCACATTTGTGCATGATTTGAGCCTGGCCTGCAGTGAAATCGAGAGTGCAGTCGGCTTCTAAAGCCCAGATAGACTTGCGCCTTAGTCAATCGAGGAGGCCAGATGAGCGATACAGACAAGGTCGCGATGCTTGGCCTGACCTACGACGATGTTCTTTTACTTCCAGATGCATCTGATGTGGTCCCTTCCGAAGTCAGCACAACTACTCAGTTGACACGAAATATCTCAATCGCCGTGCCGCTAGTTTCTTCAGCGATGGATACAGTTACCGAATCTGAAATGGCGATCGCCATGGCAAAGGCTGGCGGAATCGGAATCATTCACCGTAACCTTCCAATCGAGGCCCAAGTAACACATGTCAAACTTGTTAAGAATGTTGGTTTAGCCGGAGCTGCTGTTGGTGTAGGTGATGATGGTTTTGCCCGTGCACAAGCTTTGATCGAAGCAGGTGTTGATGTTGTTGTCGTAGATACAGCACATGGTCATCACCGCGCAGTGTTAGATGCGATTGCACGAATTAAGAAGTTTTCTCCAACCACTGAAGTTATCGGTGGCAATGTTGCAACACGTGCAGGTGCTCAAGCTTTAATTAATGCTGGCGCAGATGCGGTTAAGGTTGGAGTTGGTCCAGGATCAATTTGTACAACACGTGTTGTTGCAGGTGTTGGAGTTCCACAAGTAACAGCAATTCTTGAAGCATCCAAGGCATGTAACAAAGCTGGTATTCCTTTAATTGCCGATGGCGGATTGCAGTATTCGGGTGACATCGTTAAGGCATTAGTAGCAGGTGCAAATTCAGTGATGTTAGGTTCACTTCTTGCTGGCTGCGAAGAATCTCCCGGAGAACTAATAGAGATTAATGGCGTTAAGTACAAGGCCTATCGCGGTATGGGTTCTTTGGGTGCCATGCAATCTCGCGGCGAACAAAAGTCTTATTCAAAGGATCGTTACATGCAGGATGATGTTTTGTCAGAAGACAAACTTGTCCCCGAAGGCATCGAAGGCAAGGTTGCATTCCGTGGATCTGTTGCAGAAGTTGTCCATCAACTAGTAGGTGGATTGCGATCAGGTATGGGGTATGCAGGAGCCCCAGATATCGAGACTCTTCGACGCGAAGGTCGCTTAATTCAAATTACTGCAGCAGGATTGCAGGAGAGCCACCCGCATGATGTGGCACATGTTGCTGATGCACCGAACTATCAGAAGAAGGGCCGCTAATGAATAACATCGAAATTGCACCAGGAAAGCGCGCTCGCACCGCTTACTCCTTTGATGACATCGCAATCGTTCCTAGCCGCCGAACACGCGATCCAGAAAATGTCTCAACTACTTGGCAGATAGATGCTTACAAGTTTGATCTACCGATGATGGCAGCCCCAATGGATTCAGTGGTTTCACCTGAAACCGCCATCGCCATCGGAAAGCTTGGTGGCTTAGGAGTTCTTAACCTTGAAGGATTATGGACCCGTTACGAAGATCCTCGAATTCCACTGGGCGAAATTGCGTCTATGCCGGACAAGCATGCAACAAAGCGCATGCAGGAAATTTACAGCGCACCAATTCGTCCAGAGTTAATCAAAGATCGTATTCAGCAGATTCGCGATGCAGGTGTGACGGTTGCTGCATCCTTGTCACCAGCGCGGACTGCAGAGTTTCACAAGGCGGTTATTGCAGCAGGTGTAGATATCTTCGTAATCCGCGGAACAACTGTTTCAGCAGAGCATGTTGCAGCAGAAGCGGAAGCATTGAATTTAAAGAAGTTTATTTATGAATTAGATGTTCCAGTCATTGTTGGTGGAGTTGCAACATCAAACGCTGCTTTGCACTTAATGCGCGCAGGTGCAGCGGGTGTATTAGTTGGTTTTGGTGGAGGAGCGGCGCACACAACCCGCAAGGTATTAGGCGTTGAAGTTCCGATGGCATCTGCAGTTGCTGAAGTAGCTGCAGCACGCCGTGAATACCTGGATGAATCTGGTGGTCGTTATGTCCATGTGATTGCAGATGGCTCAGTAGGTCGTAGCGGAGATATTGCAAAAGCAATTGCATGTGGAGCAGATGCTGTAATGATGGGTTCACCACTTGCAAAGGCTGTGGAATCACCAGGACTTGGTTGGCACTGGGGATCAGAGGCACACCACTCAGTTCTTCCACGCGGTGAGCGCGTAAATGTTGGAACAGTTGGAACGCTAGAAGAAATTTTGCTCGGACCTTCACATACATCAGATGGTTCAATGAACTTGTTTGGAGCACTACGTCGCGCAATGGCGACTTGTGGTTACTCAGATGTTAAGGAGTTCCAGCGCGTAGAGGTTCTTATTCATCGTGGCTGAGCTTCGCGGAGTACTGGTCATTGATTTTGGTGCGCAGTACGCACAATTAATTGCTCGGCGTGTTCGCGAAGCGCATGTTTATTCAGAGATTGTTCCATCATCAATAACAACCGCTGAAATAAAAGCTAAAAATCCATCTGCAATTATCTTGTCAGGTGGACCATCAAGTGTTTATGCCGATAATGCTCCAAAAATTGATGCTGAGATCTTTAAGCTAGGTATTCCTGTCTTTGGAATTTGTTATGGATTTCAGGCAATGGCTGCTGCTCTTGGTGGAGAAGTTAGCCGAACAGGTAAGTCAGAGTTTGGTCGCACTGATACAACTGTTGTTACGACCTCCAAGTTATTTGCGGGATTGCCAGCACGGCAAAAGGTCTGGATGTCCCACGGAGATGCTGTTTCACAAGTACCTGCGGGGTTTTCCATTTGTGGCACAACCGCAGATACACCTATTGCCGCATTTGAAAATGAAACAGCCCTATTGGCAGGTGTGCAATTCCATCCAGAGGTCTTACATAGTGAGCATGGCCAAGCTATTTTGAGCAACTGGCTAGTTAACATCGCACAGTGTGATGCAACCTGGACAACCTCAAACATCGCTGAAACAGAGATTGCAAAAGCGAAGGCAGTCATTGGTAGCAAGAAGGTAATTTGTGGTTTATCAGGAGGAGTTGATTCAGCTGTAGCGGCAGCAATTATTCAAAAAGCGGTTGGAAATCAATTGACCTGTGTTTTTGTTGATCATGGCTTGCTACGAAAAGGCGAAGCCGAACAAGTAGAACGTGATTTTGTGGCCTCGACTGGTGTTCAACTAGTTGTAGTCGACGCTAAAAAACAATTTTTAGATGCCCTCAAAGATGTCACCGATCCCGAAGACAAGCGAAAGATTATTGGACGCGAATTCATTCGTTCATTTGAATCAGCTGCTCGCGAGATTACATCAGAATCAGAGGTTGAATTCCTAGTACAGGGAACTTTGTATCCAGATGTTGTCGAATCAGGGGGAGGAACCGGGACTGCAAACATTAAGTCACATCACAATGTTGGTGGCTTACCCGATGATCTTCAATTCACATTAGTAGAACCACTTCGCACATTGTTTAAGGATGAGGTTCGACAAGTTGGTCTTGAACTTGGCTTACCCGAAGAGATTGTTTGGCGACAGCCTTTTCCTGGTCCTGGACTTGGAATTCGAATTGTTGGTTCAGTAACGCAAGAACGTTTGGATTTGTTGCGCGAAGCTGATGCAATTGCGAGAGCAGAGTTAAAGTCTGCTGGGTTAGATCGTGAAATCTGGCAGTGTCCAGTTGTTTTGTTGGCAGATGTCCGAAGTGTTGGTGTTCAGGGAGATGGCCGCACCTATGGCCACCCAATTGTTTTGCGCCCAGTATCTTCTGAGGATGCAATGACCGCTGATTGGTCACGCGTCCCATATGAGGTACTTGAAAGGATTTCCACACGCATAACCAACGAGGTTCGTGGGATCAATCGAGTAGTCCTTGATGTGACAAGTAAGCCACCTGCCACCATTGAATGGGAATAAATTAAGGGTTTTCACAGGGTTTCGATTTACCATAAGGTCCATGTCAAGGAGAGTTCAGATGAAGCGAGTAGTTGTTGCAGTCCTTGCAACTTCATTAATTCTATTGCCCTCCGCTTCTGCTGTTGAATCAAAGAGTAATTCTGTTAAGCCTGCAAAAGTTTCAGCAGTTAAGTGTGCAACGACCAAAGCAATTGGCCACGCGCCTCCATCAGTTACACCAGCTGAGAAAGTATTAAAGCGCATTCCACGAACATTTATTTTTGCAACAAACTGCGGAAACATCGTAGTTACAACAGTTGGTGCTAAAGCACCGATCACAATTACACAGTTGGCCACGCTCGCACGAGGTGGCTACTTCAATGACTCCTTGTGTCATCGCTTAACGACTAAGGGTTTATATGTTTTGCAATGTGGAGATCCAACTGCCACTGGTGGCGGGGGACCAAACTTCACTTATCGCGATGAGAACCTTCCTGCTGAAGGGTTGTACAACTATCCAGCTGGAACAGTTGCCATGGCTAATTCGGGGCCTGGTGCAAATGGTGCGGGAACAAATGGAAGTCAGTTCTTCTTAGTTTTTGCGGATACAACTTTGGGTGCTAATTACACAATTTGGGGAACAATCACCCAAGGTTTAGATATCGTAAAAGCCATTGCCAAAGCTGGAGTTAAAGGCGGCGGGGCAGATGGCACACCTAATCAGCCAATCTCAATTAAACGTGTGACGGTTTCAAACAACTAAACTAGTTAAGCAAAACTTAAGCGGTGCTAACAATCTTGAAAGCTTCAGCGATACGACCTTCTGGAAGTCCGCCCATTCCTGCGTTGCGTTGACCCCATTCACGAACCATCTTTTCTAAATCCTTGTTATGGGCTGTTTGCGAAACGTGCGCATGTAGCGCTGCCATCTTTAGATCAAAAGTATCGGTTATATCTACCCAATGATCTGGGTGCGCAAAGCCAGATACCCATACCTCTTTCACGCGCCAAGGCTGTAGACCCTCTTTTTCCATTAAATCCGTGAACGCAAATGGGTTCCGCGCATCAGGATAAACCGCTTGAATCGTTGCTTCTCCGGCTGCTAAGTGATCAGGATGGCTTGCACCGATTCGATCCCAATTGCGTTCAGGACTCTGGCAGACAATTCGATCTGGTTGCGAAATTCGAATCTGTCTTACTATATCTTTGCGAAGTTCAATTGTTGGTTCTAAATGTCCATCTACATAATTTAGAAAAGTAATGTCAGTGACACCAATTGCAGCACCGGCTGCGCGTTGTTCGCGTTGACGGATTGCCGGCATTTCCTCTTTGGTAAAACCTGACTCTTCGCCACCTTGATCGCCATTTGTACAAAACACGTAGGCAACTTCAATTCCCTTTTTTACCCACTGGGAGATTGTTCCCGATGCTCCAAAATCCGAATCGTCGGGGTGGGCATTGACGACCAAAACTCGCTTGATCTCGGTATCTGCGATCGGTTCCATGCGTGAAGCCTAATAGACTCGACCTCATGACTGAAATCGATCCACTCATTGAGGGACTTAACCCTCAACAAGCGGAGGCGGTTACCCATGCAGGGGGACCGCTATTGGTTGTCGCAGGTGCTGGATCAGGAAAGACTCGAGTTTTAACTCGCCGAATCGCATATTTGATGTCGCGCAGAAATGTTGCTCCCTATCAAATCCTTGCAATCACTTTTACAAATAAAGCTGCAGGAGAAATGAAAGAACGCGTGGCCGAACTTGTCGGGCCAATTGCAAAGTCCATGTGGGTTTCAACTTTCCACTCGGCGTGCGTTCGGATCCTGCGCCAGGAAGCAATGCGTCTGGGATATAGCAACACATTTAGTATCTATGACTCTGCCGATTCAAATCGATTGATAACAATTGTGGCCAAAGAGTTAAACCTTGATCCAAAGCGATATCCGGCACGCCAATTTCAATCCATGATTTCCAATGCAAAAAATGAGTTATTGGGTCCACAGGACTATCTCAATGCGACTACTAATCAGTTTGAACAAGTAGTTGCTGATGTCTATGCGGTTTATCAGCAACGCCTGATACGTGCTAACGCAATGGATTTTGATGATCTGATTTTAAAGACGGTAGAAGTTCTACAACGTTTTCCAGAAGCTAAGGCTCGTTTCAGATCACGCTTTCGACATGTTTTAGTTGATGAGTACCAAGACACAAACCATGCCCAATACATCCTGGTCAAAGAGCTAGTAGGCACTGATCTTGAAGGTCAACAGCCTGCAGAATTATGTGTTGTAGGAGATGCCGATCAATCTATTTATGGTTTCCGAGGCGCGACGATTCGCAACATTTTGCAGTTTGAAATGGATTACCCCAACGCCAGAACTGTGCTGCTAGAGCAAAACTATCGATCGACCCAGAATATTCTCAATGCCGCTAATGCTGTAATTACTTGTAATGAGAGCCGCAAGGAAAAGAATCTGTGGTCGGATGCAGGATCTGGCACACCACTTGTGGGTTATGTTGCAGAGAGCGAGCATGATGAAGCTAATTTCATTGCCGATGAAATTAGATCTCTTCAGAGAGAAGGCAGCTCTAATCCAGGAGACACAGCTATTTTCTATCGAACAAACGCTCAATCACGTGTTTTCGAAGAAGTCTTTATGCGTAGCGCTCTTCCTTACAAAGTTGTGGGTGGTCTTCGATTCTATGAGCGTCGCGAGGTAAAGGATCTATTAGCCTATTTGCGTGTTCTAGCTAATCCTGAAGATGAGATTTCCTTACGAAGAATCATAAATGTTCCAAAACGAGGAATTGGTGATACATCTTTAGATTATGTGGATTTATTTGCAAAAGATAACAATATTTCTTTTTGGCAAGGTTTGCTTCGTTGTCAAGAAGTTACATCTGTACCTGCCCGTGCGGCACTGGCCATCAATGATTTCACTTCAATGATCAGCGCATTAAGCGTATTAGTTGAGGCAAAGACCAAGCCATCTGTAATTGTCGAGGCTGCACTTGAGCAATCTGGCTTTTTAAAGGAACTAATCGATAGCACCGATCCTCAAGATGAAGTGCGCCTAGAAAATCTAAAGGAAGTTGTTGCGGTATCGATGGAGTACGAAGAAAGACCTTTTGAAGAACTTGGCGAAGATGAAGAGATTTCACTCGCTGGCTTTTTGGAAAAGGTTTCCTTGGTAGCAGATGCTGATGAAATTCCAGAGGGTGAAGATCATGGCGGAGTTGTAACAATGATGACGCTTCACACCGCCAAGGGTCTTGAGTTTCCAACTGTTTTCTTAACAGGTATGGAAGATGGAATTTTTCCTCACTCTCGCACACTTGGCGAAAAAGATGAGATCGAAGAAGAACGACGTCTTGCATATGTTGGTTTAACTCGTGCACGCCAACGTCTTTATATTTCTCGAGCTGAATACAGATCTACCTGGGGCGCACCTAACTACAACCCACCGTCACGCTTTCTCGATGAAATTCCTGAAGAGGTAATCGAATGGCGTAATCAATCACGAACATCTGTCTCTGCATCTTTGATTAAGAAAACGAGAACTGCCACTGCGCCTCCTCCACGGGCAACTGGAAAGAAGAGCGTTGCGATGGAGCTTGCTGTTGGTGAGCGTGTGTCACATGACACATTTGGGTTGGGCATCGTTGTCTCAGTAGCAGGGGCTGGCGATAAGGCTGAAGCAACAATTAACTTCGGCAAATACGGAGAGAAGCGTTTGCTGCTGCGTTATGCACCCGTAGAGAAGCTCTAGGATTACCCTCATTAGCGCATCAGAACTGAACTGATTGGAAGCCAAGTGGATCTCTTTGAATACCAAGCCCGCGACATCTTTGAAAAGCATGGCGTACCTGTATTAGCTGCAAACATTGCGACAACTGCAGATGAAGCAGAAAAAGCTGCAGCAACTATTGGCGGAAAGGTTGTCGTTAAGGCACAGGTCAAAGTTGGAGGACGTGGAAAGGCGGGCGGAGTAAAGCTAGCGGAAAACCCACAGGATGCTCGCGAAAAAGCTGGTGCGATTCTTGGAATGGATATCAAGGGACACACAGTTCGCACAGTAATGATTGCAGCTGCCGCTCCAATTGAGTCCGAGTACTACTTGGCAATTTTGCTGGATCGTTCTAATCGAACCTTCCTTGTAATGGCATCTGTTTCAGGTGGAATGGACATTGAAGAGGTCGCACACACCGCTCCTGAAAAGCTTGCGAAGATTCCAGTATCTGCAGTTGATGGCATCTCTCTTACAAAGGCAAAAGAAATTGTTGAAGCTGCGCAATTCCCAGCAGACGTTGCTGATCAAGTTGCTGATGTTTTGCTCAAGCTGTGGGATGTCTTCCAGGGCGAAGATGCAACCCTTGTTGAAGTTAACCCATTGGTCAAGACCAAGGATGGCAAAGTAATCGCACTTGATGGCAAGGTCACTCTTGATGACAACGCAGACTTTCGTCAACCAGATCATGAAGCGCTAGTTGATCAAGCTGCAGAAAATCCATTAGAAGCTGCTGCTAAGGAAAAGGGACTTAATTACGTAAAGCTTGAAGGCGAAGTAGGAATCATCGGAAATGGTGCTGGTCTTGTAATGAGCACTCTAGATGTTGTTGCTTACGCTGGAGAAAAGCATGGCGGAGTTCGCCCAGCTAACTTCCTTGATATTGGTGGCGGAGCATCTGCCCAAATCATGGCTGATGGTCTTTCAATTATTCTCGGTGACAAAGATGTGAAGAGCGTTTTTGTAAATGTATTTGGTGGAATTACCGCATGTGATGCGGTTGCAAGCGGAATTGTTCAAGCACTTGAGTTACTTGGC
>Ga0315899_10007395_pt1 | contig 11793 bp, 2 predicted proteins | sample LakEriMetagenome_2_FD_203518 | JGI IMG/M metagenome (GOLD analysis project Ga0315899, IMG submission 203518) | Freshwater fungal communities from buoy surface, Lake Erie, Ohio, United States - Buoy 4 MA112 | ecosystem: Environmental > Aquatic > Freshwater > Lake | place: USA: Lake Erie, Ohio... | reverse complement strand
GCGGCGGCGGCGTTGATGGCTGATGGCGGGGGTGGTGGCGGTGGTGGGGGCGGCGGTGCTGCTGCTTCCTCCGCCTCTTCCTCCTGGGGCCCCGAGCTCGCCGCTCTGCAGGCCGCCGCGCGCGCCGCCCGCCTCAAGGCTGCCAGCGCGGCCGAGCGCCTCGCGCGCATGCTTGCTGGAGGTGGAGGAGACGAGGACGAGGAGGGTGAGGAGGGCGGAGGCGAGAAGGCTGCAGGCGCCTCCTCCCCCGCTTCCGCCATTGGCGTCGTCACGTGCGACGCCCTTGGCAACGTGCAGACGGCCAACCGCGCCGCTTGCGCCCTCTTCAAGTACCCGCGTGGTGGGCTGGACGGTCGCAACCTGTCAGCCTTGATGCCTCCGCCAGCTTCGAACGCGCACCAGTCGTACATGCGGCGGTACGTGACCGAGCTAGGCGAAGGGGCTGCAGCTGCGGCGGCGAGGGCCACGGGTGGTGGAGGTGGCGGCGACGGGCCGGCGTCGTCCTCGTCCTCGTCCTCCTCAGTCATCATCCCGCGCGTGCGGCTCGTCGACCGTGGCGGGTACGAGGTTCTAGGGCTGTGCCGCGACGGCTCGCTCTTGCCCGTCCGCCTCGCCGTCACGCGCGTCTCGGGCACCACGCTGATGGACGTCACGCTGATGGCGACGCTGCGGGCGGTGGTGGCGAGCGGGGGGGTGGAGGAGGCGTCGGGCGAAAAGGGCGGCGGCGCCGAGGCCTCGTCGACGATGCGCGCGTGGCTGACGGCGACGGGCGAGGCCATGTGCGTGGACGACTCGTTGGCCGAGATGCTCGGCTACGACCGCAACGAGCTGGTGGCGCCCGTGCTTCTGGCGCAGCTGCGGCAGCAGGCGCTCGGGGCTGGTGGGGGTGGGGGCGACGACGACGAAGAGGGAGGCGTCGGCGCGTCGGCGCGCAACAAAAAAGCCCTTCTTCTTTCCTCCTCCTCCTCCTCTGCCAACGTCGTCACCTTTGCGTCCATCGTCGCCGAGGACCCTACGCGCATGCAAGCTCTGGTCGCCGACGCTGCCAACTACGCCGCGCGCCTCGAGGCTGCGGCACACAGCACTGCGCCCGACCGCGAGGCTGCCGCCGCAGCCGCGCGCCGCGCTCTCTCGCGCTCGCACGAGGTCGGGCTGAAGCATCGCCTAGGCGGCAGCGTCGTGCGCGTGTCCGTGCGCTTCAGGCCCGCTGGGGTCGCGCGCCAGCGTGTGCTTGAGATGCGTGTGTCTCCTGTGAACCGCGATGTGCGGCGCATGGGAGGGCCTCTGTTCCTTGCCCTTGACGGCAAGGGCCGCGTGGCTGGGGCGTCGCGAGGGATGAGGGCGCTGCTGCTTTCGGGTGGTGGGGGTGGCGGTGGGGGCTCGTCGTCCTCTTCCTCCTCCTCCTCGTCTTCGGATGTGATCGGCCGCCCTCTGGTGTCGCTGATGGCCGCAGCGTTTGCGGTCGCGCACGGCGCGCGGTGGATCCCCGCCGCGCAGGACGCCGCGCGTGCGGCGGGTGCGAGCGACGCGCTCGTGCTCGCGGGCAACGGCGGTGGTGGCGGCAGCGACGCCGGCAGCAGCAGCAGCAACAGCCCGCCTTGGTGGTGCTCCACCTTGACCGGGGCTGGGCGCGCCTCGTGCCTGGTAGGGCGCACCGTGCCGTTGCGGCGTGACGATGGCGGCGGCAAGGCTGGGGGCGTCGTCTACGTGCGCCTGAGGCCGACGCTCGGGCCGCTGCTGATGCCGCCGCACGCAGGGGCTGGGGTTGGTGGTGGTGGTGGTGGTGGTGGTGGTGGCGGTGCGGCGTCGTCGACGGCTGTGATCGACGGCCTGCACAGCCAACAGCAGCAGCAAAAAACGAAGCAGCCTGACCACGCTCTGGTGCTGTGGGCCGAGCGCTCGAGCGCGCGCGCGGCGTGCGACGAGAGGCGGCTCGCGCTGCACGTGTGCCCGGCGACGGGGCGCGTGACGGGCGCGTCGCCCGGGACGCCCCGAGAGCTGTTTGGTCTCGACCCGCTGGCGCTGGGGGCGTCCTCGGGCGGCAGCGGCGTGCGCCTCGACCACATCGTCACGGCTTTTGACGATTGGGTGCGCGAGGAGTGTGGGAGCGGCAATGGCGGCGGCAGCAAACAGCAGCAAGAGGAAGGCGCGGTCGCGAGCGTGCTTGCTGCGCTGCTCGAGCGTGCGAGCGGCTGCAGCAGCAACGGCAACGGCGGCGAGGCGGCTGGCGACGACGATGACAGCTGCGTGGTTGGCCCAACCACGGGCTGCGTGTGGCGCGTCGGGGCGGGCGACCTGAGAGAGGTGCGGCGGAGGCTCGAGGCGGCGGCGGCGGCCGACGCGGCTGCGGCGGCGGGAGGGGACGGAGCAGCGGCGGCATCCTCCTCCTCCACTTCATCGTCCTGGCGCACGCGCGCTGCCCTCTCTCTCATCAAGCCCGCGCTCATGGAGGTCTCGGTCTTGTCAGCCGCTGAGGCGCGCAGCGTCTTTGCACGCAGCAGCAACGGCGGCAGCAGCAGCAACGGCGGCGGCAGCATCCTCGAGCAGGAGGAAGACCACGACGACGCGCTCGCGCCGCCCGTCCTGTGCGTGAGCTTGTGGCGCGCCGACATGCTCTCGGGCACCGTTGATCTGGCCGTGACGCAGCCATCGCAAGGCGAGCACCACCGCCTCCACAGCCACCACCACCACCACGGCGACCACCGCCACCGCCGGCCTGGCGCTGCCGCCGCGGGATTGGCCTCTGCTGCTGCGCCGCCGCCTGCTTGCTATGTGCTGCGCGCCGATCCAGTCGCTGCGGCCCTGCTTGGCACGTCGCCTGTTGACCTGTTTGGCCGGCGCTTGGGCCGTCTGCTGCTGGCCGAGGGCGGCGGCAAGGGAGGCGGCGCTGTTGCCGCAGCGGCGGCCGCCACCACCACCACCACCACCACCACCACCACCACCACCACCACCGCTGCCACCGCCGCAACCGTCGAGGCGCTTCTGCTGGCCACGCTCTCCGCCGCGTCCAAGGAGGCGAGCCAGCAGCGCGACCGCTACCGCGGCTGGCAGCAGCAACTTTGCCTTGTCGATGCCGAGCCTCCCGGGTCGCTCGCGCACTCGCCGCCGGCGTCTCTGCGCGGCGTCGGCAGCACTAGCCCGCAGCGGCAGCAGCAGCCGTCGCTGGCGACCCCTGCTCGGCTGGCGTGGCTGACCCCGGGGACGGTCGGCGCGCCTGTCGAGTGCGCGGTGGCTGTTGACGAGGAGGAGGACGAGCAGGACGGAGGACGCGCGCGCGTGAGCGTGCAGCTGTGCTGCGGGTCGGCGGGCGACGAGGGGCTGTCGTCGTCGGCCGCCAGCGGAGGCGCACTGCCGTCGGTCCTGGCGCTCGTGCGGTTTGGGAGCAACGGGGGCGGTGCCCATGCTGGCCCTGGCTGCTGGCCGCACACTCGGCTAGGCCTGCTGAAGAGCGTGCTGCGCGGCACGACGGCGGCGGCGGCGGAGCTTGGTGGTGCGAAGCGAGGAGCGGCGGCTGTGGGAACGGCAGCGGCACTGGGGGTCGTGCGCGGCGCGCCCGCGCTCGTCGGGGAGGAGGACGAGGAGCACGAGCGGCGCAAGCGCGTTTCGCCGTCGTCTTCGGAGTCTTCCGTCTCTTCCGCCTCGTCCGGGTCGTCTCCTGAGGGCGAAGATGATGGGATTGAGGAAGAGGAGGACGCCGCCGCCGCCGCAGGCACGTCGCCCGCCGCCGCTCGCGCGCCGCCCGTCCCGGACTTTGACGCCGCCGACGACGATGTGGTGGCCGCCGCAGCCAGCGTGCCTCTTCCTCAAGAGCAGCAAAAGGAGGAGGGGCGGCAGCCGAAGCTCTCCCGCGCGGCGAAGAAGGAGAAGAAGAAACACCACGAGGACGAGGCGCCGCGGCCTGGCATGCTGCTGCCCGGGGCGGCGATGGCGCTGGGTGGTGGTGGCTGGGGCGAGGGCCCGGTTACGTCCGCAGCAGCAAAACAAGACGACGTCTTTGCACTCGACCGCCTGAGCGCGGCCGACGTCGAGTCGTACCTTGGGCAGCAGCGCGCCAGCCTCCTCGCGGCGGCGGCTAGGCAAGGCGGGCCTTTGAGGGCGGCGGCGAGCAGCGCGGGCGGCGGCGGCGCCTTTCCTTCTGCCTTCCCTCCGCCACCACCGGAGACAGTCATCCTCGACAAGTACAGCGGTGGCCGCCAGCAGCAGCAGCAGATGCCTAGATCCGTGCAGCTCGGCGTCGAGGGCGAGGGCCGAGAGGCGGCAGTGGCGTCTCGAGAAGGAGGAGGAGGAGGAAGCGGCAACAGCGGCAAGTCCAGCAGCGCGCGCCTAGCCCTGGCACGCGCGCGCCGCCTGCGCCGTCTACGACGCGCCCTTACATGCCCTGAAGCCAACGCCTCTGTCCGCCGCTTCCGACTCGGATCGCTTGCCATCCTCGCCGTGCTCGCCGCAGCCCACGTCGCCTGCTACGCGATTTTCTCGCGGCAGCTGGCGGGCGCGCTTGCAGGGGAAGCAGAGGTGGCGGTCGCTGGGGCGCGGTGCGTCGAACTGTCTTACGGGGCTGCAGCGCTGGCAAGGGCCTTGGGTGCGGCCGAGGTCGGGGCTTATCCGTTGAGGGTGGATTTGGTTGATGAGGAGGATGAGGGTAGTGGGGGTGCGTCGTCGTCGTCGTCCTCCTCCTCCTCCTCCTCCTCCGCCTCCTCGTCCCTGCCCCCTCCTCAACCTTCCTTTGCCCAAACCGCCAAGCTCCTCGCCCCGCAGCTCTCTAAACTGGCCGACGAGCTCGAGGCCGATCAAGAGACGCTCTACTTTGGCGCTGAGTACCCCGCGATCGAGGTCGGCGGCGAAACCGCGGCGAAACCCAAGGCGAGGGGGGCGGCGGCGGCGGCAGCAGCGTCGCGGTCGGCGGCCGCGGTGCTACAGAGCGACGCGGCGCTGCGCGCTCTGTGGCTGACGCCGCCTTCCGTGCTGGCCCTGCGGATGCTGGCCAACGGGACGCGTAACCCCGAGCCGCACCCTACGTCTTTGTTTGAGCTTGGCAACGAGTTTGTGGCCGCCGTGCGCGAGGTGGCGCGCTTGGCTGAGGAGAGGGCGGCGGTGGCGGTGGCGGCGGCGGCGACGGCTGCTGCTGCCTCGTCGTCGTCGTCGTCTTCCTCCAACTCCTCTGCCCGTACCTCTGCCCCATCTCTTCCGCTCCTCTCCAAAACCTCCGCCTGGCAGTTTGTGGTGCTCAACGGCCCAGGACCTTTGGCTGACGCTTACCATGTCTCGGAAGACCTGCGCGCCTTGGACAGCTTGCGCGGGCTGGCCTCTGCTGCCCACGCCGCCACGGCCTTGCTAGCGGCTGAAGGCGTCGCACTCGTTCTGGTGCTTGCAGGCTGCGCAGCCGCGCTGCTTCGCGCGGTCTTGGACCACCGCGTGCGGGTGTTTGGCATGTTTTTTGGCGTGCCTACGCGGGCGCTTGGTTCGTTGGTTGCTCAGTTTGAGGCGGCCGAGACGGACGAGGCGGCGGGTGGTGGAGGCAGCGGGGCGGGCGAGGGAGACGAGGCGGCCGACGGCGGCACGGCAGCCGCCAATGCTGCGGGTGCCGCCGCGGTGGTGGTCATGGCGGCGACAACAGGCGGTGGTGCGTCGTTGTCGAGGCGGTCCTCGATGGCTGGCGGCGGAGGAGGAGGAGCGGGAGGAGGAGGAGGGTCCGAGGCGTCGTTTGCGTTGCAGCAGCGGCAACGCAGCAGCAACGGCAACGGCAACGGCAAGCGCCGCAAGGCTGCAGCCTGCGTCTCTGGCGGCGCCTTGAGTGCCGAAACCTTGCTCCTGGCCTTGCCTCTGGCCGCGTGGGCAGCTGCCTTGATCGCTGCCTACGGGTCCAGCCAGGCCTCGCTCGTCGGAGGTGAGGAGGCTGTCGCCGCGGCGCAAGCGGCCGCGCGCTTGCAAGGAGCGGCCGCGGCCACGCGCTACTGGTCGGCTCAGGTGGCGCTGACGGCTGCCGAGGAGCAGCATGGCACTTCCTCTTTCTCCGTCTCTGTGCTCCCGCCGGCCGTGCAAGAGGCGCAGCGGCGTTTGGCGGCCGCAGCAGGAGAGCTGTGGGACGCGCACTGCACGCTCGTCTTTGGCGGCGACACGCTCGGCGGGGTAGGGTCCTTGGTGCTGTTTGGTGGTGGTGGTGGTGGTGGTGGTGGTGGTGGTGAGAGCGATGAGCAGCAGCATCACCAAGCTGGCGACGGTGCAGCGACAGCAGCAGCAGCACCAGCGCCAGCACATGCCGCCACCTCGCTGCTCGCCCTGCCCGCGCCCAAGCTGCCCCCCCGCTCCGTGCTGCAGATCATGCGCGCTTTCCCCGGCCTGGCGTTCAGCAGCAGCGGCACGAGCAGCCACTCGACGGCCGTCGCGCTGCTTTACGAGCCGAGCGCGCCGTCCGAAGAGTGCTTGCTGGGCAAGTATGGTGGCGGTTCTGATGGGGGTGGCGAGGGCGGCGATGGGGGTGGCGCTCGTGGCGGGTCGTCGCCGTCGAGGGCGGCGGCGGCGGCGGCCAAGGCAGCAGCGGCGGCGGCGGCGGCGGCGGCGGCGGCGGCGGGACAGACGACGTCTGCTGCTTCTTCCTACTCTCCCTCCTCCTATTCTTCCTCACCCGCGCCCTCCGCTCCCGCCGCCACCACCACCACCACCAGCAACACCCAGTGCCCAGGGCGCGGCCACCCGTTCTATGACGCCTCGCGCCTCGCGCTGGACGCCCTGGTGTCGCGCTTGGCCGACGAGGCGCGCGCGCTGGCCGCTGCGCCGCCGTCGGCGCTGCGGCGGCTGGTCGGGGAGACCGATGGGCGTGGCGCGGCAGTGGTGGCCTCCTCCTCCTCCTCCTCTTCTGGACAGGAGGAAGAGCAGGAGGACACCGCCGCATCCCTAGCCGCGATCAGCAGCGGCTCGGCCTTTGCGTTTGCTTGGTCGGTCGGCGGCGGCGACGCGCGTGCTGGGCTTGATGCATTGACGCGTGCCACTGCTTCGGGCCTGTCTGCGCTGCTCGCCCGTGAGCGTGCTGCCCACGCGGCCTTGCTGGCCGCGCTACTGGCAGGCGCAGGGCTGTACGCCTTGTTCGCCCTCAGGCCGTTTGAGCGGCGCGTGGCGCTCGAGGGAGGGAGGGCGGCGGAATTGTTGGGGCAGCTGCCGATGAGGAGTGGGTCGTCGTCTGCTGCGGCAGACCCGGAGGGGCTGCTTGCGCGGGCGTTGCGCGGTGGGGGTGGTGGTGCGAAGGAGGAGGAGGACGGGCAGGAGGAGGAGGAGGAGCAGCAGCAAGGGGTGCTGAGCGCGGCGGGAGGAGCGGCGTCGGTGTCGGCCGCCGGGGGTCAGCAGCAGCTTGTCGCGGCGCCAATGTCGGGCTTGCGGCAGCGGCGGCCTCCTGCTGGCGCGTCGCTGGTCGTCGGCGACTCGGCCGTGTGAAGTGAATGCTTTTAGTAAGATCTTTTATGTAGTATGGTCCCTCCGTTTCTTTCTTCCGGTCTTGCGAGATGGCGGCGCGGGGAAGAGGCGAGAGGGCGGGCAGGCGCGCCGCGCGCGAACGGCGGCGGCGGCGCGCGCGGCGCGCAGATTTGAGGGGGCGCGCGAGCAGCGAGAGAGCCTCGCTACCCACACGGACGACAACGACAACACCGACCCCATCACGCGCGCCTCCAACTACGCCCGCAGGCCGCAGCAAGCACACACGAACAGCGCAGCGCGCGCGCGGAGAGAGCAACAACAGCACCACTTTCGAAACGATGAGCGATCGCCCCACTGATCACCTGGCGCCGAGCAGCAAGCGGCGCCCTGGTGCCCAGCTGACCAAGGACGACGCAGACGCGAGCAGCGACGACGAGGCGGAGGTGCGTGTCGAGGTTGTGAACGACGAGGCTTTCCTCAGCCCCCGTTCTGGAAGCTCACCCCTCGGACACGCCACACGCCTCCTCCTCCCAAACCAAACAAACCCACACAAACACAACACAGGCCGGCGCCTGGGGCAAGGCCGACGACACCGTGCTCGCGCGCCGCAAGATCGTGCGCGTGCGCCGCGGCACGAGCGCGGCCGCCGCCGACGCGCCTGCTGCTGCTGCCGCTGATGCCGCCGACGCGCCCGCGACTGCTGCGGCTGATGCCGCGGCTGCTGCTGCCACCACAGCAGCCGACGACGCCGCGGCGCCGGCAAACCCCTTTGCAGGTCGCAGCCTGCTGAGCGCGGGCACGCAGCCGGCCGCTGCTGCCAACCCCTTTACGGCGCTCAAAGGGGCGTCGCTGGTGCGTGGCGGAGGCGGTGGCGGCGCGGACGACAAGCCGGCTGCTGCTGCTCCTGCTGCTGCCGAGGCTGAGGAGAAGAAGGAGACAGAGGAGAAGAAGGCGGAGGCGCCCACGCCCACGCCAGCGGCCGAGGAGACGGATAAGAAGAAGGAGCAGGAGGGTGGCGAGCAGGCGGCCAAGCCCGCAGCGGTTATGTTCGGCGCTGGCGGCGGCGGCGGCTTTGGGGGCTTCGGCGGGCTCGGAGCGGCGGCGGCCTCGGGCGGCGGCGGTGGCGGTGGTGGCTTTGGCGCGTTTGGTGCCAAGGCTGGCGGCGGCGGATTCGGCGGCTTTGCAGGCTTTGGCGGTGCGGCCAGCGCTGGTGGTGGCGGCGGCTTTGGCGCGGCGGCCGCGGCCGAGGCTGGCGGCAAGCCTGCGCTCGCGGCGACCGGCGGCGATGCGGCTGCTGCTCCCCCCGTGGCCTCGGTATTTGGCGCGCCGACGCCTGCGTTTTGTGGTGGTGCCGCCGCCGCTGACGACAAAAAGAAGGCAGGGTCGGACGAGGGCGACGGCGACGATGATGAGGCGGCTGAGGAGGATGGCGAGGGGGGCAAGGAGGGCGAGGAAGCCGCAGCCGCAGCAGCCCCCCCAGCCGAGCCCGCCACTACAGGCGAAGAGGGCGAGACGGCCGCGTTCGCTGCCGAAGGCGCGCTCTTCGAGTTTGTTGACCACAAGGAGTGGCGCGAGCGCGGGCGCGGCGAGGTGCGCCTCAACGTGCCGCGCGGAGGGCAGCCTGTTGTTGCGGGTGGCGGAGGAGAGGCGGGCGAGAAGCAGCAGCAGCAGCGCGCGCGCCTCGTCATGCGCCAGCGCGGCGTCGCACGCCTGCTGCTCAACGCGTCGCTCTACCCAGAGATGGCGACCAGCGTCATGCAGGGGGGCCGCGGCGTGACGCTGGTCGTGGCCAACGCGGCGGCGGCGGCGCCTGCAGGCGGTGAGGGAGGAGCAGCAGGAGCAGGAGCGGCGGCGGCAGAGGGCGAGGCGGCCGCGGCGGATGCGGCGGCCGCGGCCGCTTCCGCGCTGCGCACCTATGCGCTTCGCTTCAAGAAGGACGCGCTCGTGGACGAGTTCCGCGCGGCCGTGGACAAGTGGCGGGCGGGCGTGGCGGTTGGTGGTGGTGAGGGTGATGGTGAGGGTGCGGCTGCTGGAGACACGTGGGTTTGATTGGACAGAGAGAGTGGTTTTGGAGGCGGCGGAAAGGCGACGACGAGGCGACGACGAGGCGCTCGCGCGCGCGCACCGCCCTCGCTCTTGATTCAGCCACCCGCTCTCCCAACGCCTGTAATCACAGAAAGCCCCCCTTCAACGAATCCACCACGCTCTCCCCTTTCCTCCGCCCCTCTTCCCTCCCAACCCCGCTTGTACAGTAGAACAGAGACCGGGCGCGCACGAAAAGTTGCTCGACCATCACCCTCACCCGCGAGACGCAAAAGCTCCGCCCGCAGGCTCGCTGCCTCGCCCCCCAGTGCAAAGAACGATCCCTTGATCGGCCCCGCGCGCGCCTTCGAGCTCGGGCGTTTGGGGTCGGCCGTCTTTTCTGAAGGGAGGAGCGCGGCGGGCGCGTGTGCGTCTCTCTGTGCCCTCTCCGGGACGACGACCCCGACCGCCGGACCGCCACTCCCCGCGAGCGCGCGCCCCTCCCCCCCCCTTATCCCCACGACTCCAACCATAGCGTGAGCAGCACCGAGCAATCGCGCGCCTTGATCGGGAGGGCCGCGCCGATCGCGGTGCTGCGTGGAGAGGGGGCGTTCGGCCGCCTGCCGCGAAACCCCGGCCGTGCGCCGGTTGCGTGCGCGCACACACGCAGAACGCACATCTCTCTCTGAGGGCTCTCTCCGCCCCTCCTGCTGGTTGATCTCTTGCCATGGAAGGCAACCAGACCTCTCAGCAGCAGCAGCAGGATGACAGCGCAGTGGCAGCGCAGGGCAGGAGCGCAGGCGGCGGCAGCAACAGCGCGGCGGCGGCCCCAGGCGCCGCTGCCGCCGCGCCCTTCCCCACCACGTTTGGCTTCACCACCACGCGCGGGTTTGACGCGCCGCCCCCCACGCAGTCGTCGGCATCGTCGCGCATAACGGTGGTCGTCGCGGATGGCGTCGGCGGCGCTGGGGTGGCGGCAGCGGGGGCGGGGGCGGCGGCGGCGGCCAACAGCGGCGAGCAAGAGCTCGAGAGCCGCCACCGCCACCTCCACCGTCACCAGAAGCACCACCAAGAGTCGCCACCCGCCTGGCTAATGCCGCGCCTGGGCGAGCCCAGTGTGATCAGCGCAGCCACGAGCCGCGCCAACAGCGGGCCGGGCGCGCTTTCGGCGACGGCCCCGCTTGCGCCGCCTTCCGCGGCCGTCGTGTGCGCGGCGGCGGCGGCGGTCGGCGGGGGTGGTGGTGATGATGGTGGGGGCGGTACTGTCAAGGCGGCAGCGGAGCCGCCTGCCTCTGCTGCCGCTGTCGCGTCTGCAGCTGCCGCGGCTGCTGCTGCTGCAGCGGCTGCGTCTGCCGCTGCAGCGGCGGCAGCGGCCGCGTCGTCGAGCAGCGGGCCCAACACGCGCCTCGGCCCTGCAGGCAGCGGCCTCGCAGGCGGCCTCGCGGCTTTGAGGTTGCAGGACCATGACGAGGAGGAAGAAGAACACGGCTACGACGCGCGCCGCACCCCTGCCGACGCCGACGCTGGTGCTGCCGCGCCCTCACCGCCCGCGCCGTCGCTCGCCGAGCAGGCCAGCGCTGCGGCCGCGCGGCAGAGCCACGCTGCCTCCGCGGCGGCGAGCGCCACCAGCCCAACTCTTTTGCCCGAGCCGTCGCCCAACGCCTGGCGGCCCTCTTGGCGTGATGCGAGCGGGATGGCGGCGGCGGCGGCGGCGGCGACGGCGGCGGCTACTGCTGCTTCGGGAGGGGCAAGGCAAGGTGGTGGTGGTGGCAATGGGGGTGGAGGCAGCAGCAGCCGTGGCGGCGTGGCCAGGAGCGCCAACGGATGCACGCCGCGCAGCGCCGGGGGGATGTCTTGGGCAGACCTGGAGGACGACGATGACGAGGACGGCAAGGGCAAGGTGGCGGCGGCGGCGGTGGCAGCATCACCGGCCATTGCCGCTCCTGCGCGGCAAGTGGGCTTTGCCGTCGGCGGAGGAGCAGCAGCAGCAGCGGCCGCTGCGTCGCCCGCAGCAGCCGCAGGCGCCTCTTCGGCTCTGACGGCGGCGTGGGGACAGCAGCAACAGCAACAACAACAAGCAGCAGCACCCCCGTCCTCGCTCCTCCACCACCCCCACCACCATCCTCTCCCCGCCCGCCCCTCCAATCTGCCCCTACCCCCACCCACGGTCGAGATCTGCTCCATCTCTGGTCTCCCACCAGCACCAGGCGTCGACCGCCTCTTGCGCGCCGTGCAGCGAGGGCTCGTCGCGGGAGACCGCGTCGAGGCCGCGCGCGACGGCATGGGCGGCGCCTACTTCTTGGGCGACGGCCGAGGCACCAAAGTCGCCATTCTCAAGCCTGTGGACGAGGAGCCGCTCGCGCCGCT
>Ga0315899_10007394_pt1 | contig 11793 bp, 13 predicted proteins | sample LakEriMetagenome_2_FD_203518 | JGI IMG/M metagenome (GOLD analysis project Ga0315899, IMG submission 203518) | Freshwater fungal communities from buoy surface, Lake Erie, Ohio, United States - Buoy 4 MA112 | ecosystem: Environmental > Aquatic > Freshwater > Lake | place: USA: Lake Erie, Ohio... | reverse complement strand
GTTGGATGCCATGCTCGGCTTTACCGGTGGGGTAATGGTGGCCGCTAGTTTTTGGTCCTTGTTGAACCCATCGATTGAGATGTCAGAAAAGTTATATCCGTCCATGCCATGGATGCCAGCCGCTGTAGGCTTTCTTACGGGCGCTTTATTCTTATACTTTTTAGATAAAAAAATGCCACACCTTCACCTCAATTTTAATGAGGATGAAACAGAAGGCGTTAAAACACAACTGCATAAAACTACCTTACTCGTGTTGGCGATTACCCTGCATAATATACCGGAAGGACTAGCCGTTGGGGTCTTGTTTGGTGCTGCGGCCAATGGCCTTGGAGGCGCAACCATTGGGGGTGCTGTGGCCTTGGCGATAGGGATTGCCATTCAGAATTTCCCAGAAGGATTTGCGGTAGCCATGCCCTTGCGTAGGGCAGGAGCAAGCCGGTTTAAGTCCTTTTGGTATGGGCAACTCTCGGCGATTGTTGAACCGATTGCTGGAGTCATAGGGGCGCTTGCAGTCATATATATTCAACCGATCTTACCGTTTGCCCTCGCTTTTGCCGCAGGGGCTATGATTTTCGTGGTAGTTGAAGAGGTAATTCCAGAAACTCAACGCGACAAATATACTGACTTGGCCGTACTTGGGTTTATTGGGGGATTTGTAGTGATGATGATCTTAGATGTGGCCTTGGGGTAGATGCAAGGACTTTAGGACTCAAGGATTTTAGGATGCAAGTGCCTAGAAAGCGGCCCTTCGATACCTCCTTCGGACTACTCAGGGACCGCTTCAAATCAAAAAAATAATTTACGTCTAGTGCGGTACCTGAGCAGCTCGTGATGAGCTGGACTCCCCTGAGTTTATAAAAGGGTCCAATTATGTCGAAGGGCGCACCCATAGAAATTCAATAATCACCGAAACGCTCGATTTTCAGGATTGAAGTCCACCGTAATTTTTGCTATTTGCACGCACCCTGAGTAGTCCGGAGGACGTATCGAAGGGTGCGTAACATCCTAATGTTCTAACAACCTAACAACTTAATGTCCTAACGTCTTTTACACGCTATCCACAAATCGCTTCTTCTGTAGCCTTTAGAATTTCGCGAACTTCTTCCAGGGTTGGTGCTTCAGCATAGGTTCTTAGCACAGGTTCCGTACCCGAAGGACGAATCATTACCCAGCGGTCGTCATCAAAGAAATACTTAAATCCATCGGTGGTTTTTACATCACGCACCGTGTATTTCCCAAAGGAGTTGTAATTGTTTTCTTGACAATTTTTAATGATCTTTTGCTTTAATTCTTCGGTAATGTGAAGGTCGTTTCGTTCGAATTTAAACGGGCCTACGATCTCATAAACTTCCTCGATCAACTCATCCAGAGTTTTACCCGATTTGGCCATGAATTCCCATAGAATAAGTCCCATCCAAATGCCATCGCGCTCGGGGATATGACCTTTCACCGCAATACCACCGGATTCTTCACCGCCAAGAAGAACGTCTTCTTTAACCATGATGGCCGCGATGTCCTTGAACCCAATTTTTGTGGTGGTGTGTTCTAATTCGTAATGTTCACACATCGTGTAAACGCGTGGCGTAACACTAAATGCAATCGCAACTTTACCGCTCATTCCTTTGTATTTCACCAAGTAATGAATCAACAATAAAATAATGTGATGAGAGTCGATGAATTCGCCGTGACTGTCATACAATCCAATCCGATCAGCATCGCCATCCGTGGCTAATGCACAATCGATGTTTTGATGTGTTTTAATGTACTGCGCAAGTTCTTGCAGGTTCTTTCCGATCGGTTCCGGAGCTTGCCCCATAAACGAAGGATTCGGTTCGCAATGCATTAAGGTGGTAGCTGGAAGTACTTGAGGAATAACGCGTTGACCCGCCCCGTACATTGCGTCATACATTAAGCGTAAACCGGACGCTTGTATTGCAGGTAAATCGAAGCTTGCTTTTACGTGGTCAATGTATTCTTTTTCCAAGGGAAGCACCTCAATCAGTCCTGATTTTAATGCGTTCTCAACCGAAAAACTTGCATAGTCCACACTGCAAACATCGGGGATGATAGCTTCAATCTCGTTTATTTTTTCAGGCTGAAGCGGTCCGCCAAATTTTGCCTTTAATTTAAATCCATTATACGAGGGTGGGTTGTGACTTGCAGTAAGGATAATGCCAATTTCGCATCCATGTTTGTGGGCGCCCAAGGAAATCATAGGCGTGGAAACAAATCCCTGCGCGATATAAACCTTGATCCCTTGTTGCACCAATACGGCAGCTGCGGTATGCATGAATAATTCTCCAGCAAAACGGCAGTCATGCCCGATAACTACGGAAGGATTTTCAAAATGATTTTTGAGCCAAATACCCGTGGCTTCGGTTACACGCGCTACGTTTTCAACGGTGAAATCTTGTGCTATAATAGCACGCCAACCGTCTGTTCCAAATTTAATGTTCTGTACCAAAGCTTATGCGTTAAAGTGATTAAATGATTTTGTAATGATCGCTATGCATTCATCCATCGCTGTTTCAGTGATAACTAACGGTGGAGCAAAGCGAATGATATTTCCATGGGTAGGTTTAGCGAGTAACCCGAATTCTGCTAATTTCATACAAAAGTTCCAAGCGGTATCACTTTCTGGAGAATCGTTTATGACAACCGCATTCAGTAAACCTTTACCACGAACTAGGGTGAAAATTTTGTGTTGATTTACGAGTTCCTGCATGGCATGTCGGAATTTCTCTCCCATGCGTCGTGCATTCTGCATCAGGTGTTCATCCATAAGCACATTCAGTGCTTCGGTTGCTACCGCTGCGGCTAAGGGATTCCCTCCAAAGGTTGACCCGTGTTGACCAGGTTTTATTACATCCATGATGGAATTATCAGCAAATACGCCAGAAACCGGATAAACTCCACCGCCTAACGCTTTACCAAGAATGAGGATGTCAGGTCGCTGGTAAGTTTCTTGTTTCTCACAACGGTTGGTGCACGAACAATTACCGCACACGGCTAACATACTTCCGGTACGTGCTAATCCGGTTTGAATTTCATCCGCAATAAATAGGGTATTCGTTTCGGTGCAACGCGTTCGAATCGCTTTCAAAAAATCCTCATCAGGCACCACTACACCAGCCTCGCCTTGTATGGGCTCCACTAAAATTCCGATCGTGTTTGGTGCGCTAAGGGCTTCTGTTGCGGCTTGAATGTCGTTATATGGGATGCTAATGAATCCAGGGGTATGTGGACCAAACTTGTCTTTTGAATCGGGATCAGAAGAGAAAGAGATGATGGTAGTTGTTCTTCCGTGAAAATTCCCGTCACAAACGATGATGTTCCCTTTGTTTTCCTCGATTCCCTTCACTTCGTAGGCCCATTTTCTGGCTAATTTTATGGCCGTTTCAACTGCCTCTGCACCGGTATTCATGGGAAGGAATTTGTCAAACCCGAAGGTGGTATGTAAAAACTCCTCAAAAGGACCCAATAAATTATTGTGAAAAGCACGCGAGGTTAGGGTTAAAGTTTTCGCTTGATTAATGAGCGCATTGGTGATTTTTGGATGACAATGTCCTTGATTGACGGCCGAATAGGCGGATAAAAAGTCGTAATATTTCTTTCCATCGACATCCCAAAGGTAAACTCCTTCTCCGCGTTCAAGGACTACCGGAAGTGGGTGATAATTGTGTGCGCCATAAGTTTCTTCTAGCGAGATGTATGTGGAAGCTTTTGTATTGTGAGTCATTTGCATAAACAAAGATAACTCATGCGCGCTAAATTTTATAATTTACAACGCGAAACCTTTATTCATTTTACCTTTGTCATATGCTGAAATTTCTATCAGGTTTTATTTTTATTTTGCCATTTATTGGCATCGCCCAGAAAAACATCATTAATCAGCGTCTTGGATGGGCACTTTACACGGGCACCCATAAAATTACAGAGCGGGTAACCCTCCTTACGGAGTACCAATGGCGAAGAGCGAATGGATTTCAAGATTGGCAACAATCTTTATTGCGCACAGGTCTTGAGTATGAAATTATTCCCAAGGTTTCAATAATGGGAGGCTATGCTTGGGTAAGATCATTTCCTTACGGAGCTCAGCCGATCCTTCACGAATTTGATGAACATCGATTGTTCGAACAAGTCAATTTAGTATCAAAGGTTGGTCGTTTAGAAGTACAACATCGGTATAGAATTGAACAGCGATTTCTTGAGCAATATGCACTAGGCAGCACTGGTGCTGTGGTGCAAGTTGACCCAATATTTCGAAATCGAATTCGATATCGCGCCTTGGCACTGCTTCCCTTGTCTCGTAAAACGATGGAGGATCAAACCCTATTCTTGAGTGTTAATAATGAGTTGTTTGTTGGGGTAGGAAAGGGGATTGCGAAGAATCCGATCGATCAAAACCGATTCATTGCGGCGCTTGGATGGCGATTCAATGCCAAAGCGAATGTACAAGTTGGATACTTAAACCAATTTGTGATAAAATCCAATGCCATTGATGTGGAGCGTAATCATGCAGTATGGACGAGTATCATTTACAACTTAGATTTCACGAAGATGTTTGAAAAGCCGTAAGGGGATTAAATAAAAAAGGGGGCAAGCGCCCCCTTTTTTTTTATTTAATTTATTCGTTTCCGAACCGTTCAATTACTTGTTGTGTTACCCCCGTATTCGAGAATCCGCCATCGTGGAATAAATTCTGCATCGTTACATAACGGGTTAAATCCGAGAACATAGATACGCAATAATCAGCGCATGCGACGGCCGGTGCATTTCCAAGCGGTGACATTTGTTCAGAGAAGTTTATGAATTCACTGAATCCTTTGATTCCTTGTCCGGCAGTGGTTACCGTAGGAGATTGTGAAATGGTGTTTACACGAACTTTTTTAGCAATCCCGTAATGGTACCCAAACGAACGAGCGATAGATTCTAATAAAGATTTAGCATCTGCCATGTCGTTGTAATCTGGAAAAATACGCTGCGCTGCAATGTACGTAAGCGCTACCACAGATCCCCACTCATTCATTGCGTCATGTTTGTATAAAGTGGCCAAGGTCTTGTGTAGAGACATCGCCGAAACATCCATCGTTTGCTGATAATATTGGTAGTTGCTCTCTGTGTAGTGTTTCCCTTTTCTAACATTGGGCGACATACCGATTGAATGCAAAACAAAATCAATCTTCCCGCCAAGAATCTCCATGGATTGAGTTACTAAATTCTCTAATTCTTCAGTGTTTGTCGCATCTGCAGGAATAATTTTACTTCCTGTTTTTTCTGCCAGGCCATTTATTTCGCCCATACGCATCGCAATTGGAGCGTTGGTTAACACGAATTCTGCCCCTTCCTCATGTGCGCGTTCCGCCACTTTCCAGGCAATGGATTGGTCGTTCAAGGCACCGAAGATAATTCCCTTTTTTCCTTTTAATAATTGGTTTGACATGATTTTGAGTTTGGACAAAAATAACAACTTGTTTTAATATGACACATCACGACTTGCGGAATACTCAACAACGGATTGTTTGAATTGCTAAATTTGAAGGTCAGGGGAGTTCCATTAATATTATGCGTTTATTTGCTTTAAGATGAAATTGATTCTTTGGATCTGGTGTATTGTTTTTAGTTGCTATTCGTCGAGTTGGGGGCAAGATTCCATTCCTAAAAAACACGCATTGTTACTGTTACCTGGATTCGGATCTCGGATAAACGGTACTGGGGCCTTGAAACGTTATTTTAAAAAGGCTGAAATGCCCGTGTATGTGGCCTCATATATTTCCAGAAAATCGATTAAAAAAAGCACAGAAAATTTAGAACACTATTATCAAACCCATGAATTATCTCAATACGATGAGTTACATGTAATGGCTTATATTGTTGGTGCTTGGACCTTAAATCCGTGGATTATTCAACACGGCAAGCGCAATATAAAGACCATTATCTACGATCGAAGTCCTTTACAGGAACGTGCACCAACGATATTAATCGAGGATTTAAAGCTGGTTAATGCACTATTGTTCGGAGAGATCACGAAAGATTTCATAAAAACTCCGTATTCAAACCTAAGAGATACTTCGATACACATGGGGATTTTCATTGAAACGTATGCAACTAAGGTAGTTCGACGACATCAAAAGACAGCCTTAAGGCTCGGACCTATACGTTGGGATGTGGAGTCACTCCAGCAGCGTTATGATGACTTTACCTATATCCCGTTAAACCACGACCAGATGTATACCAAACCGCAAGAATTTGGACAAGAAGTGTTCTATTTTATCAAACATGGCCATTTTTCGGAAGGGTTTAAACGAAATGTACCTGTTCAAAATCCATTCGTAAAACTAAAAAAGCGATGATTTCGGTGTATAACATAAAGCCTAAGTTTCAGCAACTGTTAAAACCGTTGATGGAGTTTTTGCATCGAAAGAAATTAACACCCAATCACGTTACACTTTTGGCCTTATTCGGTTCTATCTTGACCGGTGCTTTTGTTTATTTGAATGAGGGGTGGGGTTATTTATTGGTGGTACCTTTGTTTTTATTTATCCGTATGGCATTGAACGCCATTGATGGAATGATGGCGAGGGCATATAATCAACAATCACCGCTCGGGGAAGTGCTTAATGAACTTGGAGATATTTTAGCGGATTTGGCCATCTTTTATCCTTTATTAATTAAGTTTGGGATAGATAAGCATCCGAATTTATTGGTGGTTTTTATTGCCCTGATGATTATTAATGAATTTGTTGGTGTATTAGGTAAGGCGATGGGTGGCGCACGAAGGTATGAAGGACCAATGGGTAAAAGTGATAGAGCGTTATTTTTTGGCTTACTTTGTATTGTGGTTTTCTTGTTTCCATTGGTTTTATCTTGGATTTTTTATCTGATTATTCTTGTTGTACTTGCCATGTTGCTTAGTACCATTACACGAATCAAAAACTCACTAAACGCATGAATTATTTTCTTTCGAATCGATTTACCGAAAATAAAGAGGTGCTTTCCATTATCTTGGTCATTCTCGGGATTTTAATTTTCGCCACCGTGTTGTTCTTTGTCTTGGGAAAAATATTCCCAGGCGATAAGGTAAGAGAACTACAACAGCGCACGAAATCATGGTGGATTATGGCGTTAATTTTTATTTTAGCTACTGTACTTCATCCAAGCATTTCATTTGTTGCTTTTGGCTTCTTGTCGTTTGCCGCATTGCGTGAACTTGCTAGCATAAGTAAAAATGTTCGTCCGGAAGATCGACGCGTAATTATCTGGTGTTATCTTGCAATTCCGGTACAGTATTTCTTAGCCTATATGGGGTATTTTAATTTGTTTATGATTTTCATCCCCGTAATCATGTTCATTTGGATTCCTTTTGTCTTGGTAGTTAGAGGGTTTACCGTCGAAATAGGGAAGTCCATGAGTGTGTTACCCGTACAGCTCATGTTTACGGTGTTTTCCATTAGCCATTTAGCCTATTTCTTGTCATTGCCTGAATTATCTGGGTTTAATGCAGGTGGAAGGGGATTATTACTTTTTGTAGTGTTTTTAACTGAAATGAACGATGTGTTCCAGTTTACATGGGGTAAATTATTAGGAAGGCATAAGATTATAGAAAAAATTAGTCCCAATAAAACATGGGAAGGGTTCATTGGCGGTTTTATTACAACCATTGTTGTGGCATATTTCATTCGTTTTTTAACTCCGTTTACTGCCATTGAATCGCTTTTTGCTGGGGCTATTATTGCGGGTGGAGGATTTATTGGCGACATCATCGTTTCGGCCATCAAGCGAGACATCGGACTTAAAGATACGGGCAATTTAATTCCGGGACACGGCGGGATTTTGGATCGGATAGATTCATTGGCTATCGCTGCTCCCTCGTTCTTCTATTTCGTTTACAATCTATACTACGCGTAATGAAATGGTTATTGATTATCTGTTATTACAAGCTAATCATGCGTCCATTTTTAAGCCTATATGTAGGGGTAAAGTGGATAAATATCCAAAATTTGTATGCGTCGAGCCCCTTTGTAATCGTTTCAAACCACAACAGCCATTTGGATACCATGTCGATCATGGCTGCCCTTCCAATAAAACAGTTAATACGAACGCATCCGGTGGCCGCAGCGGATTATTTCGGAAATTCACCATTCAAGCGTTTCTTATCACGTTGGATACTCAATGCGTTGCTTATTAAAAGAAATCGAGCTGACAATGACCCCAGTCCAACGGAAATAATGATTAACCTATTAGATAAGGGCCATTCCCTTATCTTATTTCCGGAAGGATCCCGTGGGGAGCCTGAAAAGTTACAAGCTTTTCAAAAGGGTGTCGGGGCCATACTTAAACGTAGACCTAATATTCCGTATATACCCATATTCATGAAAGGAATGGGAAGGGTGCTTCCAAAGGGAGAAAAATTACTGGTTCCCTTTGATTCCTTCGTTAGTATTGGTCCAAAATCTTGCACAAATCAATCTGAAGTAACATTAATTGTGAAAGAAGTGGAGGAAGCGGTGCGAAAGCAAAGTGATGTTTTGTTACATTTGTTTAAACATTAGTAAAATCACCATGAATGATTTAAAAAAAGCAAACGATACGAAAACTATAAAACTGATTGCTGCATTGGCTATTGACGGTCTAGGGTTACTGTCCTATCTGATTCCTGGAATAGGTGAGCTATTTGATGCCGTTTGGGCTCCAATTTCAGCCATTTTAGTATATTACATGTTTGGTAGAAAGCTATCTTGGGCCGGATTTACCTTTGTAGAAGAATTAGCACCCTTTGCTGATGTGATACCTTCGGCAACTATAGCGTGGTTTTTTTATTATTACAAATCCGACAAAAAGGAAATCAAATAGAAAGATATTTAATAGCTTTGATAAACTTAAAATTTTAGAATTATGAAAAAGTTAATGATCGTGTTAGGAGTGGCGCTTTTTACGATGGCGTCTTGTTCAAAAGATTACACCTGTAAGTGTACAGTAACAGAAGCTGGTGTAGAAATCGGTTCTACCAGTTCTACCATTACCGGGAAAAAGAAAGATGTTACTGCAGCATGTGATGCCAACGATGCATCCGTGGGTACACTATCTACCAATTGCGAGATTCAATAATCTATCCCATATTAATTAGTTCAGGGGGATTCGTCCCCCTTTTTTGTTATGAACAGCATTGAAACCTTTCTTTTAAGCCTTGGTCTTTCCTTTGGCGTTGCAAAATTCTTACCATATTTCCTTCTTGGTATGTTGGGGTGGTTTTTAGCACGGTTCGTTTATCGAAGGGTTAAGGCTAAAACAACCAATCGTTGGTTGCTCGGGTTATTATTTATCGCAACCTTCATTCAGCCTGTACTTATTTACTTTGCCATCTACCCGATTTATCAAGGAGATTTGGTAGATCTCAGTTATAAACCCAAATCTAAGCTCAGCCTAGGTCAATCAAAACAATTAGTCGTGATTGCGTTGCCTGGGTGTAAGTATTGCTCGGAATCTACCCAGCTTATGAAGGGGATTAAGCCGTATGCAAAGGTTCCTATTGAATATTGGGTATTGGGTTCCGACTCTTCTGATTTAAACAGCTATCAGGCTCTAGTAGGAAGTCAAATCAATTGTGAACTCAAACCAAATCTTTCTGAAGTGTTACCGATTACCGAGGGGAGTTTTCCTACCTACGTATTGATCGAACATGGAAAAATCATTAAGGCTTGGCATAACGATGCCTTTGGGGTGCGTGCCTTAAATGAACTGAATTAGTCCAGTTTAATTTTATTAAAGAAGAATACCGTCCGCTTGCGCTCCACATCTTTATCCTTACGGTTAATGATACGCTGAATCCCATAAGACAAGAAGTAGTTGTCATACCAATGTATGATTTCGGCATAGCTTAACCTGGTTTTATCATTTTCAGCATTCGTCTCAATCTGATCAGATTGTTTGTCGCTCATTACATTTCCATCAAAATCAAACACTTTACTCGTAATTCGATTGCCATTCGCATACACGAGTTTAAGGTTATTTTGTTGTTGATCGGCTACGTGAATAAACCGTCGAACAGTCATCGGTTTTTGTGCTAGCCACATGGGGAAGGTTTGGTCCCAAATCAGGTTTCCGTTTTTATCGAATTTTGCAATAAACGCATGCGTATATTGATACCCATCAAACACCTGTACATAGGTGGTTGTGGTAACCGCTTTCCCATTTACATAGGAGGTTGATGTCCGTGTTTCTGTTCTATACGTAGCATAATAGGCCTCTCCAATGTATATAAAGTCCTCGTTCACTTTAATTGGACTGTGTGCGGCAATGTTGTACGAAATGTTCAATTCTTGTCCGTTATTCGCTTTGCGTTGTTTTTTCTTTTCAATTTTACGTTGTTGATTGGGAGGTAAGTAGCTAAGGAAATTCTTGAGTTCCGTGAAATTGTAAAATTTTATAGGTTCCAATTGACCTTGAGCCAAGCGAGAGATGAAAAATCCGTTGGATCCACCAGAATTCGGTACAGAATAGGTTCCAGAAAGAATGTACTCATTATTACCAATGTCATAGGCTCTGGCATTTCGTAAGTTATTATCTGTGCCTATACTGATGTCTGTACTGGCTTGCACTTGACCGGACTCATCCAGGCGTACAATATACAATTCAGTACGTTTTTTACTCATATAGGCATTGATGCTGAGTAAGATGTTTTTACTTTCCGGCATGGTCTCCATGTTGGAAAGACTCAGTTTTTTTGGTTTAAATCCCTCTAATGTAATGGGTGTGGTCTGCTCAGACCCCGAATTCATATCAATAGAAATGATTGAAATGCTATAGTTTTTATTTATGACAGCCATTACCGCCCGATCATCCATACAGGCCGTGTATTTTATATAACTACGGTTGGGTAGTTCTCCAGAAACTTCCTTAAACGATTCGCTAATGAAATCATATTTAACTACCCGGTAATCGGTTCGTCGCGTTTTGAAGAAGAAATACACGTAATTTCCTGTTTGATATATTTCATCTACATAGAATTTGTTCTCTATCGTGTAGCTTACTTCGTGTGTTGGTACCAAGTCGGTATTGTATTTTTCAAATCGGTACGTGCTGATTTGATTCTCGTCTTTATCTTGTTTGGAAAAAATCAGCATACCTTTCGAACTAAATTCAAAGACACGTTCGTTGCTGTAGCCGTCTTTTAAATCGAATTCAACGCGTTTTTCAGTAACCGCATTTTGTGCAAATATTCCTGTGCACAAGGCAAAGAAAATAGAGAGACTTAGGTGTTTCATAAGGTTGGTTTTGAGAAAAAAAAACCCTGACGTAGAAGTCAGGGTTTCTTGAATCGGTTGAGCTTATTCAGCTACTACTGAAAATTTAATGGTTTGTTTTACTCCTTTGTAAAGGTTGGCTTCAGCTTCATAGCTTCCCACTTCACGAATTGGCTCATCTTTAATTTTTAAAGACTTACGGTCGATCTCGTGTCCAGCGGCTTTTAATGCTTCGGCTAATTGGATCGTGTTGATAGATCCATAAATTTTACCGTTTTCACCCGCTTTAGTAGCGATTGAAACGCTTACCTCAGCCAATTTAGCAGCTAACTCTTGAGCCTCAGCTAACATTTTAGATTCTTTGTGCGATTTTTGACGCATTACTTCTGCATGCGCTTTTTTGGCACTTGCCGTGGCAAGGACAGCATATCCTTGAGGAATTAAAAAGTTTCTTCCGTAACCCGGCTTTACAGTTACCACCTCATTGGTGTAACCTAATTTATCTACGTTCTTTAATAGAATGACTTCCATGATTCAAAATTTTTATCGA
>Ga0315899_10007393_pt1 | contig 11793 bp, 8 predicted proteins | sample LakEriMetagenome_2_FD_203518 | JGI IMG/M metagenome (GOLD analysis project Ga0315899, IMG submission 203518) | Freshwater fungal communities from buoy surface, Lake Erie, Ohio, United States - Buoy 4 MA112 | ecosystem: Environmental > Aquatic > Freshwater > Lake | place: USA: Lake Erie, Ohio... | reverse complement strand
TATGCTGGAGATTGCGGGGGGGAGCTATCCGGTGCCTTCTGACGAATACTTGTTGGTTCAATTGTTGATGAGCATTGCAGCGGATGTCGATCGGGGACGATGTCGGTGGCGGGCGCTCTGGGACACATTTCTTGTTATTCAATCGTTCGATGCCACGCAATGGGATAGTTTCTTGGATCGACGTACCCACGAAGGCTGTTTGGGATTAATCGCACAAGCTTTCGCATTGGTTGTGCATAGTACCGGGACCGGTGAGGATTACGAAGAACTACTGCGGAAATGTGCCGAGAGGTTGGGTTCGCGGCGAGAACTGCTTGGTACTGATGCAGCAGTTCACATGCTCAGTAGGGCGCCGGGTGATTTCCGCAATCACATCGAGTTTGCGCGTTGGCAGGATCAACCGCGTTGGCGGTATTGGGGTTGGTGGGGCGCAACATTACCAGCTAGGGCTTTTTTTGCGCGACGATTGTAGCAGTTGGGAAGTCTTTGCTGCAGGACATCCTGTCGTACTTAGGGCGATGCATCGAAGGTTTCTGGGCGTACCATGGTGAATCCTAGATACTGAGCAAATCGAGTTGGTAAATTCAGATTGCAAGGAGACAACATTTGATTAGGATTTTGAAACGATTTTGATCTGTGCAATCGATGATGGAAAGAATCGAAAAGGGGACTTTTCGGCTTTGGACTTGATGCATGGCGGTGATGCGTTGATTTCGCGTGTGCCTAGTACGCTTAGACTTATTACCCTTAAGTATAATTTCAGAGGCCAATCGAGCCGTCGGGAAACGGTGCTTGATTTACTGATTCCTGTCGGGATATTTTCACTATGATTTCAGTTAGCATCATCATTCCGACGTTAGATCGCCCTCAGTACTTGTCGCAAGCTATCGAGAGTGTGTTGGCGCAGCAAGGCGCAAAGCTCGAGCTGTTGGTAGCTGACAATGGCAATCTTCCTGAGACCGCCAAAGTGGTTGCGAAATACGGTGATCGAGTGCGGCATGTAACGCTGCCGAGCCGAGGGATTGGGCTGGCTCGTAATGCCGGAGTTGCCGCTTCCATCGGTGATTTTATAGCTTTTCTAGATGATGATGATCTTTGGACAGAGGATAAGCTTCAGCGGCAGTTGAGCGTTTTTCAGGAACAGCCCGAGCTTGATGCGGTCTTCGGGCACATGAAGCAGTTTCTTTGTCCCGATGTGGATCCGATCCACTTGGAGAAGGTACGGCATTTGGATGGACAAGTCATCCCTGCCCCTTTGGCGACTTCCATTTTAATGCGTAGATCCGCTTGGGATCGCGTGGGGCCTTTTGACACAACTCTTCAGATTGGGGTGGATGTCGACTGGTATAGTCGCGTGGTGGACGCCGGTTTGAAGACCGTTATGCTTCCGGACGTGTTGTACCTCCGTCGTATACATCAAACCAACACAAATTTTACCCATGCGCACGAAAAGAACGGCCGCTTGCTAATGCTCAAGCGGATCATTGATCGTCGTCGTGCTGCAGAATCGTCGAAAGCCGCGCAGAGTTCCCTACAAGAACCAAATAAAGAAGGAGACATACAATGACAGGTAAGCTAAAGCGGGATCTACCGCACGTGATGCATGAGACGATTGACAACGAGGTCGTTGTTGTGAATCTGACATCGGGTGTTTATTACAGTTTCGATGGCGTAGCAGTTCGAATTTGGGACTGGATCGACGGGCATCGTTCGCTTGAGAACATCGTCGATTTGGCTACGGAGTGTTTTGACGGTGCTGCCGAGGTAATCGCCCCTCAGGTTCAAGGTTTTCTGGATCGATTACTCGAAGAAGAGCTTGTTGCCATCGAACCGGGGACCCAAGGGGAAAAAAACTCGGATGACTCGATCGCTCCGAAGTCTCTCCCATTTACCGAGCCTAGCTTTCAAAAATACACCGATATGGAGGCGTTATTGTTGGCAGATCCTATCCACGAAGTCGATGAGTCGGCGGGATGGCCTCATAAGAAATGAACGGATACAACGAAACCGATCAATTGGCTTTTTTTAAGCTTCTCGAAGAAGGATTTGAAAGAGCGTCGAGTGAGACCGGTATTCTTAGTCGCGACTTTGCAGTTGCCGGAAGACGGTTGCGATTGCGTTTTGCTGGTCAGGCATTAGAGCCTGCCATCCTTCCCGCAATCGAACATCTTGCGATTCCCACCGAAGGTTCGGCAGACTTTAGTATCGATTTGTTCGACGCTCATTCAACTGGAACTCCTCTACCGTTTTTAGCGGCTCGTTTCGTGGACTTGCTGAAGCTTCGATGGTGGGAGCTTTTGGAGGGCCGCAGGGAAATTGCGGGGCTAAATGGTTCTCGCATTCGCTCGGTGTTTCATTTGGGTCCTGACATTTTGGTGTTATGGGATAAACAACAAAACCGAGGGCTTTATTGGGTCGAGAAAGCGGACACGATCCCATACTACGAGAAAGGTTATCCGCTGAGTGTTTTGATGAACTGGTGGCTCAGCTCCTTGGGTTGCCCAATGGTGCACGCGGCTTGTATCGGCAACGAATCCGGTTCCGTGTTGTTGACTGCGCGCGGTGGGAGTGGCAAGTCCACAACAACACTTAATTGTGTGCAGTCCGGGATGAGGATTGTCGGAGATGACTATGCCGCAATCGATCTTCAAGGTGGCCGAGCGCATAGTCTCTACAACACCATCAAACTCAAGACGCTTGCGGATGTTCAACGGTTTCCAGGCTTAGATAAGCAAGTATGTAATCTTGATCGCGTTGGCGATGGTCAGGATCAGGAGAAAGCGATGGTGTTTCTGCATCAGCACTATCCACAAGGATTGATCGATTCGATGCCGTTGCGCGCGATTTTGGTACCTCGGATCGTTGACCGCAGTGAGACCGCGATTGTTCCGGCGAGTGCAGCCGAGGCATTTAAGGCGTTGGCTCCGAGTACTGTATTTCAATTGCCTGGAAATGCGCATGACACATTTCGAACGCTTGCGCAGGTAACGAGGAAGTGGCCGACGTATGAGATACAATTGGGGAGTGACTTCGGGTTGATTCCTTCCGCGATTGAGAATTTTTTGCGGGAGATTTAATCGCAAAATGGGCAAAGTAGATCACGGGACATTTCGAGAGAGTGTTCGATTGAAGGATCGCTTGAAGGGGAGCCTTCGTCGGATGTTCGAAGCGAAATCGGGCGTGAGTTTTTTCGCAACCAATCTTTTGCTTCGAGGGTTTAAGCTACTAGGAGCATTGCCTGTTGTAGGTCCGTTCGGCAATCGTTGGGCGGGGTTTATCCATTCGATTCGCTCTGAGCATATACCGGCGATTGACTTCTACCGAAAGGCGGTTCGAGGAGGATGGTCCCAGAAGCCTAGCTTGCGGTACGACTTGGGAATGTCTCTTTTGAAGGTAGGGAATGCGGGAGAAGCAGAGCAAGAGTTCCGCGCTGTCATGAAGGCATTTCCAGGCCGTCCGTTTCCGGTGAATGCGCTGATACAGTCATTGCAGGACCAGGGATTGGCTAGGCAAGTGGTGCCGGAATTGTTGAAGGTGGTGAAAAGTATTCCGTTGGAGTATGTGCGAGACTTGCCCTTCCCAACCTACTTGGCACATTTAGTTGCTGAAGATCCCGAGCAAGTTGCAGATTTAATGGACGTAATCAAGGAGTATCCGAATGCGTTTTATGCAACGTTGTTGCTTGCAAAGGTGCAAACGCTTCGCAAGGAAGGGGCAGTTGCTGCTGGTTTGTTTCGTGCGGCGGGTGAGATTCGATTTAAGGGTGTTCAGGATCAAGCGGCCAAGAGTGCGAGTCCAAAGTTTTTGATATTGGGACAAGCGAAAGCTGGTACGAGTGCGTTATTTCAGTATTTGTCGGAGCATCCAAATATGGTTCCTCCGTTGGTGAAGGAACCGCAGTATTGGTCTCAGAATTTTTGTTTGGGCCAGGAATGGTATCAATCGATATTTCCGAGATTACCAGAGGGTTGCGATCGATTTACGGGGGAGGGTTCGGTTACGTATTTGGTGAATCCTGTAGCGCCAAAGCGTGTGTCCGAGGCGATGCCCAAGATTAAGTTGATCGTATTATTGCGAGACCCAGTATCTAGGGCTTACTCAGAGTATTGGATGAATCGTCGGGTGGGGCGAACCGATGAGACTTTTGAAGAGGTGGTGACACTTGAGATGCAACGAGTACCTGTTTGTCCACTTGATCCGCCGGGCGAAGGGGAGTCACAGATTCCTATGGGTTATTTGGTTCGCAGTGCAGCGCTTCCTTTTCTGAAGCGATGGTTGGAGCATTTTCCATCGTCGCAATTATTAGTTCTCAGGAACGAAGACATGGCGAGGGATTTGCCGGAAACGATGCGACGAGTATGTCGATTTCTAGAGGTTCCTTCTTTCGTACCGTTGGATCCAAAGCGTCACAATGAAGGGCGTTATACACCAATTTCGGAAGAGCTTCGGTGTAAGCTAACGGATTGGTTTGCACCTCACGAGACTGCGTTGGAGAATTTCTTATTGGAACGCTTTGGGGAAGATACATGAGGATGGTTTCTGTGTATCGGAACGGCAAGGATGCGCTCAAAGGTCGGCTTCGTCGATGGCTTCAGGGTGGGACAACGAGCAGTAGAATTTTCAGGCCGAAGATAGGATTTGCGACGGAGCTTGCGGCGCGATTGCCTTGGATAGGGGCTCATTTTGGAAGGTGGGCTGGATTGATTCGAGCGGTTCAAGGAGAGCATCATCGCGCCGTGTTTCTGTATCGCGAAGCGATTGATGGAGGGCTGGATCGTTATCCTTCGTTGCATTATGACTTGGGGAATTCGTTGCTAAAGACCGGGGACGGCAAGCAAGCAGAGGTGTCATTCCGTCGGGCTATGGGGTTGGCGCCAATGGAGTCTTGGCCAGCGCATGGATTGGTGCAGAGCTTATTGCAGCAGGGGGAACCAATTCGCTTGGTCGATGAACTATTGAAGGTCGCAGAATCACTTCCGGAGCAGGAAATTGTTCAGTTACCATTTCCGACTTATCTCGGCCCGCAGGTATTCCAAGATGAAGGCTTGTCGGGAAGGTTAGAAAGGTTTGTTGCCAAGCATCCCGATGCAATACATGCGGTAGTGTTGTTAGCGCAAGTTGAATCGCTGCGCTCGAACGCTGAGGCTGCATCGAGGTTGTTCCGATCGGCTGGTAGGCGTTGGTATTCTCAGGAAGGGTTGATAGATTTGGGGGGGGAGTCGGCGAGTCCTCATTTCATGATTCTTGGGCAAGCGAAAGCAGGTACATCCGCACTATTTCAGTATTTATCGATGCATCCATCGATGGTGGCTCCCTTAACGAAGGAACCGCATTACTGGTCGAAGTATTACCATCTTGGATTACAGTGGTATCGATCGCAATTCCCATGTTTGTCGTATGATCCAGAACTCTTCACGGGAGAGGGGTCGGTGACATCGTTAGTGCATCCAGAGGCTCCTGCGCGTGTTGCTCAGGAATTACCGCATGCGAAGTTCATCGTATTGCTGAGAGATCCAGTTGCGCGTTCGTATTCCCATTACTGGATGTATCGCAGATTAAAGATCGAATCGAATTCGTTTGAAGATGCAATTGCTGATGAGTTACGAAGGTATCGAGTTGCTCCGACTGTGACTTTGGAGGGGTGGAACGTTGATGTGGATAAAGGGTATCTGGTCGAGAGTTGCGCGCTTCCTTTTCTTCGTCGATGGTTGGAGTATTTTCCACCGGAGCAATTTTTGATCTTGAGAAACGAGCAGATGAAGCGGGATTTGCCGGGCACGCTACGTCAGGTTTGTCGATTTTTAGGGGTGCGAGAGTATGTGCCGGGGGTTCTTGAGCGGCACAACGAAGGTCGCTATGACCCGATGAAGACAGAGACAAAGGAAATGCTCAGAGATTGGTTCGCACCGCACCAGAACGAACTTGAAGAATTCATGAAATCAACTTGGGGATGTTAGTATGGCTGAAGTAACCGGTGATGCAGCACACGTAGCCAGACAAAGGGCGTTGGGGCATCGTGCGATGGCTTTAGGTTGGTTGAAGCGAGGCCGGGTTAAGCAAGCCATTGAGGGGTTGCAAAAAGCGATTGAGTTAGACCCTTTGTACTTGGAAGCCGTCTTCGAGTTGAGTCGGATCTTCCAGCATTTGCGTCGTTGGGATGATGTGGAATTCTTGTGCAAGCAGGCGTTGAGGATTCATCTCGCGACTCCTGAATTGCACAAGACCTTGATCACAGCGATTGAGGAGAAGGGGTGTTTGGAGGATGCGTTTTCCCATTATCAATTGAAGCGACGTGATCGTCGTTGTTTGGACATTGGCAGTGGCGAGATCCTATGTTGTTTGGTAGCACGCAACGAACGACCTCGGTTGAAGTATTTACTGGACTATTACCGCAAGCTTGGAGTCGATCGGTTTTTGGTTTGCGATAATGGATCCGACGATGGAAGTGTGGATTGGTTGCTGACACAAGAAGATGTTCACGTTTGGACTTCGGAGTTGTCCTTCAAGCAAGCGAATTTCGGTTCTGCTTGGTTTGAGTTGTTACTGCGTAAGTATGGGATTGGTCATTGGTGTTTGACGATTGATGCCGATGAGTTTATTTATTTCGATGGTTGTCCAGAGCGGACTCTCAAGCAATTCTGTAAGGATTTAGATCGCCGAGGCCAGCGGGTAGCCACAGGGATGTTATTGGATCTTTATAGCGACAGGCCTATTTCGCAGACACTGTATCGTGAAGGTGATAATCCGTTGGAGTTGTGTCCTTACTTTGACCGTAAAGCGTTTCATCAAAAGATGGTTGATGGTAGCGAGTATCGCAATCAGAACACTTTTTGGGGAGGTGTACGACAACGGGTGTTTCCAGCGGAGCATGGATACTTTTTGAGCAAAGCACTATTGGTGCGATATCATCCCGATGTAGTCGTAACGTCGGGGCAGCATTTGACGAACATTCCTTCCCATCAGGTGGCGCGTGAAGCGATTTGTGTGCTGCACTTCAAGTTCTTTGCAAGCTTTGAGCAGTATGCGAAACAGGAGGCACAGCGCGAAATTCATGCGATGGGCGGCGCTCAATACAAAACTTATCATCAGAAGCTCGCGGATGAAGAGGAGCTAACCCTTTTTCATCCGGAGCATTCCGTTCGATTTCAGGGAGAAAAGCAATTACAGGAATTAGAGGTGCTGGTTCCGGAACCCGAGGAAGTAAGACTCCAAGTTCCGGTGATCACGCCGCTAGCGACTAGCGATTCGGCGAGGCCGTTTTGGTCGGTGATGGTGACCGTTTATAACCGCCCACAAAACGTCCAGCGGGTGCTTGAGAGCGTCTTGAGCGAGGCGGATGATGAAATGCAGATTGCGGTAGTTTGCGATCACAGCAGTCAGGCGATGCAACATCAAATTCGTGCAGAAGTAACGAGGGTGGGCAAGGGGCGAGTAGAGTTTTATCCCGAGGCTCAACCGGTTGGGCATCCGCATATATTCAATCGTTGTTTCGAGCTTGCGCGGGGGCACTGGGTACACATTCTCCATGATGATGATTGGCTCGAGCCAGGATTTCATCGCGTGATGCGCGAGGGGATTATGGCAAATCCCTCGGTGGGTTCCGCTTTTTGCCAGCAGCGGATTATTGCCCAAGGGGCGGGTCAAGCCACTACATGGAATTCATGGATAGAGCGGGAAACGCCGGGTGTGATTGCCAGTTGGTTGGACCGTATTGGAATCGAGTGTCGGGTTCAGTTTTCCGCGATGGTTGTCAAGCGTAGTGCGGTCGAGCAGGTGGGTGGATTTTGCGAGAATGCGAAGTCTGCTTTTGACTGGGAGTTGTGGGTTCGGCTAGCCGCACAGTATGACACCTTTTATTATCCCGAGCCGTTGGTGAATGTTGGCCGTGATGATACGGCAGAAACGTCCAGATTGATGCGTACGGGAGAGCAGGTTGAGGATGCTTTCCAAGCGATTGAGGTCATAACTCAGCATTTACCCGAAGCGCAATCTGAGCGGCTTGGTGAGAAAGCGCGCGACCGGATCGCCGACTATGCGTTGGAGATCGCGAAGCAATTCTTGGATCGCGGAGATTTGCCCGCAGGACTCGCTAACTTGAAAGCCGCGGCCGCCGGAAGGCCTACAGCACGGACTAGCAAGCGGATTGCGGATTTGCTGCGAGGGGACGTTCATGCAGCCAAAATCTGAATTGAATGGAGGGGTTGAGGATGCTGCAAGGGAAGCTCAGTTGGTCTCGGGCTGGTTACTGTTAGGTCAGGCGTGGTTAGCTAAGGGGAAGAGTCGTCAGGCGGCAGAGCACTTGCAACGCGCTTTGGAGCGTGCGCCAAAGAATCCGAGTGCGCATCGGTATTGGGCTCATTTGAAGTTGGTTGAAGAGGATTTTCAGAGGGCCGCGAGTCATCTTCGAATCGCGGCGGACTTGGATCCGTCCGACGCGGTATTGGCTCGTGAGGCCAGGTTATTGGAGGAGATTGCGGGGAGCGCTAGGCGGGTTGCGGACATTTCGAGCGTGTCTGGCGGACGGATTCGATTTTTAGAACGTTACTTGCGAGATCACCATCGCAGTGGGTGGCGATTGGCCATGGAGTCGTTATACGATTTGCATCATTCGGATGGAGTCCGTTTTGAGCCTTTCTTGGATGAACCGTTTGCAGTCGATCATCCGAGGGAAGGGGTGCGTTCAGGGCCGGAATTATATGCGGCTTTGCGTTCGAAATCGTGGGGAGAGAGAATCACTTCGCAAGAGCGGCGGTATGTTCCGATCAGGGAGCCTTGGGTGGGTGTGTTGCATAATCCGTTTGGTATGCCGGAATGGTTTTATCCGGATCATTCACCCGAGGTGATATTTTCCAAATCGGTTTGGCTTGAGAGTATGGAAACATGTTTAGGTTTGTTCGCACTTTCGGAGGATCACGCCGCGCAGATGCGTCGAGTGACGGGTAAACCTGTGAGCGTTCTCTATCTGCCAAGTGAGATTCCTGAATTGGTTTTTAACTTTGAGCGGTTTCTTGATAACGAATCTAAGAAGGTAGTGCAGATTGGCTGGTGGCTTCGACGCCAGACGGCTATCGATTATTTGCCTGTACCTGATTCCAATAAGTATGGGTACCGCAAGGTTCGGTTAGTACCTCGTTTTGCGTCCAACGCGTATGAGCAGATTGAAGCGATGCGTTCGTTAGAGTTTCAGCGGTATGGAGTTCCATCGGCTGCAGTGGGCGAAGAGGAAGTGGGTGATGTGGAAGTACTGATGCATTTGCCGAATGATCAGTATGATGAATTGCTTTCATGCAACATTGCGATGGTCCAATTGGAGGCTGCCAGTGCGAACAATGCGGTAGTGGAGTGTATGGCGAGGGGAACACCTTTACTGGTCAATCGCTTACCTGCGGTTATTGAATATCTCGGTGAAAACTACCCTCTTTACTATGACGATCTTCAAGATGCTTCGAGGAAGCTGATGGATTTAGGAAGGCTAAAGGCCGCACATGAGTATCTGCTGAGTTGGGAAAACCGTAAGTGGTTGGATCCGGCGTTTTTCCGTCAGTCGATGGAACAAAGCGAGGTCTATCAGTTACTATGACTCGCGTCTTGATCTACAGTGACCGCAATGGTATTTACGGTGCGGAACGAATCAATGTTGAAATTGCCATCGAGCTTCAGCGTGTTGGGTTCAAGGTGTCGATCGCAATGCCCTCGGGTGATAATTCCCTTACCGAGCGACTGGATGCATCCGGTATTCGTCGATACGATCTTCCGCTGGAAAATGTATATGACTCGATGCATCCGGCTGAGAGTCTAACACATCCAGAGATAGCGCAAGCTTGCTTTGATCATCTTTCACCTGAGATCGTGCTCTTTGGAGATGGATTTCCATTTTCAAGTCTTGCAGCAAAGCAAACCGCCGGCGCCTTGAAGATCCCCTATGTTTCCTTGGTGCACGTGGTGCATCCGAAATGGGGCGAAGAGTTCGGCTCGTTTCTACCTGTACTCAGGGAGGTTTTCGCGCGGGCCAGCCAAGTCGTCGCGGTATCGAAAAACAATCTTGAGCTTTTGCGGGAGCATTTCGGTTTATCTGCAAGTCATGGAATCGTCATACATAACGGTCGGCCTGAGAAGTTTTTCTTGCCACGTGATGAGGCTGCTCGTCAGCGGATTCGGGATCAACTTGGGATAGACGCGGATACGGTTGTTGCAATCACTATTGGACGATTCGATCACGAGAAAGGACATGACCTGCTCCTTGATTGTGTCCCGTTGATCCGCAAGCATCCTTGCTGGGAATCGTTACGTATGCTTTGGGTTGGAGAGGGGCATTTACGACATCGCGCACAGCGATTGGCAAGATTAGTCGCAGGCGATCGGATTCAATGTCTCGGAGAACGCCGAGATATTTCCGATTTATTGGATGCATCTGATTTTCTGATTCATCCAAGTCGCTCGGAAGGCTTGCCACTGGTGGTTCTAGAAGCGATGGCGAAAGGATTGCCGGTGATTGGTACGACAGTAGGTGGAATACCCGAAGCGCTGGGGACAGATCCTGAAACTATATGTGGGTGTCTTTTGCCCGCCCCTATAGACAGTAGTTTCCGAACTCAGCTTGCTAATGCAGTGATTAGCGTAGCGTCCGAACCGCAACTACGAAAATCCTTGGGGCTCCGTGCAAAGGAACGGGCGTCGCTGAGTTTTTCGGAAAAACATATGATGTCTCAATGGCGGTTGCTGATCGAGGGACTGACGCGAGGGATTTCATGACGGAATTAACCTCCAAGGAATTCGATTTGCTGCTAGCTGCCTTTCATCGTTCTCCAGATGCCATTGCAGCGTTTCGGAGGTGGAACGAGGAAATCGATTGGGATGGGGTGATCGAACCTGATGTAGTTTCGCTTTTACCGACCGTTTGCAATAATCTTCGGTCTCTTGGATTTGACCACCCACTCTTCCCTCGATTTCTTGGTGTCGATCGCAAGACGTGGGTGGAAAATCAAAGGGTAAAAGGGCAGTTGATGGAGTGGATTCCACAAAAGTGTTTTGCTGACATGGTGGTGTTGCCCTCGACATCTTACCTTTTTGACAATAGCGTCAGGATTCCGCAGTATCAGCGATTGTTGAGATTTGCTTCTAAGCCGGAGTACGCTTCGTCAATTGTTCAAAGCTTAATCAAGCGAGATTGGGTACCAGAGTATCAGACAACGGTACCAACTCGATGGATCGATGGGTACGTATGGGGGGCGGATCACTTGAGTCTGCGACGTGCAACTGGCGAGAGACTGAGTTTAACGTGGCGGTTGGAAGCTTGGTTCGGGGCAAGGTGGAGAGACGTTTGGGAGCGATCCGAACTGGGTTCGTTTGGTAACTGTAGCGTGCGATGGTTAGAGAAGACTGACGCAATGGAGTTCACTTTGAGGCAGCTACCGACTAAGCATCCCTTCCGCTGGCTCATTCAGTCGTTATGGATGGCTAAGGACGAAGTTCATTGGATTGATCTTCGAAGTCGGTTCCTTGAGTATCCGCTATCTCTGGATGCGTTAGGTCTTCTCCCGGTGTTTGAAGAGATTGCTCAGATCGATGTTTTAAGTGAGAGTGATTTGTTAACACTCCGAAGTTCCATCCAAGATCGAAAATCCGATCCAGTCCACCCTTTGCATTGGTTTCGAGGTGCATGGGCGCGTTATCGATCTTCGTGGCCGAGCGGGAGCTCATGGCTTGAGGTTGCAAAGCAAACGCCTGGGTACGTGCTTGGTCGATGGAGTAGGTGGAAGCAATCGAGGAGACGACTTTCATCGGATCAGCGAT
>Ga0315899_10007392_pt1 | contig 11795 bp, 14 predicted proteins | sample LakEriMetagenome_2_FD_203518 | JGI IMG/M metagenome (GOLD analysis project Ga0315899, IMG submission 203518) | Freshwater fungal communities from buoy surface, Lake Erie, Ohio, United States - Buoy 4 MA112 | ecosystem: Environmental > Aquatic > Freshwater > Lake | place: USA: Lake Erie, Ohio... | reverse complement strand
AATTATAGCAGACAAAAAACTTTTATTCAGGAACTAACTGAATATTCGAATCTGGTTATACTTCAAACCCTATCAAAAGCTTGGGGTCTTGCTGGATTGAGGGTTGGGATGGCATTTGCAAGTGAAGAATTAATAGAAGTTTTCAACAAAGTGAAGCCACCGTATAATATTAATGAAGCATCACAGGAGCTGGCTCTTGAAGCATTACAGAATGTAGATCAGGTTAATAACTGGATCAAAGAAACTGTGGCAGAACGCAATAAATTAATAGAAGAACTGTCTCAATGTGCATTGGTAATAAAAATATATCCCTCTGATGCCAATTTTGTTTTGGTAAAAACTACAAATCCAAAAGCTATTTACAGTTATTTAGTCAGTTTGGGCATTATTGTTCGCGATCGTTCTAAAGTTGAACTATGTGATGGTTGTTTACGAATAACCATTGGTACTCCCCAAGAAAATATAGAATTATTAAATGCTTTAAAGACCTTTCAGGATCCTATTGAAATATGAAAAAAGTGTTATTTATTGATCGCGATGGAACTATAATTGTCGAGCCCCCTGTCGACATGCAGGTAGATAGTCTTGAAAAATTGGAGTTCATTCCTTATGCAATTTCATCATTGAAAATGCTTCAAGATTTTGGGTATGAATTAGTAATGGTTAGCAATCAGGATGGAAGAGGCACAAGCAGTTTCCCTGAAGAGGATTTCCAAAAACCACATCAGAAAATGCTGAAGGTTCTGGAAAATGAAGGGATAAGATTTGCTGAACTATTCATTGATGATTCCTTTCCGGAGGATAATAGTCCGAATCGTAAGCCAAATACTGGATTATTAACTAATTACCTGATTTCCAACCTCATCGATCTTCATAATTCTTATACTATAGGCGACCGTGAAACTGATGTTCAGCTTGCGGTAAATCTTGGATGTAAGGCTATCTTTTTTTCAAACCGGAACTTGGATAATACAGCTCTTTGTAGTAATAACTGGAAGGAAATAAGTAAATTTCTTAGTGCCAAAAAAGACAGATTAGTTGAACTTGAGCGCAATACAAAAGAGACGAAAATCAGTCTGATTTTGAACCTGGATGGAAATGGTGAGCATAACATTGATACCGGATTGAAATTTTATGATCATATGCTTGATCAATTGGCAAAGCATTCGGGTATCGACTTGACTATCAGGGTTCAGGGCGACCTTGAAATTGATGAGCATCATACAATTGAAGACAGTGCAATTGCATTGGGAAAAGCTTTTAAACAGGCATTGGGAGATAAGCGCGGAATTGAGCGTTATGGATTTCTTTTGCCGATGGACGAGGCACTGGTTCAATGCGCTATTGATTTTTCTGACCGGGCTTATTTTATTTATGAAGGCAAATTCGACCGCGAGTACGTTGGCGATTTCCCGACAGAAATGTTTGATCATTGGATGAAATCATTCTCTGAGCATGCCGGCATGAATTTAAATCTCAAAATTATAGATGGAAGTAATACCCATCACATGATAGAAGCAAGCTTTAAGGCTCTGGCTAAATGCATAAAACAAGCCATTCAAATTACTGGAACAGAATTGCCAAGTACTAAAGGAGTATTATGATTGGTATAGTTTATTATGGCGCCGGAAATATTTTTTCGTTAACTGCTGCTCTTGATCGTCTTGAATTAAACTATGGGATGATCAAAAAAGCAGAAGACTTCGATAAATACGACCGCTATATTATTCCTGGTGTAGGCCATGCAGGTTCGGCCATGCAAAAGCTGGAAGATACCGGACTAGTGCCATCCATAATAGCTCTAAAGAAACCAGTGCTTGGAATTTGCGTAGGAATGCAGTTATTGACCATCCATTCAGAGGAAGGTGACTCCAATCTGACAGGTATAATTCCACTTAAAACAAGGCTATTTAGTGAGAAACTAAATATTAAAGTACCACATACCGGATGGAATAAAGTATTTCAGTCTTCTAATAATCCTTTGTTCAGAAATATCATACCGGGAACTCATTTTTATTTCGTTCACTCTTATTTTATAGAATTTAATTCTATTTTTACGACTGCTTTAGCAGAATACGGAATAAAATTCTCTGCGGTTATACAGAAAGATAACTTTTATGGCGTTCAGTTTCATCCAGAAAAATCCGGTGTAGCCGGTGAACAATTGTTAAAAAATTTTGCACACTTAGTTTAAGCTCATGTATATAATTCCAGCTATTGATATTTTAAACGGAAAGGTTGTCCGTTTACGTGAAGGAGACTATGAACAGGCAACATTTTATGATGTTACCCTGGAGGGGATGATTGAAAAATACACTTCTAACGGTACTGAGTTTATCCATATCATAGACCTTAACGGTGCTAAGGGTGATTTTAGTAATCAAAAATATCTGTTTGATATTATCCACAAGACGAGTATAAAAATACAGTATGGTGGTGGCATCAGAAGTATTGAAAAAGTGAAAGAACTGATCGATGCCGGAGTCCATCGGGTTATAGTTGGAACTCAGGCAATCACCAATGTAAATTTCCTTCAAGAGCTAAGTCAGGAAGTATGTGGTAAAGAGAAATGTCAGGATCAGGTTGTGGTGGCCATTGATGTACTTGATGAAGTAATCAAATATTCAGGATGGATGGAAAGTTCTCCCATTAAACTGATGGATTATGTTGATAAATGTTTGAATCTTGGATTTTTTAGGTTTCTATGCACAGATATCGATAAGGATGGTAAATTAGGCGGTGCTGGAGTAAGTTTATATAAAAAGTTGCTTGAACACTCCCCATTCATAAAATTGATTGCTTCAGGTGGAATCAGTTCAATGAAGGATATTGAAGATCTGCAAAAAATTAAAGTTGAATCATGTGTTGTTGGTAAAGCAATCTATGAAGGACGAATTTCAACAGAAGAAATTAAAGACTGGAATCTTAAAGCATTGATTAGTTTCTAAAATTTTCGGTTTTAAGAATTAAAAATTTGCCATAGTTAGGTAAGCAATTAATTTCTTTTTACAAACAAACACCCATAGAAGGGTAATTCATTTATCTAAGTTTTGAAATCCTCAATCCTACAAACTGACGTGATTACTGCAGGCAATGACCTGGCAAAACGAATTATACCCTGCCTTGATGTAAAAGATGGACGAACCGTTAAAGGCGTCAATTTTGTTTCTTTAAGAGATGCGGGAGATCCAGTTGAATTAGCTTATCAGTATTCCAGACAAGGGGCTGATGAACTTGTATTTCTTGACATTACAGCAACTCATGAGCGAAGAAAAACAATTGTTGAACTTGTTCAAGCTGTTGCCAGGCAGGTCAACATTCCGTTTACAATTGGCGGGGGAATAAATGAGATATCTGATGCCGACGTACTTCTCAACTCAGGAGCTGACAAGATTTCTGTTAATTCTGCAGTAGTCAGGAACCCGGCATTTATCGATGAACTTGCAATGGCATTTGGGAAGCAGTTCGTTGTAGTGGCTATTGACACAAAACATATAAATGGCAAAAATTATGTCCACTTGAATGGAGGCAGAATTGCGACAGAAATTGAGACCGAAGACTGGATTAAGGAAGCCGAGAGCAGGGGTGCAGGAGAAATCCTTCTAACTTCCATGGACCATGATGGTACAAAAGCTGGTTTTGATAATAGCTTGCTAAAGAAAATAAATAATACGCTAAACATTCCCCTGATTGCCTCCGGTGGTGCAGGAAATATTCAGGATTTTGTGGATGTATTTAAAATAAGTAATGCAGATGCAGCACTTGCAGCTTCAGTTTTTCATTACGGTGAAATTCTGATTCCCGACTTGAAGAAAGTGCTCCATAAACATAAAATAGAAGTTAGATTATAAGTCCGGAGAACATGACAATTGATTTCAATAAAGGAAATGGCCTGATACCTGCAATCATTCAGGATGAGCAAACGCTAGAAGTGTTAATGCTTGGCTACATGAATGCGGAAGCATACCAGAAAACAGTCACTGAAAAGAGGGTCACATTTTTTTCAAGATCGAAAAACCGATTATGGACAAAAGGTGAGGAGAGCGGGAATTATCTCGATGTATTATCTATCAGTGAGGATTGTGATAATGACACTTTGTTAATTAAAGTAAATCCAATTGGTCCTACTTGTCACAAAGGCAACAGAAGCTGTTTTGATACTGCATTTAACCAGAATTTCATTTTTGAACTGGAGAAAATCATTGGGGATCGATATGCAAATCCCGTAGAAGAATCTTATGTCAATAAGCTTCGAAATAAAGGATTGAATAAGATTGCACAAAAGGTTGGTGAGGAAGGTGTTGAAACTGTTATTGCTGCACTCAATGAAACAGAGAATGACTTAATCAATGAGGCCTCTGACCTGATATTTCATCTGCTGGTATTGTTGAAAGAAAAGAACGTCAGCCTTGAAAAAATTGCCCAAAATCTGGAGGGAAGACATTCAGGAAAATAGATTTTGAGCAGCCTCAAAATATGATTAAAATACAAAATATAGCTACCTTATCAGGGCATCAAAATCCCATCTTTGCCGTTGAGAATTCTCAAAAAGCCGGAATAGTATTCACTGGCGGGAATGACAAAGGGGTTGTAGAATGGCATGTAAAAAAACCAGGCTTTATCAAGGTGCTATTCCCAGTAAAATCATCAGTTTACAGTCTCCATTGCCCAATTTCGGAACCTTTACTTTTGGCTGCAGAGCGTAGCGGACAGGTAGATGTTTTCAATTTTGAGGAACAAAAGGTTGTAGCGGTATTGGATCATCATAAACTTCCGATTTTTGATATCAAATCTGTAGGTTCAAAAAATGAACTGGTGATATCATCTGAAGATGGAACAGTTAGTATTTGGGATCTAAAAAGTCTGAAATTAGTATTTTCATTCAAGGTTTCTCAAGAAACAATAAGGGTAATCGCGATCAGTCCGGATGAAAAAACTGTTGCTTTTGGTTGTAAAGACAATACGGTTAGAATATATAATCTCGAAGATTATAGCCTGATTCATATTATCAATGAACATACCATGCCGGTAAGTTCAATACAATATTCTCCGGATGGAAAACACCTTTTAACAGGAAGCAGGGATGCTCAATTGAAGATTTGGAGTACTTCCGATTATTCATTGATCCAGAGTATTCCGGCACATTTATTCTCGATTTATAGTATCGCTTTCCACCCTGATCTCCCATACCTTGCAACGGCAAGCCGGGATAAAAGCATCAAAATATGGGATACAGAAACTTACAGCTTGAAGAAAACCATCAGCATTGAAAAAGGGTATGATTCCCACCGCCTTTCCATAAACAAAATAATCTGGGAACCGATTGATAATCATCTCATTTCAGTTAGCGATGATAAGTTGATGAAGATTTGGAGAGTGGAATTTGAGGCATAATTTATCAGTTGCCTGTTGCCTGAGAAATTGCACAAAGCTTCAAGTACTTATTCTTAAAATATCTTAATTTAGTAATCTTCTCAACTGTCAACTGTCAACTGTCAACTCTCTATACTCAATACTCAATACTCTCTTAATTAAATCGCTTAACAATCCTCAATTTGTGCGTGTATTTATTCTGCTCCTTATTGAAAATACCCTGCGTATCGATAGCGTCGATTCTAACCTTTCCTGACGCATGAATAATACGATTATTGTCGAGCATGATTCCAACGTGAGTGATACGGCCTTCTTCATTATCAAAAAAAGCAAGATCCCCTGCTCTGGCTTCCTGAATAAATCCTAATAATTCACCTTGTTCAGCCTGCTGCCAAGCGTCCCGCTTTAAACGGATACCAAATTGCCGGAACACCATTTGCGTAAACCCAGAGCAATCGATACCAAAAACTGAACGTCCTCCCCACAAATAAGGTGCATTCATAAAAAACATGGCTGCATCCGTAACTGAAGATCTGAATTCGTTAATATTCGGATGGCGAACCTGTCCTTCGAGTTTATATCGGGTTTCTCCCAAATAGAAATAATTATCTACAGTTTGGGGAATAATGGTACCAGCCAGCAGACTCAGCACTTCTGAAGTATCGGTTTTCAATACAGCATGAATTGCGGATAAACCAAGTATTGTATTCAGATTTGATAAGCCAGCATGGGCTATATCACTAATTACAACGTATTGTTTATTATCTATCCAGCCTTCATAGTCATCATAGCTGGTCACAACCCTTGTCCATTTCTCTCCAACCTCAAGAATAACAAAACTATCGCCAAATAATAATTGAGAAGACATCTCGCTCCTATCGGATGGATCAGTCCGGAGCGGGACAAGCGCAAGATTACAGACACCAAACTGTTGATTCATATTGCAAATAAACCAATTTTACACTAAATTGAGGGATAATTGAAGCCTTAATATCAAAATCACTGTAATTTAACCGGAAAAGAATTATGATAAGTCCTGAAAACATTAACAGAATACTTATAGCGGTTGAAGACAGCCCTTATTCTGATTTGGCAGTAAATTACGGTGTATTGCTTGCACATAATCTCGGTTCAAAAATCATATTGGTACATGCGGATGAAATTCCAATTGCATCATCTTACACAGCTGACCCTTTACTTAATGAGTCGCCTGCAATGATTCCTGAGTTAATGAACATTCAGGAAGAAGCGAGTAAAAATCTTTTTAAAAGATTAATTGAGCAGCATGGAAGGAAAGTAGAGATTTCGACCTATACCCGGATTGGGAGGCCACAGGATGAGATACTTTCAGTAGCAGAAGAATGCAATGCTGACCTGATCATACTGGGAACCCATGGCAGAACAGGATTTGATCACTTTATTTCAGGAAGTGTCTCCGAGGGTGTTGCAAGAAGATCAAAATGCCCTGTTTTGATTATTCCTAATCCGTTGCAGAAGTGAAAAAACTTAATAAAAAGCATTGAGAATATCAATGCGCTAATGTTTTTTAAGACCTTTATTCAAGGTGAAGCCATGCTTTCTTAGCAAGCAGTTCTTCTCGGCTTTCACGAACATCTTCATCATCAACACAGCAGTCTACCGGACAAACAGCAGCGCACTGAGGCTCATCATGAAAACCTACACATTCTGTGCATTTGTCAGAGACAATGTAATACACCTCATCTGAAACAGCAGCCTGTGCTTCTTCAGCATTGAGTGTTGAACCATCTCCAAAATCAATAAGTCCTTTTAATCCTGTACCATCGGAAAATCTCCATGCAGCACCTGCGTCATAAATTGCATTATTTGGACATTCGGGCTCACAAGCCCCGCAGTTAATACACTCATCGGTGATTTTAATTGCCATTTTATCTAAAAGTCTATTTGTAAAGCTATTTTTGCACCTCAATAGAGAATAGTCTCATATTAAAGTGTGGTACAAATATAACATTATTTGAAGTAAAAATTTGAATGAGTAAGATTTTGACAAGTAATCAACGAATCATAGCTTTTGAGGCTTTAAGCCATATCTTGGCACAGCCAAATGAGCAATTAAGTGCACTGATTAGCGCTGCACACCAATATAATGCCTGGTTCACTCCTCAAAGTGCACAAATGGCAGTTCGTGCCATTGCTGGAATGCTGAATAAAAGGGATTTGGAAAAATGGCTACAAAATGAATCAGGAAACGCCGAATTAAACATGCGCTCTATTGGTTTAATTCTGGCAGGCAATATTCCAATTGTTGGATTTCATGATATCCTTTGCGTTTTGGCATCAGGTCACAAAGCGCTGATTAAACTATCCTCCCAAGATCAGAAATTTATACCTTACATACTGGAAAAACTAATTGAAATTGAGCCAGCTTTTGAGCGTCAGATCAGTTTTATTGATAGACTGAAAGATTTTGATGCGGTAATCGCGACCGGAAGCAACAACACTTCAAGATATTTTGATTATTATTTCAGTAAGGTGCCACATATCATCCGTAAAAACCGAAACAGTGTTGCTGTACTAAACGGTCGGGAGAGCAGGGAAGATCTCAAAGCACTTGGTCATGATATATTTGATTATTTCGGTCTAGGCTGCAGGAACGTCTCAAAAATCTATGTACCAATAGGATATGATTTCAAAACATTTTTTGAATCGATAGAAGAATTTAAAGCCGTAGCCGATCATCACAAATACAATAACAACTACGATTATAACAAATCGATATTTTTAGTCAATCTCGACAAACACCTCGACAACGGATTTTTATTATTAAAAAAAGATTCAAGTTTTGTTTCACCGCTGGCAGTATTATATTACGAAGAATATCAGAGCCTTGAAGAAGTTGGCCTTGAATTAATAAAAAATGAAGATCTGATCCAGTGCATCGTTTCAAACTCCAAATTACCACTTAGCACAGTACCATTTGGTCAAAGCCAGTGCCCGGGCCTTTTTGATTATGCAGATGGTGTGGATACGATGAAGTTTTTGAGAGAACTTGAGTAGGAGTTGTCCGTTATCGGTTATCTGTTATCTGAGGTCGGAGGTCTGAGGTCGGATATGAGTTACACTTTATCGCTGTGTTCTGTCTAAAAAATACCAAATGAACCTGAATTCAGTCTTGATTCTTGACTCTTGATACTTGATACTAAATGTAAATAATTAACTTTGATACCAATGTATGTGATTAAAGTAAAAGGGGGAGCTAAAATCCCGGATTATGTTCAATTACGTGATGAGAAATTCACACTTCTGGCGTATTTTCGGGTAGATCGGCCTGAAAAAGCATTGGAAAAGGTTGGACTTTCAGAGAAGGCAGATTACATTATGGATAAAATTAAAGACCTCCCTTTCGGGCAAATTTTAAAATTAGAATTATGATCGGAAACTCCGTTATAAAATTAGAAGGTATAGATGTTTACCAGCAGAATCATCTGGTACTGAGTAATGTAAATCTACAGATCAATCCGGGTGAGTTTGTTTTTTTGATCGGACAAACCGGTTCCGGGAAAAGTAGTTTATTAAAAATTATCTATGGTGATCTGCATATTTCAAATGGAAATGGACTTGTTGCAGGTTTTGACCTTAAAAAACTAAGTGAAAAAGAGATCCCTTTTCTTCGTCGTAAGCTTGGAATTGTGTTCCAGGACTTTCAGTTACTGACCGATCGCAGCATTGAACAAAATCTGGAATTCGTAATGAAAGCCACCGGATGGAAGGATCAAAAATTAATTTCTGAACGTTTACTCGACGTTTTGGAGAAGGTTGGCTTACGTTCAAAAGTCAAAAAGATGCCACATGAATTATCTGGAGGGGAGCAGCAACGTGTTGTAATTGCCAGAGCACTATTGAATGATCCTGAATTGATACTTGCTGATGAACCAACAGGAAATCTTGACCCTGAAACATCTGAAGAAATTGTTACGCTATTGAAGCAAATCAGTCAGTCGGGAACCGCAGTATTAATGGCTTCTCACGATTATCATATTATCAGAACCTTTCCATCCAGAATAATTAAATGTGAAGCTGGGCTAGTTCATGAAGATGTGAAAATATAGGAAAAGATAATTAGCCTACTAATTCCACATTTTTAATAAGCTCTGTTAATCCTAATTTTTATTGCCTTTAAACAGTCTTTGATCCTGGCTCTTTTATCCTTTATTTCTGAAAACACTGACAGCTTGACTGATTTTATCTTTGGCAAAAAAATTGCCATGAATCAATATGAATTTTTCAGAAATGTTGAATAAAAAGAAGAAGAACAAAATGGAAGTGAATCAAACTCCTGAAAATACTGAGCAAAACGACATGCTTGATGAAAACGAGATCGATAAAAATGAAGTTTCAGGCAATTTTGAAGAAGAATCAGAAAATTTATCTTCAGAAAATGCAGAATCCGAAATTTCAGCAGAAGATAAATTAAAGGCAGAAGCGACAGAATGGAATAATAAATACCTCCGTTTATATGCAGAATTTGACAATTTTAAGCGCCGTACCAGTAAAGAGCGATTAGAATTATTGCAGATAGCAGGAAAAGATGTCATATCTGACCTTTTAACTGTACTTGACGATTTTGAAAGAGCTCAAAAATCAATAGAAACTGCAACAGATATACTGTCAGTAAAAGAAGGAGTTACACTTGTTCAACATAAATTAAAAAGTATTCTTACCCAAAAAGGCTTGAAAGAAATGGAATCAATCGGTAAAGAGTTTGATGCAGATCTTCATGAGGGTATAACCAGTATTCCTGCACCCTCTTCAGATTTAAAGGGCAAGATACTAGATGAATTAGAAAAAGGTTATTTGCTTAATGATAAAGTGATTCGCTTTGCAAAAGTTATTATTGGTGCATAAATAACAAGTAAGTATATTAAAATCAGAATTACCTAGGCAATTAAACAATATGCATATTGTTGATTTATAAAAATGGCTAAAAGAGATTATTACGACATTCTTGGTGTCACACGCAGTTCAAGCGCCGAAGAGATAAAAAAAGCTTATCGGAAAATGGCAATTAAATATCATCCGGATAAAAATCCGGGAGATAAAGCTTCAGAAGAGAATTTCAAAGAAGCGGCCGAGGCTTACGAGGTATTGAGCAACCCTGAAAAGAAAAAAAGATATGACCAATTTGGTCATGCAGGAGGAGCATCAAGTCCGAATGGCGGCGGATACGGTGGTGGTCACATGAACATGGAAGACATCTTCAGTCAGTTTGGAGATATCTTTGGTGGCGGTGGTGGTGGCAGTCCGTTTGATAGTTTTTTTGGCGGACAGCAACAGACCAGAGGCGGGCGTCGTACTTCCAGAGGTAGCAACCTTAGAATTAAGGTTAAATTAAGTCTTGAAGAGATAGCTAAAGGCGTTGAGAAAAAAGTAAAAGTTAACAAACAAATTGTTTGCGATACGTGTGATGGTAGTGGCGCGAAAGATAAATCCTCATTTAATACCTGCAGTACCTGTAATGGAAGCGGAGCAGTAAGAAGGGTTACCAATACCATTTTAGGTCAGATGCAAACAACAAGCACCTGCCCTACTTGTAATGGAGAAGGGACACAAATTACCTCAAAATGTACAGTCTGCAATGGTGATGGGCTAAGCAGGGGTGAAGAAACTATTAGCATCAATATTCCGGCAGGAGTAAGTGAAGGAATGCAGTTGTCAATGAGTGGTAAAGGAAATGCGGCCCCAAGGGGAGGTATTCCAGGAGATCTGATTATATTAATTGAAGAAACACCTCATGATTCATTAAAACGGGAGGGAAATAATGTTATTTATGACCTTCACATCAGCTTTATTGATGCTACTATCGGAGCAAGCGTTGAAGTTCCAACCATTGATGGTAAAGCAAAAATTAAGATTGAACCGGGTACTCAGGGCGGTAAAATACTCCGTCTCAAAGGAAAAGGTATTCCAGAAGTAAACTCATATCATAAAGGCGATCAGCTGATTTATGTCAACATCTGGACCCCGAAAGCATTATCTAAAGATGAGCATGAAATACTTGATCGGCTTAGAGAGTCTCCAAACTTTAAACCCCAGCCAGGTAAAAATGAAAAGAGCTTTTTCGATAAAATGAAAGAATATTTCGAATAAAAAACAATATCGTCTTATAAATATATTGTCTGTTAAAACCATCCAAAACTTGGATGGTTTTTTCATTGAACAAGGATTCAAAAAAGTGTGTCAATTCACTCAAAAATTTTACATCCATATTATGGACATACATGGTTTTGTGAGAAAAAGCGAATGGAAGTTTTGATAAATTAGACGCGGCTATAAAACTAAGAACTAGCTAAAAATAATAAATGGAAATTAACAGAAACTTTAACAGCATTAGAATCAAATTATTTTTATTACTCTCATTAATATTGAGTGATGGCTTTGCTCAG
>Ga0315899_10007391_pt1 | contig 11796 bp, 13 predicted proteins | sample LakEriMetagenome_2_FD_203518 | JGI IMG/M metagenome (GOLD analysis project Ga0315899, IMG submission 203518) | Freshwater fungal communities from buoy surface, Lake Erie, Ohio, United States - Buoy 4 MA112 | ecosystem: Environmental > Aquatic > Freshwater > Lake | place: USA: Lake Erie, Ohio... | reverse complement strand
GGCGGCCGGCACCGTGTTCAACATCCAGGTGGCAGCGGAACTCTCCAAACAGGGCGCCAGCGCTGCCATCGGCGGCCTGCTGGCCCTGGGCCTCTCCAGGGAGATCGCCCCCCTGCTCACCGCCACCCTGCTGACGGGCAAGGTGGCCACGGCCTACGCGGCGCAGCTGGGCACGATGAAGGTCACCGAACAGATCGATGCCATCACCATGCTTCGCACCGACCCGGTGGAGTACCTGGTGGTGCCGAGGGTGCTGGCGTTGGTGATCATGGCGCCGGTGCAGTGCCTGGTGTTCTTCCTGCTGGCCATCTGGTCGGGACAGGTGAGCAGCACCCTGCTCTACGGCCTGCCCCCGGCGGTGTTCTGGAACTCGGTGCGGACCTGGATGGAACCCAACGACGTGCCCTCGATGCTGATCAAGGCCCTGGTGTTCGGCCTACTGATCTCCGTGCTGGCCTGCGGTTGGGGGCTCACCACCCGGGGTGGCCCGAAGGAGGTGGGATCCAGCACCACGGGGGCGGTGGTGATGATCCTGATGGCCGTGGCCTTGATGGATGTGGTGCTCACCCAGATCCTCTTCGGGGTCTGATCCTGGCCAGCATGCGGCTCTGTTTCGCTCCTGGGAAGGCAAGCTGGTTCGATGACCAGTCCCACCAACAGCAACAACCCGCCCGGGTCGTCCAGCGCCGCTGAGCCCAGCTCCCCAGGGAGTGTGAGGCTGGCCCCGAGCTTCGCTGTGCCCCTAGGCGTGAGCCTGCTCGGGGCCCTCTGCCTGCCGCTGCAGCCCAGCTGGGGTGGCTTCCGCTGGCTTGCCCTGGTGCTGGTGCTGTTCGGTGGCTTCCTGCTCCTGCAGGCTCGCCTGCTGCGGCTCGAATTCAACGATGACGCCCTGTTGGTGTGGCGGGGAGAAACAGAAATCCGCCGCTTCCCCTATGCCACCTGGCTGAGCTGGCGGGTGTTCTGGCCGGGACTGCCGGTGCTGTTGTATTTCCGTGAGGAGCGCAGCATTCATTTGCTGCCGGTGCTGTTCGACCCGACCGTTCTCAGGGAGCAGCTGGAGCGGCACCTGGCCCATCTGGCCCCCACACCAGCCCCATGACCCCCTACCCCGATAGCGACCCCGCCGCGGGCCCCCTCCCCGAAGGCGTTGACGGCCCCCAGGACGCGTCGGGGTCCCGCCAGGAGACCAGTGTCACCAGCCCGGACTCGGCAGTACCGCCGCCTTTGGACCAACCCGGGGGCACGCCCCATCCCCCTGACGCTTCGGCTGGGTCGGCGGCCACCGCCGCCAGCCTGCTGGAGCTGGCCCTCACCGAGCTGCAAGGTCGCCGCGCCGGCTTGCTGGCCGAAATCGCCGGCCTCGAACAGCAGCGGGATCGCATCCGCCAGGAGATCGGTGCCCATGCCATCGGCCAGTCGGAACTGATCGCCAACCGGGTGAAGGGCTTCCAGGCCTACCTGGTGGGGGCCCTGCAGGATCTCGCCGCAGCGGCGGAGCAGGCCGAACTGGTGGTGGCTCCGGTGGTGGTGCAGCCTTCCCCCCTCGACCAGGCGGCGACGGCCGCGGAGGCCGTGGCGGCACCCGCCGTGGCCGGACAGTTCAGCCAGGATGAAGACCTGATCCGCGGGGCCCTGGCCCGCTACGGCGGCCAGCCGGATTTCTATGCCGATCCATGGAAGCTGCGGCGCACCCTGGAGCCGGCCGGTGCCGCCCTGCTGGAGGAGTGGTTCCTGAACCAGGGAGGCCGTGGGGCCCAGCCCAGCGGCGGCAGCCGCAACCGCAACGTGCTGGTGGCGGCGGCGGCGATCGCCGTGCTCGGGGAGCTCTACGGCGACCGCTTCCAGACCCTGGTGCTCGCCGGAATACCGGAACGGCTGGGGGAATGGCGTCGGGGCCTGCAGGATTGCCTCGGGCTAGAGCGGGAGGATTTCGGCCCCACCAGCGGCATCGTGCTGTTCGAGCGGGCCGAGGCCCTGATCGAGCGGGCCGACCGGCTGGAAGAACGGGGGGAATTGCCCTTCATCGTGGTGGATGCGGGCGAGGCCGCCGTGGCCGTGCCGGTGCTGCAGTTCCCCCTCTGGCTGGCCTTTGCCGCCACCCCCGGGGAGATTGCCAGCGAGGAGGATCTCTACTGAGGCCGCGGCACTCCCCAGCCGACAAGCCGACAACCTGCGCTCAGGCAGCCTGGCCCTGGAGAGCCTCCTGCCCCCCAGCCCCGCCGCTGAGCGCCCCTGCTTCCCCCGCTTGCGCCCCTGATGCCCCCGCTGCCCCCCCTGGCCTTGCTGCTCACGGGCTACCTGCTCGGATCCATCCCCAGCGGCTGGCTGGCCGCCCGCTGGCTGGCCGGCGTGGACATCCGCCAGGAAGGATCCGGATCCACCGGTGCCACCAACGTCCTGCGGGTGGTGGGCAAGGGAGCGGCCCTGGCGGTGTTCCTGGTGGATGTGTTCAAGGGCACCGCGGCGGTGCTGCTCGCCAAGGCGGTGCTGGAACCGCTCAGCGGCGGCCCCGGGAGCTGGGGGGTGGACGGCTGGGTGGTGGCCGCCGGACTAGCGGCCCTGGCGGGTCACATCTGGCCGGTGTGGCTCGGCTGGATGGGCGGCAAGGCTGTGGCCACGGGTCTGGGGATGCTGCTGGGCCTGGCCTGGCCGGTGGGCCTGGCCTGCTTTGGCATCTTTCTCAGCGTGCTGAGCCTGAGCCGCATCGTGTCGCTCTCGAGCGTGGTGGCGGCCCTCTCCCTACCTCTGCTGATGCTGGGCTGGTTCGGCAACGGTGGCCTGCGGCCCGCCTACCTCGCCCTGGCGCTGATCACCACGCTGCTGGTGGTGTGGCGGCACCGCGCCAATCTGCAACGACTGCTGGAGGGCACGGAGCCACGCCTGGGGCAGGCCAAGGGCGACCCCAGCTAGGCGAGTTCCCGGCTGCGGGCGGCGGCGGCCAGCACCGCCTCGATCAGGGCCGACCGCAGTCCGGCCCTCTCCAGCTCCCGCAGCCCGGCGATCGTGGTGCCGCCAGGGCTGCTCACCATGTCCTTGAGCTGGCCGGGATGGAGCTCCCGCTCGTGCAGCAGGGCAGCGGTACCCGCCAGGGTGCGATGGGCCAGGTGCTGGGCCTGCAGCCGCGGCAGGCCCGCCGCCACCGCCCCATCGGCCAGGGCCTCGGCCACCAGGGCCACGAAGGCCGGGCCGGAGGAGGTGAGGGCCAGGAAGGCATCGAGCTGGCCCTCAGGGAGTTCCATCACTTCCCCCACCCGGGCGAACAGGCCCCCCACCCACTCCCGGCGCCGAGGGTCGACCCCCTGGCCCCAGGCCAGGCCGGTGAGGCCGAAGCGGACCAGACAGGGGGTGTTGGGTACCGCCCGCACACAGGCCCACCCAGGGAAGAGGGCTTCCAGGCGCTCCAGCCGGACTCCCGCCAACACCGACAGCAGCAGGGGCCGCTCCAAGGGGGTCTCCACGAGCTGGCCAGGGTGTTCCGGAAGATCTCCGGGCGGGCGGGCTGCGGCCGCCACCGCCTCCAGCTGTTGGGGCTTTACGGCCAGCAGCACCGTGGAGCAGCCCCAGGCCGCCTCGGGATTGGTGCTCACCACCAAACCATGGGCCTCAGCGAGCTGCCGGGCGGAGGCCTCGCTCGCCACGGCGGCCCGCACGGCCGCGTGGGCAATCACCCCATCGCTGATCAGGGGAAGCAGCAGGGCCTGGGCCATCCGGCCAAAGCCCACGATGCCGAAGGAGCCGGGCGCAAAAGCATCGCCCGCAAGCGTCGGCGCCCCGGCGTCAGCCCAGGGCATCCGACCGGCCCCAGGCGGGGCTGGGGGCCGCGTCCTGGGAGTCGGCGGCGGCCGCTCGGCTCTGCACCACGGTGGGTGAGGCGGACTCCTCGCTGCCGGCGGTGGTCACGGTGACGCAGCTGGGGGCAAACAGGAAAATGCTCTCGCCCACCCGCTCCTGATGGCCATCGATGGCGAAGGTGCCACCCGCCACAAAATCCACCGCCCGCTGGGCCTGATCGGGCTCCATCATCGTGAGGTTGAGGATCACGGTCTTGCGTTCCCGCAGGGCCTGGATGGCCCGGGGCATCTCATCGAAGCTGCGGGGCTCCATCAGGTACACCTCGGCCACCGCGGTGGAAATGCCGGGCATACCGATCACATTGGTGCCGGCGAAGGGATCGTCGATGCCGAAGTCGGTGTTGAGGGCCAGGGCGCTGGAACTGCGCAGACCCGTGGAGGCGGAGGCAGGGGCTGATGCGGAGATCTCCCCGGGGTCGTAATCCAGTTCGTCGTCGTAGTCGCCATCGAGGTAGTCATCACCGGAGACGACGGCACGCAGGCGGGAGAACAACGACACGGATGGAGGCCTCTGGGTGGATGCTCAGAACCTGAATAGCGTCCCACATCAGTGAAGGCAAGGGCTTGTCGGGCGCTGCTAGCTCCGTCTGCCCCTGCTGCGGAGGCCTTCAGGCGGAGCGCAGACCAAACAGGGCGCCTCCCAAGCGCAACCAGGTGCTGCCAGCCGTCACGGCTTCGGGCCAGTCCTGGCTCATCCCCATCGAGCGTTCCGGCAGGCCGAGACCGTCCGCGAGGGCGGCACAGTCGCGGAACAACCCCAGCCGGGAGGCCGCATCTAGGCCCAGGGGAGCGATGGTCATCAATCCCACCAGCCGCAGGGGCTGCAGAGCGGCCAGCCGGGGCCAGAGCTGCTGGAGTTCCACGGCGCTGAGGCCTCCCTTGGCCGGATCCGGCCGCAGTTTCACCTGCAGCAGCACCGCCGGCGCAAGGCCCTCCTCGGCCGCGATCCGGGCCATCCGTTCCGCCAGCTCCAGGCTGTCGAGGGAGTGGATGGTGCCGAAATGGCGAAGCACCCCGCGCACCTTGTTGGCCTGAAGCCGACCGATGAAATGCCAGTCGAGCGCCCCCAGGTCGGCCAGGGACTCCTGCTTGGCGATCGCCTCCTGCAGCCGGCTTTCGGCGAAGCTGCGCTGGCCGAGAGCCACGGCGCGGCGGATGGCCTCGACCGGCTGCCCCTTGCTCACCGCCAGGATCCGGGCCCTGGCCGGCAGCCGCCGCCGCAGCTCCGGCAGAGCGGCCTCAAGGCCTACGGGCAGGGGAAGCACCAGAGGGGCAGGAGGGCCGGCGGACGGCTGAGGGCACGCCTCAGCTGGATGGGCGGGGCCCTGGCCTCGGCGGTCCGCCCCGCCCTCGGAAGGCGGTCGCTCCACGACAGTCACAGGCGGCGCTTCAGAGAAAGGTCTGATCGAACAGCTGGCGCCAGCGGCGGTGCTCTTCAGGACCGCTGCGGCGGGCCCGGGCCAGATTCTGCTCAGCGTGGTGGCGCGCATCCATCAGCGGGATCACCTCGAAGCTGGCGCCCCGACTCTGGAGGGTGACCAGAAAGAAAATGCGCTGGGCATAGAGGGTCGCGTAGAGATCACGTCCTTCCGCCACAGGAGCGACCCGGTAGAGCATCCCGAAGGTGGGGTGGTTGAGATAACGCTCAGCGCTCACGTGGCCTTCAGGGCTGGAGCCATTAAAGGTCACCGGGTTCTGATGCCATCCTTGCCGCCATCTCCCGCCTCATGAGCCACCCAAACGCCAGCGCAGCAGCAGCAGAGCCCCCAGGGCCAACCAACCCAGCCTGGTGGGCCAGGCAGACCCACTGGGCACCCGATGCAGCGCATCCGGCGCGATCCAGCGCCCCCCCCGGGCCATCAGGGCTTCAGCGCCCTGTTCGGAGCGCAACAGGATATTGGCGAGCAGACGTTCCCCCACGGCCAGCACCAGGCCCAGGGCTCCCTTCCAGCCCAGTCCCTTGAGCGTCACGGCGCGGGTGGCGAGGGACCGCAGCAGGTTCTGCAATTCCTCCTGCACCAAGGGCAGAAAACGCAACGACAGCAGCAGGGTGAAGCCCAGCCGCTCCATCGGCAGGCCGAGGGCGCCGAGGGGCCGGAGCCACCAGCTGATCGCCCAGGCCAGCTCCTCCGGGGTGGTGGAGAGCAGCAGCAGATTGGCGCTTTGGATCAGGGTCACCAACAGGGTGGCGCCAATGATCCCCAGTTCTGCCGAGCGGCGGGTCACCACCAGCGGGCCGAAGGGCACGGGCCCCAGCTGCACCGGCCCCCAGCGCAGCAGCTCCCAGGCCAGGCCGCTGCGCTCCGGCGGCGCCCCGGATCCAGGCTGGGTCGGTGGTTCCAGCCGCAGCTCCTCAGGGGGCCGCTGCAGGGTGGCCCGGCCGGTGCCACCCGCCGGCAGCAGGGTCGTGAGCAGTCCCACGAGCACGGCCAGCAACAGCAGGAGGGTCAGGCTACGCCGCCAGATCCGCAGGGGTAGACCGCTCACCAGAGTGAGCAGAAGCAGCAGACCCACCAGAGCCAGCCGCCAGAGGGGGCCGGCCAGGATCGGCGTCACCAGGAAGGCCACGGTCCAGGCCAGCTTGAGCCGCGGATCGATCCGCTTCAGCCAGCTGCCGCGGCCCGGGCCGCCGTCGTCCACGTACTGGCCGATCGGAAGCTGGCGCAGCCAATCCATTCAGCGACCGCGGCCGGTGGAACGGGCTAGCTCCTTCTCGGCATCGCGCTGTTGCTTGCCGCGCCAGAACAGGCGGATGGGCGACCCCTCGAAACCGAGGGCCTCGCGGATCTGCCGTTCCACGTAGCGCCGGTAGGTTTCGCCGAAGAGCTTGGGATCGTTCACAAAGAGAGTGAAGCTGGGCGGCCGGGTGGCCACCTGGGTGCCGTAATAAATCCGCCCCTGGCGCCCCCCCCGGGTGGTGGGCGGCGAACGCCAACGCAGGGCCTCCTCCAGCACCTCATTCACCACCGAGGTGGTGACGCGGCGGCGGTGTTGCTCCACGGCCAGCTTGGCCAGGGGGAAGATCGCGCTCACTCTCTGGCCGGTGAGGGCCGAGGTGAACAGCATCGGGGCCCAGTCGAGGAAATAGAGCTTGGCGCGCAGCTCCTTTTCCATGGCGGGGAGGGTGTGGCTGTCCTTCTCGATCACATCCCATTTGTTCACCACCACCACGCAGGCGCGGCCTTCCTCCTCAATCCGCCCCGCCAGGCGCTGGTCCTGCTCGGTGACCCCATCGAGGGCATCAATCACGAGCACGCAGACATCGGAGCGTTCGATCGCCTTGAAACTGCGATTGATACCGAAGTACTCCGGCCCGTAATCCACACTGCGGCGGCGACGGATGCCGGCCGTGTCGAGCAGCTTCCAGGTGAGGCCCTCCCGCTCGATGGTGGTGTCGATCGTGTCGCGGGTGGTGCCGCGGATCGGGCTCACGATCGCCCGGTTCTCGCCACAGACGGCATTGAGCAGGCTGGATTTGCCCACATTGGGCCGGCCGATGATCGCCAGTTGGACCGGCTCCTCGCCCTCCTCCTCCGCGGTGGCCGGCAGGAAGCTGATCACCCGGTCGAGCAGGTCGCCGGTGCCGGCGCCATGGATGGCCGAGATCGGGTGGGGTTCGCCCAGCCCCAGGCCCCAAAATTCCGCCGCCATCGAGAGGCCCTGGTCGGGGGATTCACACTTATTCACCGCCAGCAGCACCGGCACCCCCTGGCCCCGCAGCCATTCGGCGATCGACTGGTCGGCCGCCATCAGCCCCTGCTGGCCATCCACGATCACCACCGCCACGGCCGCTTCAGCCAGGGCGAGGTTGGCCTGCTCGCGGATCTCCGGCAGGAATTCGCTGTCGTCGTCGAACACCAGACCGCCGGTATCGACCACCCGGAAAGTGCGGTCGGCCCAGAAGCCTTCCTGGTAGGTACGGTCGCGGGTGACACCTGGCTGGTCGTGCACAATCGCCTCGCGGCTCTGGCAGAGGCGGTTGACCAGGGTGGACTTGCCCACGTTCGGGCGCCCGATAATGGCGACCACAGGCAGCGGCACGGACTTATTCCTTTAATTCGTTCGTAACCACGACCTTACCGCGCACTGGGGCGAGGGCACTCCAGGTGGGATCTGCCGCAGAGATCAGCTACAACCCCGCCGGATGTGAAGCAGGAGAAGGCCGCCGCGGCCCGGTTCTGCGATTGTCGAACTTGATCGCCAGCCTGCTGATCGACCTTTCCGAGCAGAAGTCAGAGCAGAAGCTCTACGTGGTCAACCCCCAGCACCATGTGGTGCGCACCATGCCGGTGAGCAGCGGCCGGAGCAGCTCGCCCACCCCGATCGGCACCAGCAACGTGCTCAGCAAATTTGCGAGCGTCACGATGCGGGGGCGGGACTCCGTGACCCCCGGGGTGCCCTGAGGTGCTCTGCCTCAACCCAAAGGCCACCGTGTGCCTGCACGGGGCACCGTGGCAGGAGCGGGCGGGCGAACGCTTCGGGGTGCCCCGCAGCCACGGCTGCGTGCGGCTCCCCACCCACCAGGCCGGTTGGCTGTAGGAGCCACACGCCCCTGGGCACTCCTGTCACGATCCGGCCCTGAGGGCGATCAGCCCACCGGCAGATCGCCGGGATGGCCCTTCACAGGATCCGCCGGTGGCTCCAGCAGAGGCGGCAGGGGGCCCACCTCCGGCAGGGGTTCGCCCCGCAGCGCCAGGTGAGCCAGCAGCCAGTTCACGGCCGTGGCGCGGCGGGTGCGGCGGGGATAGAGCTCGCCGATCCGGTAGCCGGCGAAGCCCAGCTGCTGCTTGAGGAGCTGCTTGTGTTCGGCGGGAATCGAGCGGGTGAGGCGCACGCTGGCCGGCCGGGTGGCGATCAGCTCGGGCGCCTCCGGAAAAGCCTCGGCCCACTCCGGCGGTGTGGCGGGTCCAGCGATCCAGGCCCCGGGGTGCTCAGCGGCTAGTGCTGTCTGCGGCTGATAGCCCAGCCGCGGCCAGATCAGTGTGCACACGAAGCGATCACTGAGCCGGTCGGCGAGCACCGCCTCCAGCAAGGGGCGACTCAGGGGGTAGGGATCGAAGGGGGAGGTGGCGGGGGAAACCAAGGCCGCTCGCTCAGGAGAAGGAGAATGGCACCGATGATCGCCTCTCCCCACGCCGCCAGCCGCTCCGGCGCCAGCCCGGTTGCCGGCCAGCCCCCCAGCGGCAGCCCCGCACCGATGGAGAAGCTGAGCCCACCCGTCTGGCCAGGCTTCCTGCGGCTGGCCGGCAACGGGCTGGACCGCCAGCTTCCCTGCCGGGTGATTCAGTCCCCCCTGGCCGGCGTGAGCGACCGGATCTTCCGCAACCTGGTGCGCCGCTGGGCTCCCGAAGCCCTGCTGTTCACCGAGATGGTGAACGCCACGAGCCTGGAGCTGGGCCACGGGCGCGGCAAGGTGGAGGAGCTGGCCGAAGAGGCCGGGCCGATCGGGGTGCAACTGTTCGACCACCGCCCGGAGGCGATGGCGGAGGCCGCCCGCCGGGCCGAGGCCAGTGGCGCCTTCCTAATCGACATCAACATGGGCTGCCCGGTACGAAAGATCGCCCGCAAGGGTGGCGGCAGCGGCCTGCTCCGCGATCCCGAGCTGGCGATGCGGATCGTGGCGGCGGTGGCCGGGGCCGTGCGGATTCCAGTCACGGTGAAGACCCGACTGGGGTGGTGTGGCAGCAGCGCCGATCCGGTAGGTTTCGCCCTCAGCCTCCAGAACGCCGGCGCCCGGGCCCTCACCCTGCACGGGCGCACCCGCGAGCAGGGTTTTCAGGGCCAGGCCGACTGGGCCGCCATCGCCCGGGTGAAGCGGGCCCTCACCATTCCCCTGATCGCCAACGGGGATGTGAGGAGCCCGGAGGATGCCCTGCGCTGCCTGGCCCTCACCGGCGCCGATGGGGTGATGGTGGGCCGCGGCACCATGGGCGCCCCCTGGCTGGTGGGCCGCATCGATGCGGCCCTCCGGGGCCTGCCGGTGCCCCCCATCCCCGATGCGGGCCAACGCCTCGCCCTGGCGGCCGAGCAGCTCGAAGCCCTTCTCGCGGCCCGGGGGGAGAAAGGCCTGCTGATCGCCCGCAAGCACCTCGGCTGGACCTGCCAGGGGTTTGCGGGGGCGGCCGAGCTGCGCCATGGCCTGATGCGGGCCGGCACGCCGGAGGCCACCCGAGAGCTGCTGGCTCGGGCGGCGGATGGGTTCGGGAGCTCCCGCCCCTGAGGATCTCCCGGGTGCAGTGACGGTGTTGCGATGCCCGATTCAGCCACGAGACTGCTGAACAACGCCACTGCTTCTCACCTCAGAAATAGCCGGCATGAGGACGGATTCCAGCTGTTGCTGGCCGCATGGGATTCCAAGGAGCTGCACTGGATGCAATCACAGAGATGGGAGCAAATGGCCGGGCGTTCTCGGACTTGTGCAGCCCCCCCTAGCGCTGGGCCAGGCTCACCAGATCGCGGCAGCCCGTGATCGCCTGCACCGCCAGCAGCACCGCCATCAGGAAGGCGGCCGCCACATGCAGGCGGCGCAGGACGGGCCGGTGGGCGATCTCGGGAGCCGCCGCCATGGCAAACAGCAACAGGCCGATCAGCAGCCAGCCGGACCAAAAATGGGAGGACCAGAAGGCCGGCTGCAGAGGACTGTCAGCCAGCCGCCAGATCTCCGGCTGCAAGCCCAACAGCAGCAGGCCCCCCCAGGCCACCAGAGCTGCACCGGCCCGGCGGCCCGGCCGGCGCAAGCGCCACAGGGCCCCACAGGCGGCCAGGGAAGCGCCGCCAAGCGCGAGCAGTCGCACCAGTCGCTCATTCCCGCCAGGGAAAGGCAGGCCAGCCCCCTGGCGCACCAGAAACGACCAGAGCAAGGCGATCAGCACCGCCACCACCGTGCCGGTCGTGACCCAGCGGCCGTGATCGGTGTGCTCCACCGGCACGGTGGGGGGAAGGGGATTGATCTGGAGCCGCCGCTCCCGCACCAAAATCCCCAGCCGGATGGTGGCCCCCACCACGGGATACACAAACAGGATCATCAGGGCCGGGTGGAGCAGGGCCAGCCAGTCGAGGGCGGTCATCACAGACCGTCGGGCGAACCCGCGGTGGAACGCCTGTTCATGGAAGCACCGCCACCCCGAGCTGCTCCGCGAGCCAGCCGGCCTAGGCCCGCCGCAGGCCTTCGGGAACGATCGCTGAATCCAGGGGGTCGGCTCGCGCCCTGGGGGATGGGGCTGCGGGATGGGAACCGGCGGTAGCGGGCGATCCATGGGCTGGCGCCCCCTGTTTCGGCCATGGCCGGCGCTGCTTCAGCCATGGCCAGCGCTGGGCCGGCCTACGGGGGAGATCCTGCCGAAGCAACCTCAGGGCAGCACCACCGGCCATCCCTGGCGAATCAGCAATAGGGAGAAATAGGGCATCTCCCCGGCGGCCACCGCAGCCGCCGGCGCCACCTCCTGGTCGGGCCAGCCAACCCGGCGGGCGAAGAGGGCCTCCTCCAGCAGCCCACGCCGCTCCAACAAGGGCCGTACCCAGGCCCAGCGCTGGCCGAGCTTGAGCAGGGCCACCACCACGCCCTCCGCCGCGGCCCGATCCAGCAGCGCCTCCAGGAGAGCCGGCTCCTCAGGGGTGGGGCGGATCAGCAGGCCCTCCTGCTGCAGGGCCAGGGGCCAGGCGCCGGCGGCGGCCGCCGCGGCCACGGCACTGATGCCCGGGATCTGGCGCACAGGGCAATGGGGATGGAAGCGGCGCAGGGCCAGCAGCACGTAGCTGCTGGTGGCAAAGAGCGATACATCCCCCTCGCAGAGCAGCACCACCGCCCGATCGGCCGCCACCGCGGCCGCCAGGCGATCGGCGGCCTCCCGCCAGGCCGCTCGGCGGGGCTCCGCCTCCGCGGTCATCGGGAAAAGCAGGGGCAGGCGCTCCTGATGGGGGGCGATCCAGGGGGCCGCGATGGTGG
>Ga0315899_10007387_pt1 | contig 11798 bp, 10 predicted proteins | sample LakEriMetagenome_2_FD_203518 | JGI IMG/M metagenome (GOLD analysis project Ga0315899, IMG submission 203518) | Freshwater fungal communities from buoy surface, Lake Erie, Ohio, United States - Buoy 4 MA112 | ecosystem: Environmental > Aquatic > Freshwater > Lake | place: USA: Lake Erie, Ohio... | reverse complement strand
TCACCTTAATTTGCTGCCGTAACATGTGGCATTCTGCTTCGGAAATGATGAAAAAGATGATTAAAGATGCGGGGGGTATTCATATTGATAATATAGTGATAACTCACCAAGGTTCCCCCCTGTCCACCTTTATTACTACCCCCAGAATGGTACTAACAGGCAAAAAAGACTCTTTAATGGGAGTGTTACCACCAGGAGGCTTCCGGGATGAGGAAATTGATTCCTTGTCACGTTTTGGGGAAGTAATTTCCAAAAACATTGATAACTTGGGTAATTCGTCTTTACTCAAAAAACTTGAGCCTGTTTCAGTCAATCGACGCTATATAATTCCCGAACAGATTGGACGAATTCTCTATCGACCTTGGGCAAAACTTGCTCGTTTGTTTGGAAAACAGGGAAGTTGGACAAGAGTACCAATTATTGTACTATTTGCCTTACAGCTTGTCCTATTAATTCCGGTGGTTTTATTTGTTTCGGCACTTATCAATCTAATTTTTAGTCCTTGGTTGCGACCGAAACTGGATAGCTACGTTCAGGTTCTTAAATCTACCGCTAGTGGAGCCTAGGCTCTCTTGGGTTTGGTGGGTAAAATGTATTCTAAGATACAGTCCCCCTAGTGAGGGGGTGTAAGGAACCACAAAGACACAAAGGACACAAAGATTGATCGATCCTATGTAAGATAAACTTATCACACATAACCTAGAAGAGCCGAGCCTAATTATGAATAGCTCAAATTTTATCGAAAAAATCGGGTCCAAAACCTCGCCTTAAGGCGAAAAGTTTTTGGAGCGGGGCATAAATCTCCGTTACAAAAACGGCCTGCTGGCTCTGCCTTCGTTAAATTGTATACCACTTTCGGCACTTTTTAACATTCAGATTTGCGGAATGTCGGTTTTATTGATTGATGTTGTTAACATTATCTATTAAGAGGTGAATACCATGTCTTCAGCGTACATTAACGGCATCGGCGTCTTTTTTCCCAATCAGCCTGTTACCAACGATGACATCGAAAATGTTTTAGGGATGGTTAATGGTAAACCCTCCCGTTCAAAAAAGCGTATTCTTAACAGTAACGGGATTATAACTCGTTATTACGCTATCGATCCGGTTACAGGCAAACAGACTCATAACAATGCTCAAATAACCGCCGAAGCGATCCAGAATCTGACGGCAAAAGTCAATTTTTCTTTAGAGGAACTTGATTGTCTTGTCTGTGGAACATCAGGTGCAGACCAACTTTTTCCTCATCATGGACTTATGGTTCATGGCGAACTCGGATTTCCCCCTTGCGAAGTCGCCAGTACTGCTGGAGTATGTTGTGCTGGAGTGAGTGCTTTTAAGTATGGCTACATGAATGTACTATCTGGTTTAACGAAGAATGCTATTACCACAGGCTCTGAGCTAGTCTCCAATGCACTTCGCAGTGTCTATTTTCAACCAGAAATTGACTCAAAAGTCGATGCACTTAGTAAGAATCCTACTCTGAGTTTCGAGAAAGACTTTATTCGCTGGATGCTTTCTGATGCCGCTGGTGCAGTATTAATTGAAAATGCTCCTCGTCCAGATGGACTTTCCTTAAAAATCGACTGGATTGATTATATTTCCTATGCCAATGAACTAGGAGCTTGTATGTATATGGGAGCCAAAAAACTTGAAGATGATTCTTTAAAAGGCTGGCGAGAGGTTGAAAATCCTGATGAAGTTTACCAAGAAAGTTATTTTGCGGTACAACAAGATGTTAAGTTACTAGGAGAAAATATCATCCCTTATGGGGGTAAGGGACTCTCAAGAGTTCGGGCAAAGCGTAACCTCGATTCTAATAAAATCAATTGGTTTTTGCCTCACTACTCATCGGAATTTTTCCGGGAGCAAACCTATGAAGAAATTGCTAAAGCTGGCGTTCCTATTCCTTATAAAAAATGGGTTACTAACCTAACAACGAAAGGCAACACTGGGTCAGCATCTATCTTCGTAATGTTGGAAGAACTGCTCTATTCAGGAAACCTAAAAAAAGGTGAGACAATCTTCTGTCTTGTGCCTGAGAGTTCTCGTTTTTCCTATGCCTACATACACTTAACTGTTGTTTAAACTACATTCTGTCTCTCTTCTGTCAGTTTCAATTAAGGAGTAAGCCATGAAAGAATTTACCATTCCTAAACCGTCGGAACAAATAATTCCCCAAGTTAGCAACTTATTCAAGGCCAGTTTGTTTGTTTGTTTCTTTGTTGTTGGCATCTTTTTACACTGCCCAAATAACGGTTAAAAGGTGAGACAATCTTCTGTCTTGTGCCTGAGAGTTCTCGTTTTTCCTATGCCTACATACACTTAACTGTTGTTTAAACTACACTCTGTCTCTCTTCTGTCAGTTTCAATTAAGGAGTAAGCCATGAAAGAATTTACCATTCCTAAACCGTCGGAACAAATAATTCCCCAAGTTAGCAACTTATTTAAGGCCAGTTTGTTTGTTTGTTTGTTGTTGGCATCTTTTTACACTGCCCAAATAACGGCTAATCAGCTAGATACTTATTTCTCTGCTTCCCAAAACCCTCTCTATATCGTCTTGAAATGGTCAGTGATAATTATCTTGGCAATTTTTAACTGTATGTTATTAACGGGAATTGGTGTAGTTGCTCACGAAGGGATTCATGGTGTGTTGGTAAAAAATCGCTTTGGGAATGAACTATTAGGAGGTCTCTTGTCCTCCCTAGTAATGACACTTCCTTTTTATGCTAACCGCCAGTTTCATTTAACCCACCATCGTTACACGCATCAAATAGGACTAGATCCAGAAGAATCGCTACACAACCACCCTTTTATAATCGCATTTGTTTTTGGTGGTTTTATTGCCCTCTATCAACACTATAAGATTGTCGCTGCTAATCTATCAGGGTTTGGGGTAGGTAATTGGAAGCAGGGGATACGAGGCTTAAAAGATTTAGGTTTTATCGGCTTTTCTTTGGCGTTCTATTTTTACCTTTTACCATGGTTAGGAATGTCTCTTTGGTACACATTTGTTCCCACATTTTTGTTAGTTCCTTTAGTTTATTCATACCGAGCATTATGCGATCATTATGCTTTTGTACCAGCCATTTCTCCGGCAGAAAGAAAAAGCTGCAAACCTATTGTTTCAACAGATGAAGAAATCCAAGATCCTAAATATGATAAATATCAAGTTGATAGCTGGGTGGTCTTAACTAATCCTTTAATGAATTGGTGGTGGAGTCACATCAATTATCAACAAGTACATCATCGCTATCCGTATTTATCGCACCACTACTTACCTCAAATTTATGAAGCGACTAAAGATACACAGCCTTATGCCGTAGCGAAAGGTTATTGGCGTTGTTTGTGGTACAATTCTAATCTGAAATACTATTCTAAACCAGAAGAAATTGCGCCTTTCATCACCTAAGCCTTCGGGTTAGATAGTATGATTTAGGAGTGACGTGATAAACTGTTCAGCATCTAATAGGGTTAACTATTAAATGGAATCGAAAACTTGAAAATAAGGTAGATTCAGTTAACACAATTTAAATTACGAATAGCTTAACTTCCCTCACTCCTAATTTTCAAAAATTGCTCCTATATTTTAGTTCAGAAAAATCTTCACAAATCTAAAAATTACCAGAGGTTAACTTATGGTGACAACGTATTCAGTTCCCAAGCATACAGAACAGGTTATCCCTGAAAGAATGAATCTGTTCAAGTCCTTAACCTTATTGGCTCTAATTTTAGGATGTTTTTGGTTAAGCCAGTTGGGAGTAAATATCATTGACAGTCAATTTTCTACTCTGTCCAACGGAAATAATGGATGGCATTTTGCCTTGAAGTGGACTTGGGTCGTAAGTTTGGCAATAATAAATGCTATTCTCGTCATGGGACTAGGTATATTAGGTCATGAAGCTGCCCATAAAGGATTATTTAATAATCCATTTTGGAATGACTTTTGTGGCGGTATTTTTATCTCCTTCTTGTTAATCCCTTTCTACTCTTTCAAGGAGTTTCATTTAAACCATCATCGTTATACCCATATCCCTGGCAAAGATCCAGAAGAACCAGTTAATAATCACTCGGCTTTCTTGGCTTTAACAATTGGACCACTTATCGGCTTAGGAATTCACTATAAAACTCTTGTAGAATACTTACTAAGTGACTCCCCAAAAATACGAAGTCAAGGCTGGAAAGATATAGGCTTTATCTCTTGGATAGTGATATTTTACTTTTATCTAATTCCTTTAGCCCATCTTTCCCTTGTCTATACAGTTTTTCCTCTGCTAGTATTCCTTCCTTTTGTCTTTATGGTTCGTAATGTTTCCGAACATCATGGAATCCCCGCTCAAAAAGCAAAAAGTATCAATTCTCAATTAAAAGTTGATAGTTGGATGATTTTAAGTAATCCCATTATGGATTGGCTTTGGAGCAATATCAATTACCATCAAATTCATCATCGCTATCCCTATCTACATTATCCTTATTTACCGGAAGTCTTTACTGCTACTAAGGATGAGCAACCCTATATTGTCATTAATGGATATTTGTCTGCTGTCTTTCAGGCTTTAAGCCAAAAATATTATGGTAGCGATACAGACATTCAAGGTTTTTAGCTTTCTCAATTGACGATTGAACCTTAAGTTTTTTGTTTTTTTCAAGAGCATTGTAATTATGGAGGACTAGATAATGAGTAAGGTTAAGATTCCCAAACATACAGAGCAGGTTTTGCCCCAAGTAGAGAACTTGTTAAAGTCTTGGACATTAATTTCCCTTTTAATATGTTCTTTTTTCCTGACTCAAATAAGTATGGAAAACATTGACAAGACATGGGTAAGTAATTCTGTTTACTTATACTTATCCTGGTTCATCAAAGGAATACTAATTCTTGTCTTGGGTACGTTCAATACTATACTAATTATGGGGCTGGGGATTCTCGGCCACGAAGGCACTCATTGGACACTGTTCAAAAATAGATTTTTAAATGATTTCTGGGGAGGGATTCTGTGGGCATTATCATTATTACCTTACTACGATTTCCGAGATTTTCATTTCACTCACCATCGCTGTACCCATTATCAAGGGGTAGATCCAGAAGAACCTATGAATAATCACCCTCTGTGGTTTGCCTTAACTTTAGGTCCATTAATGGGATTGATGAATCGTTACAAAATAGTACTCAGCCACCTTGTTAGTCAGTCAGCTAAAGAGCGTGGGGAAGCATGGAAAGACGTGGGGTTCTTAACTTTAGCGATTGTCTTCTACTTTTATCTAATTCCTCTACTAGGAATTTCTATTTGGTTCACTGTCATTCCTACGTTTGTCATTCTGCCTACTGTATTTGCTCTTCGCAATATTGGTGAACACCATTCAATTCCTGAACAGGGACAACAAACCTTGACACAAGGAACACAAAAGGTTGATAGCTGGATGGTAATGACTCATCCCTTAATTGATTGGTTATGGAGTCACATCAACTATCATCAAGTACACCATCGTTATCCTCATTTATCTCATAAATATTTGCCCGAAATTTTTGAGGCAACCAAAGCCGAACAATCCTATTTAGTTATTAACGGTTACTGGCAGATTATTCTTCATGCCTTAACTTCTGACTATTATGGAAGCCAGGAAGATATTGAACCTTATTTTTTATCTAAATGAAGTTAAGGTTTTTGACTCAATCAAAAAAACAGTGGCTATTATGGCTAACAGTCACCATAGCTGCCGCTATGAGTATGGGAGGAATTTATCGTTTTATGCTGTTAAAAACTAAATCTGGGTTAGATACATCTCATTCTGTTCCAGTAACATCTGGGCCGGGTACAGTACCTCCGGCTATTTCAGCATTAGGTATTTTAGAACCTCAAGGCGAAGTAGTTCGCTTATCTGCCCCTGCTTTTGCGGAAGGAGCTAGAGTGGAACAATTGTTAGTTAAACGAGGAGATAAAGTAAAAATCGGCCAAGTCATCGCCACTCTTGACAGTCGTCCTCGCCTGACAGGAGGAGTGCAAAAAGCAGAGGCTCAAGTTCTAGTTGCCGAGGCTAAACTTAGACAGGTTAAGGCTGGGGCTAAACAAGGAGAAATCGAAGCCCAGAAGGCAAGAATTAAAAACTTGCAAGCTGAACTAGAAGGACAGATTCTCGCACAAGAGGCTACCATTGAAAGGTTGAAAGCTGAATTAAAAGGGGAAAAAGAAGCTAAAGAAGCAGAAATTGAACGACTGAGAGCCGAGATGGATAATGCGAAAAATGAATGTAATCGCTATCAACTTCTTTATCAAGATGGTGCGACAAGCTCTTCTCAAAGAGATCAAATCTGTTTGGCTGACAAAACAGCCGTCAAACGAGTTATCGAGGCCGAAGTGAACCTGGCGGAAATTATTCTCACTCGTCAAGAACAGATCAATGAAGCCCAGGCCAATCTTAAACGCACCAAGATAACTCTAGCTGAACAGCAAGCCGAAGCAACAGCAACCTTAGAAAAAATTACCGAAGTTCGTCCTGTGGATATATCTTTAGCCGAAGCAGAACTGAAGTCGGCACGAGCCTCATTGAAACAGGCTCAGAGCGAACTCGATCTATCCTATGTTAAGTCCCCTCTCACTGGACAAATTCTGGAAATTAGGACTTGGCCGGGAGAATTGATCGGTAATAAGGGCATTGTTGAACTGGGACGAACAGAACAAATGTATGTGATCGCTGAAGTTTACGAAACTGATATTTATCGCGTTAAACTTGGTCAAAAAGCTGTCATTACCAGTCAAACTTTTCCTGGAGAGTTACAAGGAACGGTAAAGGAAATTGGGTTGCAAATTGGCAAAAAGGATATTTTAGGAACAGACCCAGTTGCTGATATCGATGCGCGTGTAGTTGAGGTTAAGGTTCGCCTCGATCAAGATTCTAGTCAGAAAGTTGCCAATTTAACGAATTTACAAGTTAAAGTCGTTATCGATACTTCTATTAAAAAATAAAATAATGATTTTTAAAATATCTACTGCTTGGTTACAATTAAAGCATGAGAAAATGCGCTTAATGGTTGCGATTGGGGGCATTAGCTTTGCTGTAGTTTTGATCTTTATGCAGTTGGGACTCAGAGTAGCATTATTTGATAGTGCGGTAGCCCTTTATAGTAAACTAGAAGGAGATATATTCTTATTAAGTCCTCGTTCGACAGCTTTAATTGCGATGGAAAACTTTTCTGAACGCCGCTTATATCAAACACTTGCCTTCCCTGAAGTAAAAAGGGTCATTCCTATCTATTTAGGATTTTCTCAATGGAAAAATCCTCAAACTAGAAACTACTGGCGGAATATTTATGTAATTGGCTTTGAATTAGCTAAAAATGTTTTTAATTTAGCTGGTGTCAATAATAATATAGATAAGCTTCAAGAACCAGATGTAGTTCTATTTGATGCCGCATCTCGGACAGAATTTGGTCCGGTTGTTGAGTTATTTAATCAACAAGGAAAGGTAGAAACTGAAGTTGGCGATCGAGGTCCGAATAATCGTAAAATCACTGTAGTAGGATTGTTTGAGCTAGGAACATCTTTTGGCGCTGATGGTAATTTAATTACCAGTGACTTAAATTTTTTGAGAATCTTTGTCCAACGACAAAAAGGATTTATAAATCTCGGAATTGTTCAATTACATCCAGGTTATAATCCTGCACAATTTGTTCCTAAGCTCAAGGATTATTTGCCGCCAGATATCAGAGTTATGAGCCGCCAAGAATTGATGGATTTTGAGAAAGAATATTGGAATACAACTACTCCAATTGGTTTTGTCTTTGCTTTTGGGGTTATTTTAGGTAGTATTGTCGGCATTATTATTGTCTATCAAATTCTTTATAGTAATGTCTCTGAGCATTTAGCAGAATATGCAACCCTAAAGGCTATGGGTTATCGACACAGATATCTCCTTACAGTAATTTTTCAAGAAGCTCTTATTTTAGCCATTCTTGGTTATGTACCAGGTTTTTTTATCACATTAGCCATGTATCAAACTGCACAAAAAGCGACTAATTTACCGATAGCAATGGAAAAAACAAGAGCTTTAATGGTTCTCAGTTTAACAATTCTCATCTGTTTTATTTCTGGGGCAATCGCTGTTAGAAAGTTGCAGGAAGCAGAGCCGGCAGATATATTTTAGTTGAATTAAATTTCAGGATGAACTAATGTCAAAACAAGTAACTGTAATTATTAATTGTTTAAACCATTATTATGGCAAAAAATCATTACGCAAACAAGTGTTGTTTGATATTAATTTAGAAATAAAAGCAGGAGAGATCATTATTCTCACTGGGCAATCAGGCTCTGGTAAAACCACTCTAATTTCTTTAATTGGCGGATTAAGGTCGGTACAAGAAGGGAGTTTACAAACTTTAGGACAAGAATTATACCGAGCAAATGAAGAAAAGATGGTCAGAGTAAGACGACAAGTAGGCTATATTTTCCAAGCTCACAATTTGTTAGAATTTATGACAGCCAGAGAAAACGTACAAATGTCTGTCGAACTTCATGACCATCTGACGGATGTACAAGCTAAAGCTAAGGCGAAAATGATGTTAAAAGAAGTCGGTTTAGGACATCGGATTAACTATTATCCGTGCGATCTCTCCGGTGGGCAAAAACAAAGAGTAGCAATTGCTAGAGCGTTGGTGAGTGATCCGAAGCTAGTTCTAGCGGATGAACCCACAGCTTCTTTAGATAGTCATACTGGTCGGGAGATAGTTGAACTGATGCAAAGATTAGCGAAAGAACAAGGATGTACAATTCTGTTGGTCACTCATGATCATCGTATTTTAGATATTGCTGATCGTATTCTAGAGATGGAAGATGGAAGACTTAAATCAAAATAACTGTTATAATCTCAACATATAGCGCTTTTCACGTTACTGAGGTATCGACAAGTTTTGCCAACAAAGGGTTTAAGCCCCTTGCCCATGCCTCATTCTGATGAAAACTGCTATAAATCAGTTTAATTGTTTACCTATAGCGCTTTTCGCGTTACTGAGGTATTGACAAGTTTTGCCAACAAAGGGTTTAAGCCCCTTGCCCATGCCTCATTCTGATGAAAACTGCTATATTTAACTTCAAAAAATATGTCGAACAGCAATAAATTTCAGCTAGGCTTGTCAACTTTAGAACGAGAAATAATCTTAGATAATTTACCTATTCAAGGAGAAATACCTACTTGGCTGAATGGAAGCTTATTCCGTAATGGTCCGAGCAAATTTGAAGTGGGTAATCAACAATATCGCCATCTTTTTGATGGTTTATCCATGATACATAAATTCACCTTTAAAGAAAGACAAATATCTTATCGTAATCGTTTTTTACGTGGCGAAACTTATCGAAAAAATCTAGAAGCAGGCAGAATTTGTGTAGATGAATTTGCTACTTCCGTAAATCGCTCAATGTGGCAGAATGTTAGCTCACTTTTACATCTAAATATCAGTGATAATGCCAACTTGAATATAACTGAAATCGCAGGGCATTTTCTAGCGATTACTGGTAGTCATAATCTACTAAAATTTGATCCATATACATTAGAGACATTAGGAAAATTTTACTATACAGATGAGTTGCCAGGTTTATTAACAACAGGACACCCCCAGCGAGATTTTGAGAAGCAAGAAACAATTAATATGACCACAGATATTTCTCAAAGCAGTACCTACAATATTTATCGACTTCCTTTTGGAGAAACCACAAGACAACTAATTACTTCAATTCCTGTTGCTGAACCAGCTTATATACAAAGTTTTGCTTTAACCGAAAATTATATAATTTTGCTGGAATTTCCTTTACTGACGAATCCCATAAATTTGATTACACAAAAGCTGAAGGGAAAACCATTTATTGAAAATTTTACCTGGAAACCTAAAAAACAGACTCGGTTCCTAGTTGTCAATAGAAAAAAAGGAGAATTAATTGGTATTTATGAGGCAGAAGCTTGTTTCGCCTTTAATCAGGTTAATGCTTTCGAGAATCAAGATGAAATAATTATTGATATCTGCGCTTATCCGAGCTATGCGATTGATGACTATTATTTAAGTAATCTCAGAAATCCTCAAGGATGTAAACTATCTAAACCAGAATTAAGACGTTATAAAATAGCCCTATCAGCTCAATCGGTTAGCTCTGAATTGTTATCTAAGGAGTTCTTAGAATTCCCTCGAATTAATTCAAAACAATGCCAGAGTAAAGACTATCAATTTGTTTATGGTATTGGATTCGCCCAGGAGCAACCTAATGACTTTTTTAATCAACTCTTAAAAATTGATATTATCAGGCAAAAAATATCTAGATGGTATGAAGAAGGCTGTTATCCAGGTGAACCTATTTTTGTTCCTGAACCAAATAGCGAACAAGAAGATGAAGGGATTATTCTTTCTGTGGTTTTAGATGGAAACCAAGGCAATTCCTTTTTGTTAATATTGGATAGTCATTCTTTTGTCGAAATAGCCAGAACTAAAATTCCCCATCACATTCCTTTCGGGCTTCATGGTCAATACTTTCCCTCTACGGTACTACCGCATGTGGGGTAAGCACTCAGGGCAATCCCATCTCGGTAATGATTTGGTAAGCTGTTTGTAATTTATAGGGTACCTCGAAAAATACTTGGACTTCCCCATACAGAAATACTAAAAAATCAACAAAACCCTTACTGCATGGAGCTTCTCAGAAAAAATTAAAAAGAGGCGACTGGGTACATTTTTCACTTGGAAATGGCTTTCCCGTTGACTGTATCTGGAGTAGAGCGATTCCGTAGAGTTGGCTGTATAGCGATCGCTAACCTATTTGTAACAGATGGTGTCATTAATCTGGCTCCTCGTTACTTGGTATGATTCGATCAGGGAGCATAAATCGACTAAATCCTTATCTGGCAAGAGATTTAATTGATTAGTTCGCTCTAGATTAAAAACAATTGACAAAAATCGCCAAATGTCTTTCTCTATAAGGGTTTCATCTCTTATAACCCCGTCTATTGCATAAGACAAACCGAAGAACCCTATTTCTTTTCACTTGCAAAACCAAATTTTGCTGATCGCTGGTTTTTCCTAAGTGTTTATACTCATCGCAGAACTGAGATGCTCCCGGTGATAAATCGGTCTTTGAACATCTTAATCATTGATAACTGATAACTGATAACTGTTACCTATCTGGGGGCCTCGATGGTAGCCGGATTAGTAGTATTGGCAGTCTTGCTGGTGAACATTTGTATTAGACTAAAACCGACAAAAGCGAGTAAAGCTATGCCACCGATAGTAGTAACAATTTTACCCACGAGATTTTCTGTTGGGGGTTGTTCGGGGGCATCCTCGTTGGGATCCTCCGAATGGGCAAAACGATTGTAGAGGAAATCGAGAGCTTCATTGCGAAGTTCGTAGTAACGGGGATCCTCGGTAATTTGGGAACGAACCCGGGGACGGGCAAAAGGCATCTTTAACACCTCACCGATTTTAGCGCTTGGGCCGTTGGTCATCATCACCAAGCGATCGCACAAGAACAAAGCCTCATCGATATCGTGGGTAATCATCAACACGGTTAACTGGTTTTCTTGCCAGATTTTCAGCAATTCTTCCTGTAATTCCTCTTTAGTGATCGCATCTAAGGCCCCAAAAGGTTCATCGAGGATGAGGACTTGGGGACGAATGGCCAGGGCGCGGGCGATCGCTACCCGTTGTTTCATACCTCCCGATAATTGGGGGGGTTTTTTCTGGGCTGCTTCTGTCAATCCCACTAAGGATAGATTTTCTTCCACGATCTTCACCTTCTCAGCCTGAGATTTTTCGGGATAAACGG
>Ga0315899_10007386_pt1 | contig 11798 bp, 17 predicted proteins | sample LakEriMetagenome_2_FD_203518 | JGI IMG/M metagenome (GOLD analysis project Ga0315899, IMG submission 203518) | Freshwater fungal communities from buoy surface, Lake Erie, Ohio, United States - Buoy 4 MA112 | ecosystem: Environmental > Aquatic > Freshwater > Lake | place: USA: Lake Erie, Ohio... | reverse complement strand
GACGGCACGCGTGTGGTATCGTCATAACCAACGCTGGCTGCAGGCGTCGAAGGAAGGAGCGGAAGCGTCAAAGAGCGGGAGTTTCAAAGATGAAAGGGAGTGGGGCAAGAAATGCTTTGAGGATCTAAATCAGAGGAGAATGGGGAGACCGGCGACGAGTACGTGGAGTACGGACTTCCTCCTCCGAGAAGGATCCAGCGGAGAAGAGATCGGAAAATGGCTGAAGAATAAGTCCATACCATGGCAATGACGGAGAAGTCTATTAGCGGACTCATGCGGGGAGCTGATCGAGCACTACTTGGACCGTCCAGTTTTGCAACAGGTTGAGCGACTGGAGCGCGATGAGATCCTCTATGTATGCTGTAACCTTTTCCGTGAGTTCCGGGAGTGTCTCGCTGTTCTCGGGGAGCATGAACTTGGTGGTGAACACGGGCAGGGTGCTGGCGTGCGCGATGGCGCAGAGCGCAACGAGTGTTGCGAGCAGGTACGAGCGGCGCATGAACACCGGCCTCGGATATACAGCAAAGCGGTGTCTTGTCTCGACGTCGCTGGTCTCGGCGGGCACGCACAATGCCACGTGCGGTCATCCTACGCCTCGGGGATGGCCTCGAGCCCTTCTTCGGCGCCAAGCTCGCTCGTTTGTGGTGGGTGTTGTTGTCGCGCTCGCTTTCTTTTGGGACGGCGTTTTCCTGGGGTTCATGGTGGATACGGGCGCGACCGCATCTGTGTACAAGACAGGCAGCGGAGCGCTGGAGTCTTCGACCTCGGCGGCACCGGGAGGCTCATCAGGAGGTCTGCCTGTTGACTGCGCAACTTCCGGCAGAAGGAGTTTGGTATCAGGCACTGGCGTCGGCTTCGTGTTGGCTGGAGCCTTGTTTTTGGGTAGAGTAGCCAGCAGAGCGTCTTCGGAGAGCATGAGTGTCAGTTCTGCTTCGAGATCGAATTGATCTTCGTCGTTTGCGAAAGACGACGACATGCTGTTTTGTACATCTTGTATGTCAGTCTGCGCCTCGTCCAAATCGAGCATAATGGCGTCTGCGTCGCTGACCTTCAACCCTGTGTTTTGCAGCGCGATATTCGTGTGCTTCATCGACAGCAGCATCTGCCTGTTCAACTCGCTCTCGCGCAGCTTGAGCAATTGCGCATCCATTCCTCGGCGCCTCTCTCGGTTGCTTCAGGTAGTCACTGGCACGTTCCCGTGTGGACAGCAGCTGGTGAGATATGGCTACAAGGAAAAAGCAGAGTGTATACTGTGTAAGAAGGCACATGAGGAGAGTAGGGGCAGCTGGAAAGGAGAGCTGCCAAAGGAAACAATCGGCCACATTCAAAGCGCTGGGTGCCTTGGACAGAAGGAAGTAGTCACGGCAGCGCACAATGCGTGCATCCGAGAGCTGCTACAGGAGATTGATTTGCATGGGAAAGCGGATAGGCACATGAAGCTCCTCACGCTTGAGAGGGAAAGCAGTTTGGGTACACTCTGGGATCAAGAACAGTGTACGCAGTTTTACTCGAAGGATGAATTGTGGGAAGCAGCGAAAGAGGAGAAAATGAAAATCCCGTGGAAGGAAGTACATGAGGGGTTGCCAGTACCAGAAGATCAGTATCAAGAAAGATTCTGGCGGCGAAGACTGGATGGAATTGGTTGGACACAGTGAATAGAGAACTTCTGGCCATCGAATTCAAACGAACGCAAGATACGAGAAGCAACTACGTGGAGAAGGCGACAGCAGTGGCTCAAGCGCAGTACAGTAGCTTGCTTGCGGGTCTCCGAGCGGTCGGTCAAGTCAAAGGGTGGCAGACTCAACAAATTGTGTTTGTAGGCGGGGCGTGTGGATCGGTTCATGTTGAATCATTCAACAAGAACATGAAGGCGTTAGGGGTTCTTGAGAGCAAGTGGAACCCGATTCGTCAAAAGTTAGTGAGGCGGCTACTTGAGGAGCAGGATAAGGTGTTACGGTCCTACTTCGCACAGAAAGGGGGGACGCGAGGTCAAAGGGGGGAAGGGACTCATGGCAAAGGTCGGGAGCATGTCAAGTGGGACATGTACGTGTAACGTAAGAGCGGATAATGTATGCGGAACCAAGATGCATGACCAAGTGGGGTGTAAGGGATGGGTGAAAGAGCTATGCTAAGTCCCAAGCTTTTTTGGGGAAGGTTTTCTAGTGTGGTGGTTTTTGTTATTTAGCTGTCGTTAATTAAGTTGTCACTGTAGATGTACATAGTAGAGGGACCCATGGAACGTAGGATGGGCTAAGGATAGAGCGGCGGAGGAGCCCGCGCGAGTCGCGGGAGCGTCTGTGGCAGGTAGGGAGGGCAGAAGGCGAAGTGAGAAAGCCAAAGTGTCAGAGGAGGCATTATTAACTAGGAGTTCAAAGGCTAAGGAACCTATGAACATCTGAGTGCATACCTACACGAAATCACAAACACCAAGCACACGGATACGAGATAAAAGGTGATCCGTGGAGATGCTTGTGCCTATGGGACCCGTGAGGAACCAGGTACTTTAACACAGGGTGCGCCTGTTTTCCCTGGTTCCTCTGTGTGTGTGTTTATTTCTGCAGTACCTCAGTGGACTTTGGACTTTGGAGTGGAGATTTTCCAGGTCACGTGATCATCCGCAAGACCCAGAGACGTATACATGCGGATGAACGCTGGCCATGGTGGAGGTCTCATCAGGGTTCCCCCCGCTCGATCCTGCAATGCAGGCAGGGCAGGACTAGTGGATGGGGGATAGTGTACACAGTGTGTGTGTTTGTGTGTGTGTTTATTAATGCAGTACCTGTTGCAAAGCTGTTCGCGTGCCAGTGTGTGTGTGTATATTACTGCAGTACCTATTACAAAACTGTTCGCGTGAGGGGAGGGGTATGTGTGTTTGTTTATTACTCCAGTAACTATTACAAAGCTGTTCGCGTGGGGGGAGGGGGATAGTGGAGGACATGTGCTACGAGTGGGACCTGTGAGGAACCCGGTACTTTAACACAGGGTGCGCCTGATTTTCCTGGTTCCTCTCGTTTGGGAATCGAACCCAAAACTCCAGGGTGGCTGGTGCAAGACCCAACCACCAGCCCATCGGGATCTGATCCCAACCTTCAGGGGATCTGAAGACTAACCAGGGCGGAGCATATAGTAGAGGACACGTGCTACGAGAGACGACGTACCTCAGTTGTGTGTGTGTTTATTACTGCAGTACCTATTACAAAGCTGTTCTGGGACCCGTGAGGAACCCGGTACTTAACACTGGGACACGCCTCCTCCTGCGCACCTCAGCCTACACCAATGGTCCCCGTATCGAGGGCGAGAAGATCGCAGAGGCAGAGCTAACGGGCTGCGACACTCTGCCTGCAAGTGTAGGCGCCGCGGACCCCAGACCCGTGTCGGCTTTCGGACGCGGGGGGAACGCGCCGGGGTTGCCAGGGCGCGGAGTAGAACCATCTGCTGGAAGGGGGATTGCTGTTGCTGGACGTGACTGCGCCTGTGGAGGAGGAGAAGGTGTTTGTGGTTCGGGAGAAGGAGGAGGAGGAGGAGGAGGAGGAGGAGGTGGTGGTGGTGGTGGTGGTGGTGGTGAGTGGTTTGGGGTCACTTGAGTGAAGAGAGAGAGAGAGAGAGAGAGAGAGAGATGTCAAAATGAGAGAGAGAGAGAGAGAGAGAGAAAGAGAGAGAGGTCAAAGTAGCTCACCTTGTGGACGAGAGAGAGCATGGTGGCAGCAGCGTGGTGACCGGAAGCGAGGTGAGCGCGAGCGGCGAGTGATGATGAGGCGGGTCTTGGAATGTTTTGCGTGTGCAGTTGATCGACTTGATCTCGAAGTTCCTGCTCCAGCTTCATTTTGCTCCGGGTGAAATTCTTGACCTTTTCAAACATTTCCAGCTGGTCCCTGGGGGTGGTCACCCGCCCTTTTGTTAGGCGCTGCAACCCTGAATCCTAAACCCTAACCCTAAACCCTAAACCCTAAACCTGGGGGTGGTAACGCGCCCTTCCGTTAGGCGCTGCACTTCGTCTCTGAGTTGGGGTTTTGACGCGGAAGAGGGACGGCTGGTGCGTACACGACCAACAGCCGCCACCCTATTCCCTGAAGGGCGCAGTTGAGGATGAGATCCTACACGCGGGCTTGAAGGTACAAAGCGGTAAACTGAGGTCGCTTGATCGAACCAGAATTTGGGTGATATTCCCTGCGCCAGCAGAATGGGAGAGGGTCTCGAAAAAGGAACAAGTCTCTCATCGGCGCTTGCCAGGGCTGACACTTTGGGCTGGGCGGCACCCGCGCCGTGCGTAATGGCTTTGTGTTTTTTCCCCTTTTCGTGGGTGGGGGTGTCGACTATCTGCTTCCACAAGGGCTCCTGGCTTCCCCTCACCAACACTCCCCCGCCCACCGACGTCGTGGGCGCAGGCGCGGTGCTCCCCCCATGGCGCCCGCGAGCGCGCATGTCATTAATAAAGCTGGTATCAACGCTTAGACCCCCCCCCCCCCCCTGGAGGAGATTTGGACGTTGAGTGGCGCGTGCTTACTTTCGCGCAGGGCCAGTGCTGAGAAGAGGGCGTGGGTGAGGGTGTGGGTAAAGTGGGTGCGGTCTCTGCGACGAAGGACGTTCACGCGCGCAATCACCTCTGGCTCTAGCGCCTGCACTCGCTCCATGTTTTCCTGCACTATTGCCGGTACTCTGCATGGCCCGTAGATGGACAGTGGTCTTCCATGTACAGCTTCCGACGCCGACTGCAATGGTCCCAGAGGCCTATCGAAGTCTGGGTGGAGGGTAGGGGAGGGGGGAGGGGCAGGGCGTTGTCTCGGTGTAGTACTGCTCTCCGCTGTCGCTGGGCGCGTCCGTGAGGTAAGTTGCGCCTGGTGTGAGAAGAGATCAAGTTTCATGTCTGCAGCTTTCTCGACTAGGTGCCACAGCATCTGTATTGCCTCCGTCTGCCACCCGTGCAGGGTCTGGCCGAGCATCTTCCGTATCTCCTCTACATACCGCTTCTTCAGCTCTGGAAGGCGTTTGAGGTGTTCCAGGGCGCGGATCATCTCGGCAATGCGCTGATCAGGCGGGACGCCAGAAGAGTTCGGTTTTTCAGAATTAGAATTGGGCTTCCTGATGAGATCCATCCGTTGGCGACACACCGCCCGAAACGCCGTCATATAATCACGCTCATGCTGGGTGTGGGATGGAAGATGCAGCGTGTGTGCGTGTTCCGCTACTCCTATAAGCTCGCCGATTGAGAGCACAAATTGAGGGCAGATGGAGACGCACGGAATCTCGAAGGCTGCTCGCAGGGCATCATTCAGGACAGGTTTGATCACAAATGGGTGGATGCTTCGTTGAGAGAACTTGTCCATCCACAGGTCGACAGACGCAGACGAGGTCTTTGAGGCCTTGATGAGCAGTTGCTGCCACTCTTGATGTGCCGCAGACAGCTCTTTGACAGGCTCCTGGCCATGCTCTGAGTCGTCGTCCTCAGCAGCGCGCGGAGCTACAGCCCCCACGGCTTTCAGTCTCCTCAGCGTCCTGTTCTCTTTCATTTTGTGTACCGCGAAGACTCACGCGCGCTGATCCGCACCCTGGAACACTTCAAACGCCTTCCGGAGCTGAAGAAGCGGTATGTAGAGGAGATACGGAAGATGCTCGGCCAGACCCTGCACAGGGCGGGGACCTCGTTTTTGACGTTGAAACCAAATTTCAACCGTCCTATTACCGTCCGGGAAATGTTCGAGTCCATCAGAGAATCGGTAGGAGGCCGACAAGGATGTGCCTGTTGCCTGGCTCGTACGCACACGGGTCTTGAGCTCCGCATCAATCCTCGCGTGTCTCCGTGCTGTCACTGGAAGTCATGCGTCTATACAATAGTTGTCGCGCGTAATCCCTGCGAAGACTCACGCGACGGCAGCAGCGCCGAGCTCGGAGAGCGCAAGGACGAAGAGCGGAAGCGCGTGGTTACAGCGCAACTCTGAGATCTGACGTGTGTCATGTGTGCCAGGGAGCTATGACAACGCTTCAAGCCACCACCTCGGCCGCTAAAAAAAAAAGCACATTGGAAGCGAACATGGACAACTTTGCAAGATCTTTCCTGGGGTATACACCGTACAGGTGTGTATGCCTCAGGATGAAGTGCGCGCGACGCGCTCATGGGGCTGTTCGCATGCATGCGTGCACTTCAACGCTCGTGTACCGTCAGACGCTGTGCTGCACCTCACCCGAGTGCACCACGGCTCCATACGTCAGCAACATGATGTCAGATGACAAGTGGGGGAAGGACTATTTGGGCGGTGAGGATGCGGCCCCAGGCAATAAGGAAGGTGCCACCGGTGGAGGGGGCTATTCCTTTCCGTGCAGCGTGTCGGAGTCGGGGGAAATCCAAGGCTGCGCGTACGGCGCTAGTGGCTAGTGGAACTAAGGGGAACTTCTTCAAAAGGCTCGAGAGCGGGTTTGCGTGCGTAGGTGTGTGGGTAGATGGTGCGAATGGCGCTCGGGGCGAAAAGGGAAGGTTAAAAGTTTTTTTGAATCTGATCGCCGAACGAGGGTGCAAGAAGCTCGAGGTGCACTTGTAAGTGGTTTGCCCCGAAGTTTCTCTCATGCTGTTAGTGTGGAATAGTCCCCGGCATGAGGGAGGGCTCCCCGCCGGGGATAAACGGGGGAATTAGAACGTGACGTGGTTTCCGGCGGACGTGTGACCGGGACTCGGCATGTATTCCCGAGGCTGAGGAAACGGGGGCTAAGCGTGTGCCCCGGGCTGAAGAGACGCGAGTTGGAATGGGGAAGAAGGAGGTTCCATAGAGAGCGAAGTACGTAGGACTTAGTACCAAAGTTACTACCGAGGAGGGTTGGAGACTGAGGGTTGTTAGGAACTGAAAAGGTTGGGTTTCGTGGGTTTCGCGAGACCTTCAAGAAGGGAATTATCGTGGTCGGTATTTAGGAGAAACCCAAGCTTCTAAAGGGCTTGGTGAGGTCAGGTGACGTACTGCGTGTGGTAGAATGTAGCAGGTGGAGCGCAACTGTGGTGTGTGCGTATAATACAGCGATGAAGCCGATGCGTGCGTGTTGACGGAGAGAAGTCCCGAAATGCTCTCCGCGCACGCTGCGGGAAACAGGGTTCCCCGAGGGGACAGGCTGGTGGTACGTGAAACGAGTATGGGAGGCGTCGAGGCGCTCCGCCTTACCGCTCTAACACATGCCCACCTCCTTCGCCCAGACCTCCTTGCCCACACGATTCCCTTCCCCCGCCCCACTTAGTAAATGGAGGGCACACATGGACACGCTTGCCGCGGCTCGTACCGCTCAGTCTAGATCTTTTATACCCCTTTCACGATCGCATATCTGTTGTAATAAAAGAGTAAATGATGAGTAGTGGTTTGTATTCTCAAAACGGCAGATGAATAAATCACCGAGCCCCACTGCTGCGAAACTCGATAGAATGTGCGATCCCTGCGGCCCGCCTCCGGCCCCGGACGCCGTCCTCTGCGCCTCGTCAGCACTCTGTTATGGCAGCGCTCGAAGCGCCCTTTCCCTAATTGGTCGCCCAAAGTGTAAAGGATGTTTTATTAAAGAATATTTTCTGCCCTTATTTCCCTGAACTCCCAATTCTTGTCATACTCTCAACTCTCGTCCGAGTCGCGGAAACTCGATCCGTGACCATCAGAATATTCTGACAAAAAAGGGTTGAGATTCCAGGCGAGCGGGTACTGTCGGGACTTGGCCAAGTTGTTGCACAAAACTCCTGTCCACATCCAAGTTTCCCTCCTCAGTTGTTATCCTCAGACCGTATCACCGCGCAGGTACGAGAATCGAGAGGGAGGCGTTTACCCATGATCATGACGATGACACAATCGAACAAGACTGGAAATAGAATAAACATCCAGCCGAGGTTCTTGACTACCCCTGCCATTTACTCTATCCCGTTATTGGGGTGCTACGGAATAAAAAGAAAACGCTTGATTTGGGTCAAGAGTGTGAGGACTGTGCAATAAATAGGCGACTAGTAAGGGACTCAAAGGACTGGAGTCAAGGATTGCTGTCCATACAAACTCGTTGTCAATGAAGCAAGGACTATCCCTCACACGCACACGGAACACATTCTAGAGAGAACACATTCCGCAAACTCGTTGTCAAGGAAGCAAGGACTATCAGATCCACTATCCCTCACACGCACACATGCATGCACGCTCTGTCTGTCGTGCATCCACACCAACAAAGACACATTCAACAACGCCCTTGTTGAACCTCGCACAGCGACATACAGAAAATTTGCATGTCGCTCCCAGTGCTGCTGTCGAAGATGTAGAGGATTGCGCAGGCCGCTATAGAGAACACATTCTAGCAAAATACTACCTATAACGAACACATTCTATCTCAGTACCAGTGCTGTCGAAGATGTAGACGGTTGCGCAGGCCGCTGCTGGCGGGTGCGTTGTCCCCGTGTATGACATACTCACTATCCCCAGTGTAGGTACCAGAGCATTTGCAACCCACTGTGTGTGCGTGCGTACGAGGATGTGTGTGTGTGTGTGTGTGTGTGCACGCGCGCATGTGAGTCAGGGGCGAACTTGTGTATACATGCATGCACACACATGTTAAGGAAGAAACCAAAGTTACATGGCATCATAATCTTCCTTGGAAAACACGCGCGCGCTCTCTCTCTCTCATGAATTCGCGCAAACAGACTAAGGGGCATTAGACATGAGACTAATGGGCATTAGACATCTAAAAATGTGGGTTTTCGGGGAAAAGATTCCGAATTCTGAAATCCGAGATGGTTTTCAGTCAACCTTTGTACAAAAGAGGTTGTACAAGGTTGTACAAAGGTTGTCTGAAAATCAAGTCAGATTTCAGAATCCGGAATTGTTTTCTCGAAAACCCAGTGTCATGTCTGCGGGAACGAGCTGTGTGTATGTATGTATCACAGACTAATGGGCATTAGACATCTAATGGGCATTAGACCTGAGCAGGCGGAGGTGAAACAGGAAGAGTGCAAGACGTTGTTTCGGGTCTAGGGTCTAGGGTCTAGGGTCTAGGGTTTAGGTGAGACAGGAAGAGTGTACGACCTGTGGTATGATGGGCCAGTAGATCTTGTTGGTCAAGTAATCAACCAAAATGGCCCACACACAACATATCACATGCCCCCATATGATATTGCGCGGCTGTGCCACCTATTCAAGTTTAGGGTTCAAGGTTTAGGGTTTAGGGTTTGGGGTTTAGGTATCACATTACCCCATATGATACTGCGCGGCTGTGTCACTTAACACACACACACATACACAAACCCTCCGGATTCACACTAAATGTCACGCGCCCTCTGAAGATTCATGCTACCGATATCAGGACGGTGCAGCCAGCGGGGCTATGCGCACGCCCGCACACAGTCTGTGAGACTGTGTACTGTAGTCTGTGAGAGCACACAGTCTGTGAGCCACCGAAGGCACTCTAGAGTAGCGAGCATGTCCTACTAGCTGCTGCAAAGTTCCTCACACGCGCAGCCGTGCGCACTCTAGCGGCGTGCTGTGTCCATAGATAGACGCGAGGCCAAGGGACAAACGGTGAAGAGTGGCGCTAGACTGGTAACCCCTAATTCCTAAACCCTAAACCCGAGCAAGCGGCGGCGCAAGGCGTGGCAGCGGCTGGGGGGCTAAAGGCGTGGACTTACCGGGGCAGCGGGAGCCGAGAACACGAGGGCGATGCTCGCCGCAAAGGAGCCCACGATCGCAAACAGCACCTGCTCCAACACACGCGCACAGTCACGAGGTGCCTGTGACAAGCTACGCGTGCTGTGTGCGCTGCCTAATTCCCGCCATTTCGTGCTGGCCGCAGCACAACCCGCGTCTACATCCGCGTCCCTGCAGGGTGCCCCCTGCACTTACCTCTTGACGAGATTCAGGGAGGGAGGAGGGAGGGCGGGAGAGGGAGAAATAGAGAGAGGGAGCGAGAAGGGGAAAATAGGGGGGACTTTGTTAGAAGAGGGAGAAACACCTGTTCTTCTTTAGCGGAGCCCTTCCAGCTCCAGTTGGCACGGAGGTAGAAGTCAAAGCCCGTGATGATATAGAGCGTCAGAAGTGACCACAGCGCGGTCATGGCCGAGAAACTCACGTCGGCGCCCGGCTGCGGACTGGCGCCCTGCCCCTTCCACTTTTCCAAGTACGCCCTCCACCACTGCTCCTGCCCGCTTGGCGCGTCAGGGGGCTGATTTTGTAAAGCTAGCCGCCGAGACACGGCCTCGGCCACCGCGACTGCTTGAACTGCCTCGTCACGCGCCCTCGCCGCCTCGACCACCTGGAAGTCGACGGCTTTCTTGACCACAAGCTGGCCGATCCGGCCAGCTTCTATCGGCACATGCGCCATCGCGTCCTGCAAGGTCCTTAAAGCACGATCTGCCTTGTCGGCCTGCGCCTGCGCCCCCATTGCTGCCTCCTCTGCCTTGGCCGCCTCCTCCGCCTGTGCCACCTCCGCCTCCCACTCTGGAAGAATCAGCTGCTGGAGGGCAAGCTGCTGGAAGGCAAGCTGCGCGTACTGCAGCTTCAGGGCTCTCGGTGCTATTGTCGCCGCATGATACAGGAGCGACGCGAGGCTGTCCTTCACCACGAACCGCCCCGGGCCCTCAGCCTCGTCGCCGCGCAGGCGGTAGAACACCAGTACAGCCACGATCGTCTGCTCATGCACTAGGTCAAAGACCGGCACAGCTACGACAACGTCAAAGAGAATTTTGGCTCGCTGTGTGCGGCTGTCGTCCTGGATCGTCGAGTCCAGGAACTGCTCGCGCCTCAGGTCAAACTTTTCAATTTTGCCGTTGTCCCAGCATATGCCCGGGATCGATTCGTGCCGACTATACGGCGCACGCTCTGCGGCAGACTCCTTGAATTCAACAAGCTCGTGGAGCAGCCTCTCGCGATGAAACAGCGATGTCATTTCGGCCGAGTGCCCGTCAAACACCAGATTGGCGCCCAGCTCCGCGTCGCTCTGAATCACAGGTTCATGACTGCGCCGCGATTTCCGAGCGGATTTTTGGAACCTGATCTCCACCCCTGACAAGTCCCGGCCCTCCTCCGGTGCGTGCTTCAAGAGCTGCTCGCTGCCCCTGCTCCGAGTCGGAGAGCTGCTCGCTGCCCCTGCTCGGAGAGGCGCTCTGCTCGCTGCCCCTGCTCGGAGAGGCAGCAAGGATTTTTGGAACCTGATCTCCACCCCTGACAAGTCCCGGCCCTCCTCCGGTGCGTGCTTCATGAGCTGCTCGCTGTCCCTGCTCGGAGAGCTGCTCGCTGCCCCTGCTCGGAGATGCGCTCTGCTCGCTGCCCCTGCTCGGAGAGGTGCTCGCGCCTCTCTCGAGGAGAGGCGCTCGCGCGACCACATCTCCGCGTAGGCAAACTTGCCCCCCATCGCCGCCAGGCAGTCGCGCAGCAGCATGGTCAGCGGCCCTCCCTGGAGCGTCGTCCTCTCTCCGTCGGGCAGGAACTTCGCTACCGGCGAGCTGCCGCGCCGCGGCCGGGCGTCCATGCCAACAATGTCCACACAGGGGCGGCAATTGGGAGGGCCGTGCGGGCGAGGGGAGTCGTGCTGCAGTCGCGGTGGCTGGTGACGCACACGATACGTGCCCAGTGGCGCCGGTGAGTCCGTGGGTGCATGGTGCATGTGCGTGCGGGCTCTCCTTTCCGGAGCCCTCACACGGTGCCGGGGGGTCCGTGACGAATTCTTGAAGGTCGTGGTTCAAAACACAACAACCGCGAGCTCGCCCATAGGGCAAAGAAGTTAGACGGCAACGCGCCTGCGCCTGCTTCCATTCGTGCACGCGCTCGCTATGCTGAATACTGCGCGCGCAAGGGTGCCTTGTCAAA
>Ga0315899_10007385_pt1 | contig 11800 bp, 4 predicted proteins | sample LakEriMetagenome_2_FD_203518 | JGI IMG/M metagenome (GOLD analysis project Ga0315899, IMG submission 203518) | Freshwater fungal communities from buoy surface, Lake Erie, Ohio, United States - Buoy 4 MA112 | ecosystem: Environmental > Aquatic > Freshwater > Lake | place: USA: Lake Erie, Ohio... | reverse complement strand
CTCAGAATGTTCGCTTGACAAAAAGAACCGCAGTCGCGCGGCTTTTTCCGCAACTGCCGGATAGATGATCGGTTGCACATTGATGCCGCGTGCGAAAAGCAGTTGCGAATAACGTGCCGCGGCAATCGAAGATTTCAGGATTACCGGCACAATGGCATGGGCGGTGGCGGTGCCGGTATCGAAACCAGCCTCCCGCGCAAGATCAAGGAAAAGCGCCGTATTGGCTTGCAAGCGCACCACACGCCCCGGTTCGGCATGCAGGATTTTCAGACTTTCTGTCGCGGCCGCTGCCAGGGCGGGCGCCAGGCCTACCGAATAAACAAAGCCCGGCGCAGAATGCTTCAGCCATTCAATCAGGCTCGCATTGCCGGCGATATAGCCGCCGCAGCCGGACAGGGTTTTTGAAAGCGTACCCATCCAGATATCAACCTCATTCGGGTCAATACCGAAATGTTCATGCACGCCATGCCCGCGGGCACCAACCACGCCAAGCGCATGTGCCTCATCCACCATCAACCAGGCATCATGGCGGCGCGCGATTTCAATGAAGCGCGGCAAATCGGGGATATCGCCATCCATTGAATAATGGCCTTCAATCACCAAAAGCGCCCGCCGCGCGCCGCGCCGCGCTTCGGCCAGCGCCGCTTCAGCTGCGCGCCAATCATTATGCGCGAAGGAAAGCCGCTTGGCGCCGGAAAGCCGCACCCCTTCGGTGCAGGAATTATGAATGGCTGCATCATGCACAATCAGATCACGCGGGCCCATCATATGCCCAATCACCGTCACATTGGTGGCGTGGCCTGAAACAAAAACAAGCGCTGCCTGTGCTTGGTAATGTGCGGCAAGTGCGGCTTCCAGTGCGCCATGCACCGGCCTTTCGCCGGAGACCATGCGTGACGCCGAAGCCGAGACGCCATACTGATCTATCACGGCCTTGGCGGCGGCCTGCACGCGCGGATCACCATTCAGGCCAAGGTAGTTGTAGGACCCGAAATTGATCACCTCCCGCCCTGCAATGACACTATGGGCAGCAGCAATGCCTTCATGCGCGCGGAAGAAGGGGTTTTCCAATTCAAGGCTTGCCGCGGCATCCCGGATCAGCGCCATCTCCCGCTGGCCCGGCAATTCGCGAAAGCCGCGCGGCGCTTCTGCTGCCGGCGCATCATCCCGCCGCCGTGTCAGCCGGGCCAGTAGTGCTGCACGCGCGGTGGCGGAAAGCCCAAAGCTGCTACTCATGACGCTGCCACCGGTTCATGTGTCTCGGCCAGCGCTTCGGCGGTTGCGATATCGGTGTCATCCTTGAACAGCACGCCCGCAACGCGTTGTACCAATACTGCCAAAGTCAGATCCTCGGTCACCGCCGTGAGTGGCACACTGACGCCAATGCGGCGTTCCAAAGCCATGCGCAATTCAATACCACCGAGCGAATCAAGCCCAAGCCCAGGTAGCGGCTGGTCCACGCGCACCGCTTCGGGTGGCAGGCGCAGGATACGCGCCATTTCCTCCCGCGCCAGCGCAAGAAGTTCCGTCCGCGCCGCATCAGGCGCCATGGTGAGCAGCCGAGCACGCAAGGCAGCACCATCGGCGTCACGCGTGATCATGCGACCACCAAGCGCCGTATAGGCAGGCTCAGCCAGAATCGGCAGCGCTGCCTGCATGCCCTCCCAGCTCATGCGCGCCAGGTGGATCACGGGCGCGCCGGCGCCGATCAAGGCGGGCAGCGTCGCAAGAGCTTCCTGCGCGGCCATGGGCTTGGCACCGCTCAAGCGTTCCAGTTTTTCAGCCGCCGCGGCTTCGCGCGTCAGCACGCCGGCATCCGCGATCGGTCCCCACCCAACCGCGAGCGCTGGCTTGCCCAAGGCGTGGCGCCGCCGTGCCAGCCCTTCTAGCGCGGCATTGGCGGCGACGTAATTCGCCTGGCCAGGATTACCGAAGGCCGTGGTGGCAGAGGAGAAAAGCAAAAACAGATGCAGGGGATCATCAGCGGTCAGCGCTTCCAAAGCCTCGGCTGCGGCAAGCTTGGGCGCCAGCACGCGGGCGAAGCTTGCGCCATCCTGCCGCGCCGCCGCGCCATCGGCGAAAACCGCCGCGGCGTGCACCACGCCACGCAACGGCGCGCCTTCAGCGCGCAGCGCGGCCAAAACCGCACCAAGTGCGGCGCGGTCCGTCGCATCACAGGCATGGGCGCTGGCGCGCGCACCAAGTGCGGCCAAAACGCGCAAGGCCGCATCCATGCCCGGCGTGGCCGCGCCGCGGCGTGACGCCAGGGCGATTCGTCTAGCGCCAGCAGCGGCCAGCCATTTGGCGCATTCCAAGCCAAAGCCCTGCGTGCCCCCCAGCACCACATAGGCCCCGGCCTCATCCGGCTGCCAGGGTGCGGTCTGAGAAGCCGCAGGCAAGGGCGGGCGGATCACCAGCTTGCCGATATGGCTGGAAGCCTGAAGCTGGCGAAAGGCCGCTTCCGCTTCTTCCGCCGGAAAGGCGCGATAGGGCAGGGGTGCTAGGGCACCATCCGCAAGCCGCGCGGCGATATCGCGCAGCAGCGCTTCCGCCAAGGCGGGGCGCGCGCGCGGCAGCGCATCTGCATCCACGGCGAAATAGCTGATATTGCGCCGGAAGGCACCAAGCCCAGTGCGCCGGCCTTCGGCAAAATCGCGCTTGCCCAATTCAATGAAGCGCCCAAAGGGTGAAAGCAGCGCGAGGCTTCTTTCCATCGCAGTGCCGGCCAGCGAATTCAGCACCACATCCACGCCATCCGGCCAGGCGGCGCGCAGCGCATCGGCAAAGCCGGCATCGCGGCTATCCAACACCAGATCAGCGCCAAGCTGGCGTAAAAAGGCGCGCTTTTCCGGGCTGCCGGCGGTAGTTGCCACCAAGGCGCCAGCCGCTTTAGCGATTTGCAGCGCGGCCAAACCAACGCCACCCGCCCCGCCATGGATCAGCACGCGTTCACCGGGGCGCAGCCGGGCCAGGGTTTCCAATGAATAGGCAGCCGTGATGAAGGCAACCGGGATGGTGGCTGCCGCTTCGGGGCTCATGCCCGGCGGTAGGGGTTGCAGCGCCTCGGCCCTCGTCAGCGCATGGGTCGCGAAGGCAGCGGGCGCAAACCCGAAAACTGCGGCGCCCGCTGGCAGACCAACCCCCGGCCCGGCTTCTTCCACAATGCCGGCGCATTCCATGCCAAGGCTTGGCCCAGCAAAGCCATCCATCAGCATGTCTTCCGGCAATAACCCCTGCGCCCACATCACATCGCGGAAGTTGAGGCCCGTCGCCGTGACGCGCAGCCGAACTTCGCCGGGACCGGGCTTCGGCAAGCTATCGGCCGCTCTCCAGCCAAGGCTGGCCAATTGCCCGGGCTGGCCGATGGCCAATTGCGCCGGAAAGCTAGGCGCCGGGGCGGGCAAGCCAGGCCGCATCAGCGGCGCAAAACGCCCACCAGCCGCAAGGCTGATCTCCGGCGCATCTCCAGCCCATTCCGCCAGGATCAACGGCGCGGTGTCTTCGGGCGGCAGATCGGGGGCAATGGTCAGCCGGCGCGGCCTAAGCCCCGGCATTTCGTTTGCCAAGACCCGCCCGAGCCCGATCAGCGCCGCGGCACGCGCTTCATCAGCATGAGCGGCCAGCATCAACCCGCCCGCCACGCCATCCGCCGCCGAGGCAAGCGCGGTAAGCGCCCCCAGCGCCGCCGCGGGCTCCGCCATGCCGGTTAGCGCCAGGATCTTCGCCCCGCGCAGGCTTTTAGGCGGTGGCAGATCCCCCAGCGTCAGGATCGCGGGTGGCCGATTCGGCGCCAACTGCGTCGCCAGCGCCTGGGCCAGCGGCATGGTCTCGGCATCGGCGAAAATCAGTAGCGATTCAGCCGAAACCAGGGCGGGCTCGGCGCTGTTCACGGTCGGGCCTTGGCCCGTGATCAGCAGCGCCGGCCAGGGCGCGGCTGAAAGGGCCTCCACCTCCGCCCCCTGCCACGCCGCCATGCCGAGCGCGGTGCGCCAAGCAGCAGCATCAGGGAGGGCGCCTTCCGGTTCATCCCGCCACCAGATCGGGTCTTGCCCCATGGCAAAGTTCCAAAGCGCCCCGGGCGCGGGTTCGCCCAGCAGCAGTAGCGACCCCGGCGCCGCCTGGCCGATAAGCCCTTCCAGCACCCTGAGCCCACGACTATTCAGTGCTGCTGGCGCCAAGCCAAGGATGACATCGGCCCTGTCAGCCGGGGCGGCGGCGGTGCTCAGTTTTTCCCAGCCATCCCATGTCATGACGACCGCCTCGGGCACCGCCCCGATCGCCCCGGCCCGAGCCTCGCCAATGGCGCGATAATGGATGCGCCGGCCGCTGCCGCCAAGCAGCGCCAAGGCGCCCCGCGTTAAAGCCCCGCCCGCGCCAAGTTCCAAAATCCTGAGCGGCCGATCCTTGGGCCAGGTTTCGAGCAGCGCGCGCAGCCCGGCCAAAAGCGGCTCAGCCAAGGCCCGCATCGCCCCGCCGCTGGCCGGAGGACGCGCTGCGACAAGTGCCTCACCACGCAAGGCCGGGACCATTTGTTCCGCCGCCCGCGCGAGCCAGGCCAGATCAAGCGCCAGCGCCGGCTGTTCCGCCAGGACGGCGCGCCAGATCGCCTCGGGCGGCGGCAGGGGCTGGTCTTCGATGATACGCCAGCCCTCAGCCTCCGTTTTCGCAGTACCGGCCAGCGCCAGAATGCGCCACAGCGCGGCGCGGTAGGGGCTGGGCGGTACGGCATTGTCGCGCACCGCCGGCAGCGCCAGGGCGGCCACATGGGCTTCCAGCAGCAGCGCGGCCTCGCTCAGCGGCGCAGCCTGATCCTGGCCCCGGATGGCCGCCATGATCGGCGCAACATCAAGCGTGGTTGGGGTGTTGAGCAGCGGCAGGCTCGGCACCGGATCAAGCCGGAAGGCAAGGCTTTCCAGCTTCTCACGGCCCGGGCGCGGCATGCGCTGGAACCAGATATCCTCAATACTTGCCACCATTGCGCCAGCAGCATCACGCAGCGTCAGGCTGGCGGCGAAAAGCCTTGCGCCGCGGCGACCCGGCGTGATTTCGGCCGAGGCGATGGGGGCCGCATCGCGCCGGGCACAAAGGCGCCCAATGCGCACGGGAATAATGGCCTCATCCGCGCTGAGGCCCTGACCCCGCATCAGCGCGAAAAGCCCCTGCAAGGCACCATCCAGCAGCGCGGGATGCAGCATAAAGCCGTCATGCGCAGGCGCGGTTTCCGGCAGGCTCAGCCGGGCGAGCGCTGCCCCGGCGGCGCCATCTACGTCCACATGCTTAAGGCTTTGAAAGGCCGGGCCGTAATCAAGGCCGTGGCGCGCGGCAAAGGCGATCACCTCGCTGCCCGGCACCTGCCGTTTCTTGGCCAGCGCAAATTCTGGCGTGGCCGGCAGGCGCGGCAGGGCCGCCAGCCGGGCGCGGGCGCAAAGGGCGAATTCATCCTCGGCCAGGCGCGGGCGGGCTTCCAGGGTGAAGCCACCTGCGTCATCCGCTTTGAGGCGCAATTCGGCCATGCTGTCCTTGGCGAGCGAAACGGGGCGGAGAATGGCAAGCTCACTCACTTCCAGCACCGGCGCATCAGGATGGGCAAGCGCTGCGGCGGCCAAGGCGGCTTCCGCCATGGCGGCGGCGGGCAGCACCGCTTCGCCAAATAGCTGATGATCGCCAAGCCAAGGCATGGAAGTGGTATCCAGCCATTGCGTCCAAAGGCCGGGTTCCGATCCCTGCCGGAAGCCAAGCAATGGATGGTCTTGCAGCGGATCAGTCAACCGCGCGCTTTCGACCGTGCGCGGGAACCAGATGGACCGGCGCGCAAAGGGCGTGCGCGGCAGTTCAGCGCGCTCTGCAGTGCCCTGAAAGGCAGGGGCGGCGCGCGGATCATCACCCGCGGCAATGGCACGATCCGCAATGGCAGGAAAGGGATCGCCCGGTGGGTCCTGGCGCTTCAGGCTGGAAAGGATCGCCCCTTCCACTGCCTCGGCGCGGAGTGTCTCACGGAGATAATTCTGCAAAACCGGCGCGGGGCCGATTTCGAGAAAAAGTCGCGCACCCTGCCGCGCCGCTTCCGCCACCGCATGCTGAAAGCGCACGGGTTCACGCAGGTTGCGCCACCAATATTCGGCCCTGGCTTCCGCCCCGGGTAAGGGCTTGCCGGTGACCGAGGAAATCATCGCGCAAGTACCGGGCTGCGTATCCATGCCCGCCAGATCGTGCAAAAGCCCTGTCCGTACCGGCTCCATCGCTGCGCTATGGAAGGCGTAGTCCAGATCAAGAGGAATCGCTAACAGTCGCGCCGCTTCCGCTGCCTGGCAAAGCCGCGCAATCGCCAGCGCCGGGCCTGCGATGGTGAGCGCCGCCGGCGCATTGATCGCGGCAATCTCAAGCCCTGGGCCACATTCTTCGAGCAATGGCGCGATGGCGTCGGGCGTTGCGCCAATCGCCGCCATGCGCCCGGTGCCGCGCGTGGCGTGCTGATGCCGGCTGCGCGCCACAATCAGCGCAGCCGCCTGATCAAGCGAGAGGATCCCAGCCGCTTGCGCCGCCGCCACTTCGCCAACCGAATGACCGATTACCAGATCAGGCATGATGCCTTGTTCGGCCAGTGCCGCCAAAACGCCGATTTGCACGGCGAAAAGCAAAGGCTGGGCAAGGTCCGTGCCCGCAAGTTGCGCATCGCTCACACCCGCCTTGATCAGCGCGGCTGGTGAAACCCCAAGCCTTGGCGCCAGCGCCGCATCTGCCGCGAGCACGGCGCGCCGAAAGGCGGGCGAGGCGTGAAAGGCTTCCCGCGCCATACCAAGGTGCTGCGCGCCATTGCCACTAAACACAAAAGCCATGTGGCCGCGGTGGGCCACAGCTTGCACCACGCCAGCCTCACGCTCTCCCGCTTCCCAGGCCTCCAGGCGCTGGGATAGCGCAGCACCCTCAGCCCCGCGCAGCACAAGGCGATGCGGCGCAAGGTCCCGATACCGCGCCTGCCCGCGTGCGAGCGCCGCAGCGCGTGGACGATCAGCGCCCGCTAGCGCATCACGCCACGCGCCAACCGAAAGCCGCAGCGCTTCGGCAGAGCGCGCCGAGAGAATAAGCGGCGGCGCCCCCCTGGCCGCCGCGCGACGCAGCGGGCGCGGATGGGGCGCGCGGCCCAAAATGGCCGCCGCATTGGTGCCCCCAAAACCGAAGGCATTGACACCCACCACCGCATCATCGGCGACCGCGATGGTCTTGGTCGTGCGCGGGACATGCAGGTTCAAATCTGCGAAATCAATCGCTGGATTGGGGTTCGCGAAATGCAGCGCGCGCGGCACAAAGCCCTGTTCCAGCATGAGCATGGATTTGAGCAACCCGGCCATGCCGGCGCCCGCTTCCAGATGGCCGATATTGGCCTTGGCCGAGCCGATCGGCAGGGGCGTCGTGCGGTGGCGCGCAATGGCTTGTCCGATCGCCCAGGCCTCGGCTGGGTCGCCAGCTTGGGTGCCGGTGCCATGCGCTTCAAAGGCAAGAAAACGATCCGGATCCACAGCGCTTTTTTCAATAAGGCCTTTCAGCAAAGCGGCCTGCGCGTCGCGATTGGGCAGTGAAATGCCAATGGTGCGCCCCGCTGTATTGCTCGCGGTGCCAAGCAGCAGCGCGCGGATTGGCTCATGCGCGGCTTTGGCATCGGCAAGGCGGCGCAGAACGACAATACCTGCGCCTTCCGCACGCACATAGCCATCCGCCGCCGCGTCAAATACCTGGCAGCGGCCGCGGGCAGACAGCATGCCCGCGCGAGAAAAACCGATGAAGGCATAAGGGGAAAGCAGCAGATTGACGCCGCCCACCACGGCGGCTTCCAAGGATGGATCATCTGCCAAAGCCTGTGCCGCCAGATGCAAAGCGACCAGTGAAGACGAACAGGCGGTATCAATGGTTTGCGCGCCGCCGCGCAAATCAAACACATGCCCGATGCGGTTTGACAGGATAGAAAGCGCATTGCCGGTCATGTGAAAGCGGTCACTGGCGGCTGGATCATCAAGGCGCAACTCGGCGAAATCGGTGGAAGAACCACCAACGAAGACCGCGATATTGCGCCCGGCGAGGCTTTCGGGGCGCAGCCCCGCATCCTCAAAGGCATCGCGCGTCACTTCCAGCAGAAGGCGCTGCTGGGGATCGGCTTCCGCGACCTCTCGCGGGGAAAGGCCAAAGGCTTCAGCGTCAAAACCCCGAATGTCGCCAATCGTGCCGGCGTTGAAACTATAGCTGCGGCCGGCTTCGCCCTGGCGTGGATGATACCAACGCGCTTTTTCAAACCGATCATCGGGCACTTCGGTGACGGCGTCCACACCTTGCCGCAATAGCTCGGCAAAGGCGGTAAGATCGGGCGCGCCGGGCAGCCTGGCTGCCGCGCCGATAATGGCTACGGGTTCTGGGCGCGGTACCCGTCTGCTCCTTATGCGGCCCGACATGTTTGCCTCACGAACCTGTCACGAAAGCCGCAGGCATCTTTGCTTGTGGGGCTACAGTCACGGGCCCGGCATGAACGCGCGGCACATCCGCCGTGCGACCCGCATGGGCTACCTGCCGGAGCCAGGGGTCCAAAAGGGCGAAATGGTTTTCCCAAGTTGAAAGTGCCCAGTGCTCAAGTCGCCGCAATTGCGCTTGTCTTATCCTGCTGTCGGCCTCCGCAAAGCTCAGGATCAGCCGGCGCCAGCCGAGCCCGTCGAGTGGGTCCAGATATTCTGGCACATCCTGCCCAACCTCGCGCAAGACCGGAAGGTCCGAACAAATGGCAGGCACGCCAAGGGACAGCGCCTCTGCCAGCGGCAGGCCATAGCCCTCAGCGAAGGTCGGGAAAAGCAATGCCCGCGCGCCCTGAAGCAGGCGCGCCAGCGCCCTATCCGGTAGGCCGCTGTATTCGCGCACCAAGCCCACTAGGGCAGGGCATCGATCCAGCATATCCAATATGTTTTCATTCTCCCACCCGCGTTGGCCGATTAGCAGAAGCTTTGGCGCCTTTGATCCAAGGCGCTCCCCCAGAACGCGCCAAGTGTTTAATAACAGAAGATGGTTTTTGCGTGGTTCAATGGTGCCGATGCAGACAAAATAGGGCTCGTCTGGGATCGGGAAACTTGGATCTGACAGAGGTATGTCGATGCCAAGCGGCGCGGTAAGGATGGGCGGCCGATCTGCCCCCTGCGGCAAATGCGGCAGAAGCTCCCGCGCAATGGCCTTGGAAGAGACGATGATGCCATCAGCCAAGGTAGTGAAGGCTTCAATGCGCCGATGATGACGCGCAGTCCCCGCTGGGGAGGCATATTCAGGATACGTTGCCGGAATGAGATCATGAACTGTGGGGACGAATTTTACGCCCTTCCTTCGCAAAGCCTCAATCGGGCCTGGGCGATCGGCCAAGGTATGCGAGACAAGAAGATAAACATTCTCATGTGATGCGCCTAATGCACGTGTTACTTCCCGTGCGCCGCGACTCAAGCCGATACGGGCGATCGCGGAGCGGGCAAGGCGAGAGGCCTGTTTGACCGAATCTTGCCCACCAAGGCCCCCAAGCCTAAGCGTATCCAGGGTATGAATGATATCGCCGACAAAGCCATGGGGCACGGCAACCACTGAACCAATCGGGCCGCGCACAACAAAGGTGACGCGCTCGGGGTCGTTTTCGAGCCAATACCGCGCATAGGCCAATTCCACGCGATCAATGCCTGTCGGCATCGCGCGCCATGTCCCCAAAACCAGTCTCGATATGTCGAGGAGAACCCTCAAGCGCCTTTCCTTCCACGGGCATGGCAACGGTTAACAACTTTCAGCTTAGTAGACTTCCAGACAGCTTTCAATTGACCCCCACGCGCTATGTCTAGCCAAAAGAGCAGGTTAACCATTGATTTTTCTCATTTGTCGGATTTCAAAAACTATCGCACCGAAAGTCGAAAAAGTTTAATGAGCACCCATAACCTTCCCTTTCGCCGGCGATGCACCTAGTTGTGTGATGCTTAATGACCGTTCCCTTCCTACCCCTGCCCAGGCGCTCCTCTCGCTATGCAATTGTTAGGCCGATTCACGCCGCTGTCAGGAAACGACAGCGGCCATCGGGCCATTAGGCACCCATGGCACCTTTGAAAGCCACCACCATGCCCATCTGGCAACGCCCCGCCACCCCCGCCGCCATCGAAGCCCGGCTGGCCAATAGCCTGCCGGGCGCCTTTGGCATCCGTATTCTGGAAGTCGGCACCGATTTCATCCGCGCCGAAATGCCGGTGGATCGGCGCCATGTACAGCCCTACGGCATATTGCATGGGGGCGCCTCGGTCGTACTTGCTGAAACTTTAGGCAGTATTGCCACCACCCTGACCCTGCCCGAAGGCCAACAGGCCGTCGGGCTGGAGGTGAATGCCAACCATGTCTCTGCCGTGCCGGAGGGCGAAACAGTAACGGCGCTCTGCCGCCCGCTCCATCTCGGCCGGCGCACCCAGGTTTGGCAGACGGAAATCCACCGGCCCAATGGCAAGCTTGCCTGCGTATCGCGCCTGACCACCGCGGTGCTGGACCGCAAGGCCGATTAGGCTGGGCATGGGGATTGCTGGATCCGGTTTGCCCCGAACCCTTTGGAGAACCCATGCACAAGCTTGCCATCCCGCCCGACATCATCGCACGTGTTGAAGCGCGCTGCGGCACGGCGCATCCCTTCAATGACCTGGACCCTGCCCGAACCGCCTTTGTCGTGATTGATATGCAGCTGGGCTTCATGGACCCCGCCATCAGCCATGCCTGCTGCCCCATGGCTGAGCACATCGTCCCGGCCATCAATCGCCTGGCGTCTGCCTTGCGCCGGACAGGCGGCGCGGTGTTCTGGATACAAAACACTCATGACGCTTCCTGCGACACAAGCTGGAGCGTGATGCAGCGCATGGCTACGCCCGCTTCCCGCGCGCGGCGCGTGGCGGCCATGACGGAAGGCAGCCCAGGCCACGCGCTTTGGCCGAGCCTTGATGTGCAGCCCGAGGATGAGAAGGTGCTGAAGCGCCGTTTCAGCGCCTTCATCCAGGGGTCTTCCGATCTGCCAGCGCGGCTGGGTGCGCGGGGTTTCGATACCGTGCTGATCGGGGGTACGGTGACGAATGTGTGCTGCGAAAGCAGCGCGCGGGATGCGATGATGCTGGATTTCCGCACCATCATGGTAGCTGATGCCAATGCCGCCATGAATGATGCTGAACATAACGCCTCACTCGCTGCTTTTTGGAATATTTTTGGAGATGTGATGACCGTGGATCATGTGATTGAAAGACTAAGCGCCGCAGCACCAGGGGTGGCGGCATGAAGCCGCGCGTTGCCGTGATTGGCACGGGGGGCACCATTTCCTCGATGGGGACGGGCCCGCTCGATATTCTGGATTACCTGGCCAATGGCACTGTGCTGGATGTGAATGGGCTGCTTGCGCGCATCCCCGAGGCAGCACTGGTGGCCGATGTTGTGGCAGTGCCCTTCCGCGCCATTCCCTCCACGCAATTGGCCTGGCCGGAATGGAAGGAATTGCTTGGGCTTTGCCATAAGCTTGCCGCCGAAGACCCGCAGCTTGCTGGCATTGTCATTACCCATGGCACAGCAAGCCTTGAGGAAACCGCTTATTTCCTTTCACTCACGCTGAAAATTTCCATCCCCGTGGTGCTGGTGGGCGCGCAGCGCCCGGCATCTGCGCTTTCAGGCGATGGGCCAATGAATATCGTCAATGCCATTCGTGTCGCGGCTGATCCAGGCGCCCGGGGCTTGGGCGCGCTGGTGCTGCTGAATGATGAAATTCAGGCGGCGCGCGATG
>Ga0315899_10007382_pt1 | contig 11801 bp, 12 predicted proteins | sample LakEriMetagenome_2_FD_203518 | JGI IMG/M metagenome (GOLD analysis project Ga0315899, IMG submission 203518) | Freshwater fungal communities from buoy surface, Lake Erie, Ohio, United States - Buoy 4 MA112 | ecosystem: Environmental > Aquatic > Freshwater > Lake | place: USA: Lake Erie, Ohio... | reverse complement strand
ACGCACGAAAGCAAAAACTTTGGAGCTTCCAAAGTCTTGAGCTAAACCAAAGTCTTGAGCTAAACCGGCGCAGCCCGCAGCCTGTCATCCTTGACGTGTAGGGTTTTGGGTTTAGGGTTTGGGGTTCAGGGTTGAGGATTTGGCCTGTCAGTACTCCTGTCGTTGCCCGCTGTCAGTTCTCCTGTAGTCTTTGACGGCCCTCTCTCCCGTGCGTTTTGTTTATTGCTCGCCGCCTGCAGAACAATTTATGGATAGTAGAAGGTTTCAACGACTCTGGACTGACCACCGAGGTCCCGTGTCATCACACCCAGGTCGTGTCTGTCGTCGTGGTTATAGGGCTCTTTTGACATTGCTATAGGGCTCTTTTGTCATTGTTTGTTATAGGGCTCTTTTGAAATGGTTATAGGGCTCTTTTGACATGATTATAGCGCACAGGCCGTGGAGATCTTGACGTGCTGTGGCGAGGCGGACATGACCACCATTCACATCACCGGTACCGCCTCCAAAGTCCTTCTCGAGAACTGTTGCATGGTCAGGGTGCGCATCGACTCCGTTCTCTTTGGCGTCACCTTGATCAACTGCAAGGATTGCGTGGTGGTGATCGCGGCCGAGGCACCCCAGGTGACCATCAAGCACTCCGTGGCCATCGGGCTGCTCCTCAACTACGACAAGATGGACAGCAAAATTGAGTGCAACAGCAGCGCAGCGGTAATGGTGACATCGCCGTCAAGAGACTGTTTGAAAACGCGCCTCAGCTTGACTGTTGAGGAGCTAGAAAAGGCCCCGCATTTCGTGGCCTGTGAAATCCCCCCCTACATCAACGCCCAACTCGTCGACAACAATTGGGTGTGTGAACTGGGCAACGATATGGAGCAGCTTCGAACGCAAGACCGTTCGGAAGACTAGAAGCCGTGCCTCAAGTGCCGTCAAATGTTTCTCGTAGACTAGATGCCGCGCCGTTGCGTGTTTTCGATGCCGTGCCGTCACATGTTTTCCGTCCACATCGAATCTTCAAAAACAAGCAAAACTCGGCCAAAAAAAAACTTTCCGCGGAGGGGTTTTAACCCCCCCCGGGGGTGCGGGGGCGAACACGGGGGTGGGGCATTTTCAAGACTCGCAGAACATGCCTGCGCTCTGGCGTACATACCTCATCGCCAACGCGCCCGCAGAGCTTACACAATTGAGCGCACGACACATGTGAGCGCACTTGCGCGCACAACATAATGTTGTGCACGGACTGTTGGGGCTGGAGCGCATCTCGCTCTCCCACACCTGATACAAGAAGCCGCGTGTAGATTGAAATTATTTCACTCGCAAAAGTAGGTTGCACTCGGCAACCCTTAATAAATGTGAAATCACCACCCTTCAACATCACCACTAATCCCTGCCCAACCCCGCCCCAACAGCGAGCGGCTGCCTCGTGCTTCAAGTGCACAAGGGCGCTGCGCCGGCCCAGGCCATGCGCAATTAATAACGAATAATGGCTCACTACGCTCTACGAACCCTGATCTCTCCTTGAAGGCCCAGCAAGGCGCTGAGCAAAAAGCCAGCCAGCAATCACTGTTCTAACCCTGCGTGCCCAGAAAAATAATCCCCTGCCAAGAACGCAGCTTACGAGAAGTGGTGGTGCATGGCCTGCTCCTCGTGCTGCTTCTCCTTGGCGAGCTCCTTCTTTGTGATCCACACGCCGTGCTGGATCAACTGCGTCCGGCTGTATCCCTTGGGGAAGTCCTTGGCGTACAGTGCGTCTGAGTTGTCGGGGCACATACCGCCGGTGGCGAGAAGACGCGCGTTGCAGTGAAGCATCTGGAGCATCTGTTGTGTGCGCATAGGCGGCAGCCGGCAGCAAGGTCAGCGGGCAAAGCCCGAGACCGCTGGCGCACTTGCGCTTGCGTCGAGCAGGCGCTGGGCGGGCACCCGCAATGGCAGCGTTCATGTCGGAGTGTACTCCAGATGTATGCACGATGGTGGCTTAGGTGTGAAGATGCATGGCCCATGACTGACTCTGCCCGCGTGCAACGCCTTCCTCTCTCTCTTGTTCGCTCTCGCTCTCTCTCATGTAGGCTGCACAGTAGGCACGGAAATGCACACGCGCGCCTTCATACCTTGGCTTTTCGTCGAGTACTAAATTCTTTCTTCGTGTTTTTTCTTTCTTTCCCAAAAGTCATTATGATGATGAAGATCGTGCCCGTACGTGCCCGCTCGGCGTGGCGCGGCGTGCTGACCCCAGTGTGCTGCGCCGCGCGGCGTCTCGCCCTGTCGTGCTGCGCCGCCCACCGCCCGCGGCTGCCTGCGCATCTTTCCCCACCTGCGTGCTGCGAGCTGCCCGCTGACGGACGGTGGCGCGTGCAGTTCCACTCCCTCTTCTCTGGCGACCCCATGGGCGTACCCGCACTCAACCCCTGCACCATGAAGAACTCTTCGTACTACGTGTGGTGAGTCTGCGCTGGGCTTCAGCGCGGGGTTGTTGTTCTTCAGCGCGGGGTTGCCACACCGCGCTAGAGCTGCGGTGCGGATGTGTGGAAGCGTCTGATGCTGAGGTGCGGGGCAGACAGATGCACACTGACACCAGCACCGGGTTTGCCTCTGACAGCAACAACGAGTTCGACTCCCCTAACCAGTTCGTGCCCTATGACGGTATCTAGAGCTCCACCCCCACCGCGTCTCTCGCACCTAGGGCAGGAGCTTGTTGGTGTGCGAATGAGTTGCAGGCGTGCAGAACCTCATGGACTGCACACGGAACGTGTTTTTTGTCATCCTATGTCCTCAATTGCTGAGCATTTTTTTTGTCACCGTGTGTCCTCAAATTGCTGAGCAGGCATCAACGGCCCCGACGACTCCCACGAGTGGCTGCTCGGCCACCCCGTAAGTGTCCCCCCCCGCCCATGAAATCTCGTGCCCCCCGCTGCTGCCGCTCCGCTGCACTCCCCCGGCGGTCTGCTGCATGCATGGCTGACTGTTCTGTCTCACTGTGTTGGTCCACCAGTTCTATTAAGCCTGCCACGAGCAGTCGCAATCATTCTTTGGGAGGTGTATCGGTTGTAGCTTCGACATGCTTTGACATGCAGGAACTGAGCGTCGACGAGCCGATTTCTGTAAATACGCCAACTTGCCGCGTTTGCGCACGGGGCAGTTGAGGCGTCTGGGGATTCTTGGTTTTTGTACACGCGTTTGAGTGTTAACAAATAATCGCAAAAAGACAAGGGCGACATGACTGGGGACTTAGAACGCGGCGGCACCCGTTGCGCTTTGAGTCAGGGCTCGCTACACAGAGTATGTATGTAGTGTATGTAACGATGATGATACGAATGTGGGCTACTTCTTTGTCTCTCAAGCGTTGAGGCCCTTGCGCACCCCTCGCCCTCACGTCTCTAAAGAGAAAGGGCACATGCGCACATCATCTACCCCTGTGCAAAGCCTAAAACGAAATACTCCCCCTGTCTGGTTTACCCACTCGCGACATAAGTAGCGGACGTAAGACACGGGCACAGAAAGGTACTCGGCCAATCACAAAATGATGATGCTTGCATGAGCTGGTGGAGGGAGGCAAGGTGGGTGCGCAGAGGGACAAGCTTGAGACCATCTTCCAGGGAAAATCGGCCAGACCAACACCACGACAGCGCACCGGCCGCAGACAGCGCACTGGCCGCATCGGGTGCGTCCATCAGTTCTCCGGAGGCGGATTTGCTTGCAACAGTTTCTGGGCCTCTACCAAGTCTGGGTTCTCAGCTAGCGCCTCGCCATGCTCGTCTACCAGCGACTCTAGATCCTGCAGGGCCTGGAGGAAAGGAGAGTGGGTCACAAGACTCAGTTTCGAGGCTATCGAGCAGCGGAGAAATTCAGTGCACCTCACGGAGAAATCTAAGCGCTTGCGATAGCCCTCGCGGCAACTACAACTGTCGCTTAGCTACAACCTCGCCCAGCCGCCGTTTCGCATCCACCATGCATGCCTCGGCCTCTTTCAGAACGCCCTCCTGCGCACACGAAAGCAGATAAGCATCAGGTCGCCCGTGACGCCAGCAGGAGGCAGGCCGTCCTAACTCCTAAACCATGAGACCTGCTGCTTCACGTCGTGGACGTCGGCGTTGTCGGATTTCATTTTTGCTATTTTATCGCTCTGCGCCTTGATTTCCTTGCCATACGAGTCGTGCTCCTTCAGCGTGCTGCGCAATCAGCCACGCGTGGGTTCAGCGCGTTTCCCCTTGCGGTCGCCGCGCAACGACAAGAGCAAAGCCATTTCGCACACGCAGGCGCCTCGAGGGTGCTCGCCGGCACACAATTGCGACGTAAGATCACGCGCCCCCAGTGCCGCGCACAGGCGGTCGCGCACGGACCCTGCAGCCCAGCTCCCGCTGCAACACTGCATGAGCCCAAACAGGCTCGCCGCCAACGGGCAGGGCGCTCCACCTGCGAGCGGAATAGAAAAAGCGACAAATGCAAGGCAGACGCAGCATGGCAGCCCGCAGGCTGTCTCAACGCGTTGAGCGAGCGGGGAGGTGGGAGCCGTGTGCCGATGTGCCTCACCGCTTCACCACGCCAACCTTTATCTTCACTTGGCGCGCTCCGTCAGCCATGGACATTCGAACAGCCCGTTCGTGTCAATTTGAGGAGAGAAGGAGAAGAGGAGATGAGAGGGCCCTCAGAGCATGACATCGATCACCGGATGCTGTATGCGCAGGCCACGGCGACGGTCAGCATCAGGCTCTTGAAGAAGGTACGGAGCACGCGCAGCGCGCGAGACTAGATCATTGCTGAACATCGCACTGCGCAGCGCGTCAAAGCCGCCCTGGCAACACAAAGGCCTAGTGCCCTGATCATGACGCGCATGCACGCACACGCTTGGGTGCAATGACTTGAGACGCGGGCGGCGTGCAGGTTGTGCTGGAGGCGGTCGCAGGAGAAGGCGGGGAGAGGAGAAGTGCGCAAGACATACAAGCGCTGCTGCAGCTGGGTGAGACTCCTGCAGAGGAGCTGGTGCTGAGCGCAGTATCAGAGCTGCTTCGCACGGAAAAGAAGCTGGAAAAACGGCCGTCACCCTGCGACGCTGGCGACGCAGGGGGAGTGTGCGATGTAGCAGCTATGCCCGGGCGCGCCGCGAAACGAAGAACAAAGGCGAGTGCAAGCGGTGGAAGTCGCATCAGCAGCGTGAATGGGCAGGCGGGGGGGAGCGTGGCGCTGCCCAGAAGCAGCATGCTGGAGGAAGACGAGTGCCAAGAAGGAGGGGGCGGCGTCAGAGGCAGCGCAAGTGGCATGGTTGGAAGGCTCTTGTCGCTCGAGTGTCGCTTGCGCGCTCGCGAGGCGCAGGTATGTTATATATTTTGCTTCTTGCTGCTGGTGTTGCTTCGTTGGTTTTTGTCCAGGAGAGGCGGAGAGGTGGAGGGGCGAGGGGCGAGTCAGTGTCTTGAATTGTCGCGGCTGGCATGTCCGATGGGGCTACGAGGCTAGACGCTAATGACGACATGCTTTGACCGCCTGTGCAACGTGGGTCATCGTGCAGCAACGCCCTCTCGTACTGATACAACCCTTCCTTCCCTCCGTCCCTTGCCCCCCCTCGCGCTTCCCTCCCTCCCTCCCTCCCTCCCTCCCTCCCTCCCTCCCTCCCTCCCTCCCTCCCACCTGCGCTCCCTCCCTCGCTCTGTTCCGCGTTATGCGACGGCGCGTGATGAAATGCAGTTGGCACAGGATCTCGACCAACGTTTGCAAGCACTTGAGGAGGTCTTAGACGCTGCTATGCGCGCCCACTGTGCTGGTGATGAGGAGGAGGAGGAGAAGGAGAAGGACGAGGAGGAGGAGGAGGAGCAGCAGCTGCAGATCGTCGGTCACTCGATGGCGCTGCAGGGGCAAGGACCGGGGGATGCGTTCTCACTTGCAATGAAACCCATTAACCCCAGAGGCCTAAGTGACAGGGTACACAAAGACGGGGCACTTGAACGCAAAGACGGGGCACTTGAACGCATAGACGCGGCACTTGACAGTGTACCCATCAACGCCGCACGTGACAGAATACTCATGAACGGGCCACTCTTGCCCGCACGCTTCAACTTCAGACGATCGTGCTGGGATTCGTACGGGCCCACTGCTTGCCCTGAACGGAGCGGCAACAGTGTTGCCCTCGGAGGCGCGGGGAGTGGCTCAAGCCACGCTGCGCGTGAGAGCGGGGAAGATGAGAGAAGGCGCTACGTCGAGCAAGGGAGGGGGGGGCAAGGCGAAGCGTTAATGGCGCCATCTTTACGTATGCCCATGTCGGCAATAGAAATCCCCTCGTCGCCCGGAGCGGGTAACGGCCCAGTTCGTGCGAGCTGTACACATTTTATATATCAAATACTATGTGTGTATATATACATGTATGTACACACGCACACACACACACACACACACACACACCTACTATATATATATATATATATATATATATATATATATATATATATAGGGCGAGTTAGCGTGCGTGGTGCGGCGTCAGGAGGGGGTGCGCGCGGGACCAAGCCGCAACATTGGACTGACGCCATTGCTTCCTTCCTTGTCAGGTTTAAGGTTCAGGGTTTAGGGATGCTGATACGCAAGAGAGAGTGTGATGCGAGTGTGATGCTGATACCCACTCACCAAACGCTGCAGTTCAATAATAAGAATGAGAGTGATAATGAGAATAATCGTATGATAATATAGTATTATAATATTACAAAAATACAAACGCTGTATTCAGAGAAAAATAATAGCAACAATATAGTATTATAATATCACATGATTACACGGACCAAACGCTTTGGTCCGTGTTACGCTTTGGTCCGTGTGAAGCCACACATGCTGCACATGCTCCACACGCATGCACATATGACGCACACATTACACATTGCTGCACATGCACCACACCCTGCGCATACTTCCCAGCTCAGCTTACACACGCTGTGCATGCGTGTGCAGCTATGCGCACAGGGTGTGCGCAGGGTGTGTGCATACTTCCCAGCTCAGCTTACACACGCATGCACACATAACGCACACATATGTGTACATAGCCATTTTGGTTTCGTATTCTCATGATTATTTGTTATCCATAGGGTTTCGTATATTCATAAGTATTTATAATGCACAGGCACGCGGCACCAGTGAGTTTAGAGCAAGTGGAACTACGCGTGGCGCGTCCCAAGGGCGTGACCAAAGCCCGGTACCCCTTGATCGAGCTCCTGCGCGAAGACTCGCGGTTTCGCGTCGTCTGGTACTTGCTTGGAAGGTTTAGGGTTTAGGGAGCGCGCTCAGCCTTCTGGCATGTGTGTGCATTCAAAAAAGGTTCGTGGTCACTGACCTTCAGTGTGCGTGCATGCATTCATACTCTCTCTCTCTCTCTCTTTCACACACACACACACACATACACACACGCACACACACATACATACACACACTCACTCACTCACACGCGTGAGTACACCACCAGGGCGCCGGGAGGTTCGCGAGTGGAGCTAGTAGAATGGGGAGTCAGAGCTCCCAGTAGCTCCGACTGTATCTCGGAGCTCTCAAGCGTAGACAGCAGACACTGTCTTCGTGGGTCAGAGAGTCCGGGGGGGGGTCACAAGGAAAGACCTGTGAAGGAGGAGGAGGAGGAGGAGGCAAGCAGCTCACCAGCAAGATTTCACTTTCCACCGGCAGGAGTACCGCCAGCATTGCGTGAGCGTGTTGATGCACGTTAACGCGCCAGGGTGTGTTATGCGTACTTGCGCTCGTCCCGGCGGGACTGAGGGACGAGTAGAAGAGCGCGGTGCGTGCTTGGGCATAGCAGGACGCAGGCAACAATTTGGTCTCGTGCGCTTCAAAGTTGAGCCACCACATCAGAGCCGCCACGTCAACGTCCTGCCCCGTGAGTGTCTCTGTAGTATCGCACAGTGTATTCGTTGAATACAAACCCCATCCTCCCCTCCAAACGTTTTCGTCCTTGTCCTCGTCCTCCTCCTCCTCTGTCTCGAAGCACTGTCGTTATGCAGTCCTGTGCACTCCGCACGATACCCCGTCAAACTGCTTTGGACAGTCCTGTGTATGTGTGTGCACATGCATGTGAAGTTCCTTCTTCAGGAGAAGTGTGTGCACGCCGGCAAGTGCTGCTGGGGATCTTCGGAGATATCGGTAGCGGCAGATACTACACTATGCCAACCATCACCAACGCACATGCGCTTGACCAAACCTGCGGGGGCTTGGCATGCTCTTTTTGCCTCCCGTCTGCCCATATATGCAAGATGAAGGAAAGACGCGCGGCATCCGCGCGGATGCCGCGCGTCTTTCCCTCATCTTGCATATATGACTGAACCATCATCATTATCCCACACGAGTGACTCGTGCACCAACATGCAGAGCGGAGAGACAAAGTGCAAGAGAGAAACAGCGCGGGGAGTGAAAGGCGATCATGACACCTTCCAAAAAGTCATTCCTAGGAATACGAAAAAATGTACTGCCGCAAGCGTCTCCTCTCCGGCATACAGACTAGTGTTTTTCTCTTTCGTACACCTGCAGAGTATCGACGCACTTCCCATTACGACCCCCCAGGGAGTCAAAGTACCTGCATCACGGCAGTAACAGGACAGTAAAATTGAGGGGGGAAAGTAAAGTACCAAAAAAAAATTCAAGTGCCTGTCAGCATAGACACTTGCAGGCTTTTGTGACCGATGCAAACGGCCCCGAGTGAAACGAGAATTATTTTCAAACATATTTTTTTGAAGTCGAGACCCTGTGCCAGAGCCATTGTGAACAAACACACACACACACACATACCTGATGCTCTTCTCCTTTGGATAGACTGCAGCAAGGCACCAGTGGGCGTTGGAAATGTTGATGGGAAACAGAATGATGTCTGCTTCTTCCAGGTTCTGTATACATACAGGCACACACACACGCACACCCACAAGCACACACGCACACACATAAGCAGATACACGCGCCCACAACCATACGCATGCATACTTGAACCACCACACGCTCGCCCGCGTGTACCCTGCTACCAACATAAACTTTAAACTCTGAAGCCCAAAGCCCTAGTGCACTCTGATACCAACCCTATTCCGAGACCAGCGGCGCACGTTGTCAAAGTCATACCCGCCCTTGGCATTGCGCAAGATCGCGTAAAAGAAGCTGATGAAAAATGCACCCATTGGTCGGAGGCTTACTGGTAGTATTCTCCTTGTCGATCTCCTGTGCTGCCGTAGAGCGCAGCTGACCATCATCCGATGATCCAGAGAAAGCATCGCCTCGCCTCCTTGCCCCCCTTTGGTCTCTTTTCGCCGTCTTGTTCGCTTGCTGTGGTCCGTCGCACCCGATTGCGTCTTGCTCTCTGTCAGCGTCCACACCCCCTTCCAGCTCTTGCCCTCTGTCAGTGTTCCCAACCTCTTGCACCTCTTGGTCCGTCTCGTCCCCCTCACTCCCGGCACCATCGGCCAGCCTCTCCAAGTACTTTTTGCAGCGCACAATGCTCCTCAGGGAACGCAGCGACATGTATGCGTTGATTACCTCGTCATTCAACCACTCAGATGCCTTGAGGCACTTGACCTGAGCGTTGGTCAGGTCCAGTGCGCCCAGACGAAACAGGGACAGACTGGAGTATCCTTGACGCATATCATCCTTTAGTACCTTCTACAGATGATTTGGGGGTCTTTGGGGGGGAGACATACAAGTTCTAGGAGTATGTCTCACCCATATCACCCCCGTATCATCTTTCATTATTTTCCAAAGGTGACACGGGGTGTCTTGGGTTTGAGACATACAGGTTGTACAGGGACAGGCTGGAGTATCCTTGACGCATAACATCCTTTAGTACCTTCTGCAGATGATCTGGGGGTCTTTGGAGGGGAGACATACAAGTTCTAGGAGTATGTCTCACCCGTATCACCCCCGTATGATGCCCTTTTCTGCAGTCCTGTGAATGAATTTTCAATATTTCTGGAATCACGCGTCGGAATCCCCTCTACCCCCCGGCCCTGTTATCGAATATGTTGCTCTTATGATCACCTTGCTATTATGAGCAATCTCCCTCTCGCTCTCCAGGGCTCATAAGCATGGTTTATAACTAGGGCTCATAACCAGGGCATGCGTGTACAAAGAGTAGGAGTTGAGATACAGACGCGTGCTCGCACGCAAGGGTGTTGAGATGGCAGGCACCCAGGGGTGCCTGCTGGACAGGCAGCTGGGCGAGTAGCGGCTGCTAAGCGGCAGCAGCTCTTATTTCTTCTTCTTCTTGCCCTTCTTGGGATTTTTGGTGGCATCGAGAAGGAGACGGGCGAGGTGCATGCGATACGAGCACTGGAGCACCACCGCCGCCTCTGTCGACCGCTGCTGCCCGGCAGCCCTGGCGGCCTCCTCCTCTCGCTCCTTCCTCTCGGACTCAGCAGTGAGAGCGCGGCGGGCCACATCCTGGTCATACTTGTCCTGTTTAGGGTTTAGGGTTTAGTTTACTAAGGGTTGTGGTTTGGGGTTTAAGGATCAGGGCCTAAAACCTGCACCCTAACTTCACCTGGAGTTCGAGAAGCTTGTGGAGAAGCTCTTTTCGCCCCTCCTCCATGAGCTCGATGAGCTGTTCCTGCTCCTTGGGGTCCTTGACGCCTTGAGCTTTGAGTGTGTTGCTCGTCTGACCATTGTTGATCTGCTCCGTCAGCAGCTTCCGCTCAGTGCACTTTTTTATTTTGGCCTCAAGGAACTTGACCTGGGCGGCATGCGACACCTGCTCCACTTGGAGCTGGTCCTCACACTTGGCGATTTCATCCTTCAGCTCCTGCACATGGCGTGCCCAGTGGCGACGCGTGGTTTGCGTGTTGGCTGCGGAGTCCTTGCTCATGTAGCTGAGCATCATCGTCACATCGTGCCGCTGATTCACCAGCTTGTCCTTGAAATGAGCCAGCTTGAGGTCTTTCAGGCCGATCTCCGTCTCCATGTCGAGGGTCTGAGCTGCGAGCTCAGCGCGCAACTTGGCCACCGAGGCCGAGAGCTTCTTCTCGCGCGCCATCGTGTCGGCCATGTTGGTGCGCACTTGATGCTGTATCTCTGTCGTCTCCTCCAGGGTGGTCTTGCAACCGTGCGGCTCAGCGAGCTCTTGGACCGTGATGGCAAGAAGGCGATGAGTCTCATGCGCAATCGCGTGCATCTTGTTCATGTTGCCCTGCAGGTCCACGTTTTCTTGCAAGCTGCGCGTGAGCGACTTGGTGGCATGTCCCAAACTGCCTGCTGTCTCGCTCAGCTGCTGCTCGTTTGCGCGCTGCAGCGCCCTCGAGGCGGCGGTCAGTGACCTGCCCAGCCACACACCGACTCAATAGTACCCTGCGTCACAACTTGATGGCCCGAGTCGCATGGACTTGGGAGAGGGGCGTATCATTGATAAGTTGGCATCCGGAAGGCCCTGAAAGCTCAGCCGAGGTGCTCATCGCATGCGCTCAATGGCTTGCTGGCACCTCTGCTCAGCGCGGCACCGAAGCTGCCGTTAAACAGACTTTCGTCCTTAGTGGCGATAATTTTGTGTTATCACAAAGGCAAGGTGCTGCTTTTCCTTTCTTGTTTCGGAGACAAGCCAAAAGGCAAGTTGCTGCGTGTGTCCTTTCTTCAAAGAAAGGAGCAACAAGCCTGGAAAGGAGAGAAGCACCTCGCCTTTCGGAGACAAGCAGCAGGGGAATGGATCTACCGTCGCGTTGAGATATTCTCCTGAAACTGTTTCATGAGGGTGCCGTGCTGATGGAGCAGCCGCCCTGTTTCATCACTACGCATCTTGAGCAGATCCGATGAGTCGCCCTGCCAAACGCCGGCACCATCGCCGGCTCAGTGTAGGCGCGCACAGCAGG
>Ga0315899_10007379_pt1 | contig 11803 bp, 15 predicted proteins | sample LakEriMetagenome_2_FD_203518 | JGI IMG/M metagenome (GOLD analysis project Ga0315899, IMG submission 203518) | Freshwater fungal communities from buoy surface, Lake Erie, Ohio, United States - Buoy 4 MA112 | ecosystem: Environmental > Aquatic > Freshwater > Lake | place: USA: Lake Erie, Ohio... | reverse complement strand
GTAGGTTGTTTGTGGTCTATAGGTTTAATTGGTTTAGATATCAAATTGCCGAAAATAAAATCTTATCTCAACAAAACATTTGCGCTCCGATGCCCCTCCCCCGTCTCCTCTAGACACACCTAGATGCCCCAGGGGTTCCCAGCGTAGCTCGAATTCGTAGTCGCACGCGGATGTAATCTACGCGGATGCGCTGGGCGCACGCGGATGTGTAATCGACGCGGATGCGGTGGGCGCACGCGGATGTAATCGACGCGGATGCAATCTAGAGGCTCGCTGAGACAGGGTCGGTGAGAGCGTGAACAGAAAGGATCATAATCAGCTATAACGCGTACCCCTGGGCATCTAGTGGCTAGAGGCTAGTGGGGACGCGGGGGATTTTGCATGACCATACTTGAGTTAAGATAGTCTTTATTTTCGGCAATTCGGTTTCTAAACCAACTAAACCTATAAACCACGAACAGCCTACGAACCGAGGACTTTCTATTTCAACTCCCCGTTATAGAATATCGTTCCTAATAAACCCCCCATCAGGGATTAACGACATGCACGGAGCTCGATAAGAGTTGGACGATCATGAGCAGTACATATAACCACCTACGGCAAGGAAGAGACAAAGGCATCGATGAGCTGAAGTTTTTCATCCGAACAGAAGTGGAGCTGCAAGAGCGCCTAGAAGCAACGGGATATCGACCCCCTCTCTCTAACCAGCTCATCTCGTGTCCTGTGTCCTTCCTCTATCGCACTAGATATGCGTATGGTGATGAGCTTGTCTCCGTGCCTAGCCCTTGACCCCCCGTTATAGAATATCGTTCCTAATAAACTCTCTCTCTCTCTCTCTCTCTCTCTCTCTCTCGCCCTCGCCCAATCTCTCGGCTTCTTGCACCCATTTCCTCACCCCAATCCCCACCCACTCTCTCACGCTTCTCGCTCGAGGGCAGAACCAAGGGAATGGAGAAACACTGTGAGGTACAGAAACGCTGTGATGTGCAGCAGCCGTGCTGCGCTATGTGCTTCATCGCCTCGCGCCACTCCTGCGTGTACCTAGCCCTGGCTCAAGGCCTCCCAACCCCATCTTGCACTTTCGGCCGTCATTGTGGCCGTCTTGCACATATACTTTGGCATTCAGGTCACCTGAACCGTCCCGGTGTCGGACACGTATCACGGAATGCCAGGCCCGGGCGGGCTGGGATCCCGGGGCTGCTTCGATCAGACCAGGATGCTGGCATCTGCGTTACTGTGTAGCCTCTTCCCGGGTCATTGATTCAAGCAGGGAGAGGGCATCGAAAGGAGGGCAGTGAGCGTGAGCAGAGCAACTTTGTGCGAATGTTGGGAAGAGAACCTCAAGTCTCTCTCCCCACCCACAACTCTTCCTTTCGTCAGTCCATGATGTATCCCACAACCCGCTCAGAGTCTCCCAGGGCCACTTGTTTCTTTGTACTTGAGTACCGAAACTGGTGTTGTCAGCAGACAGCAGCCCACTGGCAACCAAATGCAAACGTGAAAGAGCACAGCTCGCTTTAGACTAGACGCTGCAGACTTGAGTTGCAGGTCGCTTGCAACAGCAAACTCTCTCACCAAACACGAGCTTAGCTCCAGGCCTCTGCAAACATGAGCTTCGCTCTAGGCCGGTGCCGTCAATAATGCAGTCACGCCTTGAGGACACGCGCCACCCCGCAGCGCCTCTTCAGTGCGTAAAATCGTCTGGGCTAATCACGAAATTGCTCTCGAGTCAGCGTCTAGTCTAAAGCGAGCTGTGCTCTTTCACTTTACACTGACCACACCACTCTCTGCGAGAAACTGTCCTATTCTCTCTGCCCCACCCCACTTCGGGCCCTCCCTGCTGCTTTTGTCTTCCTCCTGATCCTCCGCGTAATCTGCGCAGAAGCGCAACCGCAGCTTATCTGGAGATTTTGATGGCTTTCTCCACCGTGCGCATCGTGTTCACCTGCACGCACACCACAGTCTGTCCGTCAACTTTGGTTGCGCCCAGACTGACACCAGCAGGACACAGCGGTTGCTCTTGCCGCTCTTCTGTATCCCCTTGGCAGCACACGCATTGCGCGAGTTTTGGCTCATGGCAGTGGGGCTTTGAGCAGAGGAAGCGGAAGAGGAGAGAGGTACAGGGGAGCGAGCAACGCACATAGCGGTGCTTGTCTGGATGTTCGACACCGATGTAGCAATCGCTGTCGGTGCATTGAGCGGCTTCCAAGTTTTGGGCTGCACATTCAAGGTACGCGCGCAGCGGCAGCGTCAGATGGTTCTCCATCGATCGCGGTTGAATAGCAGATGAGACGGGGAACTTACTGTCATCGGTGAGCTCTTCGGGAGGGGAGTTGGCAAATTTCCAAAGCGCCCAGTCGGAAATGCTGGGCTCATTGGATTCCGCATCTTTGCGCTTTTTGTACTGCTCCTCCAGCGCGCCCCGCACTTTGCGTTTCAAGTCCTGTCCGTTGCAGGTCAAATGCCAGCTGTCAGCAACTGCTCCTCTACCCCACACCGACTTCTGCATAGCAGATCACAGGCAAGACACGCACACACACACGCCACCAGCTCACGTGCTGCCCACACCACACAATCGACGCACGCACAAGGCACAGAGGCGGGGCCGCGGAAGCGCACCCCAACGGTCTCTTCGGCCGTGACACGCACGAGCAGGGGGTTGCCGTAGTGTCGCGGCGACGGTTGGCTCTGAAGCATGCCAGTCTGTGTACTACTACTGCGTTCCCTCGACGCCTTAGAATCCATCTCAAAGTGCGATACCTTGAGAAGCCAACCCCTGCCGCCGCTCGATAGCAACAGTCATGCCACCAGACGCCTACTACACGCCCGCGCGCACCGCACGCTGTGTGCGTGCTGAGATTCCCTGCCACTAGCAACCACTTAACATTTGTTGTCTCACTGCGTCGCAGGGGTAGGGAACATACCTGCAACTGTCTGAATTTTGCGCATCGTAATTGCCCAAGAAGCCACCCGCCACACCACCAGCCCTTGCACTAACGCCAATCACATGCAGCTTGCTGCTGTATGAGGCATTGAGCAAGTCCTCGTCGTTGTCTTCGTCCTCGCCAAACCCTGTTGTATGCCGTGTGTGGTGCATTCCTGTCATGGCGTGTGTCCGATCCCTTAGGGTCTCTGCCACTCAATCCTCGGACCCTTTCACTCTGATGGCTGCACTAGGCGAAGCAAAAATCAGCTGGTGCCAACTGCGAATCTCTCGCAGGCACGCGAGAACACAGGAAGGCAGCCCCGAATTGTGCGCACACAGCCCAAAGAAGCACGCGATGCCGTGTGAGACAAGACGTACATTTGTCAATCCTGCCCTGGCGAACGCCGCAGACGAAAAGCTCAGGAGGGCGTTCTTCGGCCGGCAAGAACTCGCGCGCTTGCGCCAGCGCATCTGTACGAGCAAATACACAGCATGCACTCAGCCGAGATGCCACCTCAATGCACGTTGAGACACTGGAGATGTTGATGAACAACATGTTGATGTGCAACAGAACATCTGCGGCCTTGCATCGCATGCAAGCGCTCTGTACTCGGGGATCTTCCGTGCAGAAAGGAGACCTGAAACGGCACCGCGACCCTTCTCGACTAGGACCTCCTTAATCTCGGTCTTGCCATTGTGCATAATTTTCAGGCGCAAAAACAGCTTCCTTTTCAAGTCCTCGACACTGTACCACAGTTCCTCATAGTAGACTATCGATTTCTCAGAACCATAAGTGCCGCCAAGAATATCGCGCAGAACAACATTCGCCCTGCGTTCTGCGGGATTGATCGCTGGCCCGTCCCTGTGCGTGTGCTTCCACAGCTGCATCTTGTCGCCTTTCGCTGGGGGAGACTCAGCCAGCTTGAGTTCGTTGAGACGGTGCGCCACCTTCTCACAAATGGTATCATACTCAAGGCTGCCATGCAATTGCATCTCAAAAACCTCTTTTTCTGGATCCTTCTTGGCGCGGAAAGACACGAACACCTTGTTAAACAGGAAATCGTAGTGCTTTTTGACACAGGAAGAGGTCCCTCCGGCTGAATAGGGCTGGATGACAATGATGTCGCCGGATTGCAGTTCAACCTGCCTGTCCTGTAGCTGAGCATCGCGATCCATGCCTCTGGTTTCGTCATGCACGACGTACACCAAGTCTTCAATCTTGTCGGGCTTGAGTTCCTCCAGCGCGTGGATTTCATCAAAGGCCAGGTCCGGCAAGAATCGACTGAGCGCTGCGTCCACCATCTGCTTTACCTTAGTGGTCGGCTTGAAGATGAGGTGGCCAATATATCGCAATCGCATGGTTTGTGGATCCCAGAATTTGAAAAAGATTAGTGCGTCCCTGTCATCGAATCTGTCGACAGTCTTATCTCCCGGCAATAGCTCCTCCACGAAGATCTTGACACCATCGCAAGCATGACCTGTATTGCCTTGCTTATACGGTGCCAGGTGCTGGAGAGCCACGTCTTCTGGGTTGCGCGTGGGCGACTGTGTACGGATCGTCTCATTTTTACGTTTACAGCACGGCCACAGCCTCAGATTCTCCGCATGGATGTCGGCGGTTTCGCGAATCGTCTTCTTCAGCTGCTCGATTGTGATCGTCTTGTGCACCTGGAGCATTAGCACATTATGCCAGTCATGCAGATCGGCTTCCTCATGCTGCTGCAAATGCTTCCACGTAGCCACCTTGAGTGTGAGCTTGAGATGCGCCTCCGATTTTTCCTTGCGCCGCAGCTCCTCCTCCTCCTCCTCAACCTTGAATCGATCCCGCAAGTGGGTTGGAATGTCTTCCTTGTCGAGGGGCCTCAGCACCTCGGCCACAGCAGCCTTCTTCACGTACACTAGCATGTAGGCATTACTGCAGCGGCGAGGCCCGAGGCGGTTTCTCTGAATCATCAGTGCCTGCCCCTGAGGAAGGCGATCAGGATCGTCTTCACTTCCGAAGTTGGAATCAACGGCTTCGTCGCGGGTGGCGATTGTCACACGCTCATCGTTGAACTTGAACCATCTGTCACTGCAATCTGGGCGGATGTAGGCATAGTAGTGGCCACCATTCACGTCGCCGCTGTGCACTAGCACTGAATGTAGCAGATATACTTCAGGACCCCCAGGGTGCTCCTCCATGTACGGGGCGAGGTCAATCTCCTCGTCGAATTCAAATCTGTCGTTGATCTTGACGTTGGCATCTCGGAGTGGGTCATACTCGAATCTCTTGAGATGCAAATGCAATATCGGCGGGAACGATGAGAAGGTACATCCTTTCTCTGCGTCCTGCAGACCGTGGCCTTCAGCCATGTACTTGTTATCGCCGTCAAGCTTTTCGCGCTCGACATACTTTTCCAGCGACTCCTTCAGATTCTTACAGCCGCGCACATTGAGTGACAGATCGTAGAAGTCCTCAGTGCGCTCTGACGAAAAATTCACGTTAATGCACTTGACGAAATTTTTCAGCTTGCCACAAAACAGCCGCGGCACCTCCTTTTCCACCGGCGTCCCCTTCATCTTTTCCTCCAAATTGTCGCACAGCACACGATCCAGCTCCTGCACGTCATGCTGCGTGAAGGCATCGAGGGCGTCCCATCCGAATGATTTGGTCAACTGCTTCGTTCCTACGCTCTTGCTCGAGTGCTGCAGGTGATAAAAGACTCGCTGCAGAGCCAATGCCACAGACTCCGGTGTGTTGCAATAATCCTGCCGCGTGATCACAGCCGGATGCTGCGACGCCGTTCGATGCCGCTTCACTGACGTCTCCTGCTCTGTCGGCATCTTGTAAACAGCACGCTGCAACGCTGGCACATGGTACAGTGACTGAAGCAATGAATTCATGTAGCACGTTGCCCCCTGATTTTTCAGCCCAACAAATCCCGTGTCCGTCTTGGAGTCGTGCAGCCAGAGGTCCGGCTGCTCGTTCAAAGCCCTCAAGGTCAACTAATACTCATAGACAGGGGAGCTCTAGTCCAATACATGCAGAGCGTAACAGAAACAGGGCAGACGCTCACGTCAAAAACAAGACCTGTTTTCGCATGGCCTGTTGGTACTCGCGAAACTCCGAATCCTTGAGCACGCGCACAGTAATTTTGATCGACAGGGTATCTTCGCTGAGGAAACCTGCACTCTGATCGACAAGGAAATCCTTTTTTAACTGTCAAGCAACATGCACCATTCAGATTTCAGCAACGACTGGGCCTGATATCTCTGAGGAGAATCGCAGTCAGTGCCATGTGCAACACGCAACAGGATTGACAGGCCCTCTGCAACACGCAACAGGATTGACAGGCTCAACTGAGCCAGCAGTTGACAAACAGGAGGTGCAATATAGAAAGCTTGGGAGCCGATGGGAGGGGACGGGAGTACAAACCAGTTCACGGAAGCCCCAATCAGCGGATTCGCGCTGAAAGGTATGGAAGAGCTGTCGAGCCTCATTCAACGAGGGATCTTTGTTCTCAACTGCTATTTCAAACACCGCGTTGATAAGGAACTCCGGGTTCTCCTCCTCCATGGGCGATGAATCCAAAAAGACACCTAGGCGGCTGATTCGTTCGTCCGCATCCTCCTGCGGGCATTCGTAGATTCGCATGTCACACGCAAGACCCGTTCTCGTACGGTCGCCGCCGCAGATGAGCCCGTGCCACGCACACAGCATTGCTAGTTCAATGTTCGCATGCTTTTCTTGATGATACACCGCGCAGTGCATGCTCGCGCGCGTGTGTCCTGGTGCATGCACCGCACCAGCATGCCCTCGCTTGTGTCGCGCACACACCTTCAGTTGCAAGAGAACATTCCACGTCGTGCTTCCAGCAACGGTGAAATTAGGGCTGCACACTCACGGAGTGGGACAGGCCATGGTGGGAGCAGAACCAGAAAAGAAGAGAATGTCTTTTCAGTGTGCTCATGCAAGCACGAAGCTCCGTGGGGCATGATATATTTCGTCACCTCCTTACTAGGTCCTATCGCCATTTCTTTTTCATGTGCTCACAAAATTTGGCTACACTGTTCTCTGAGCCCTCCATAATCACCTGTTGACAGTTGAGAGATTGTTCCGCGTAATACCATGCACCTTCCAAAAGATCCTCCAGATATCAGGATGTCCAGTGGACACTGGGCCCTCAATCGTGCCATACCTGTGCCCCTCAGGTACTTGTCAGCGCATCACTGCGACCGCTTGCTCGCTCTCTCTCCTTCCGATTCGAGTGCATGACAGACAAGGGATCGCCCGACACCAACCAGCGATCTCGAAAATGAAGAAGAAAACTGGTGAGCTCACAACAGCCCTTCATCTACTGCGTTTGTGACAGTGAATGACAAGGCTGGGGGGGATACATACTTTTTCAAATCGATTTGTTCATCGGCTGCGGCCTCCACTTTTTCCTCCGTCATGTCTTGGTCTTCCGTCTCTGATGGGTCAGAATGCGCGCGGAATGTCAGAGAAACTCCTTCTCAGACCCCGCGTACGCGCACGAGCAAACAGCACGCAGACCGGTGTGGTCGTCGTCCATTCTCTGCCGAATGATCGCCATCGCGCCTCAATGCCAGGCTCTGAGCTGCGACACACAGGAGCACCTAACCGTGTCAGCCTGTCTCGAGGACGCGCGAACGCCCAAGAGGAAGGAGTGGGCGGCGCAGATTGCGGCTGCTTGCCGCGAGCGCGAGAACTTCTTCGCAGGGCACGCGGCAACACCAGGCAGCATGCCGAGTAATCGCCTGGCCTACTCCCGCACGGCGGCCTGCTTAGGTCTAAGACAACCCAGGCCAGGTGTTGTTGGTTGATTTTGACCACTCTCCCACCGAACCGCCCGGGCGTCACGGCGGCACAAGCTGCACCACTTCCGTGTCTGTTTGGTGTCACTGTGCGCGCGCGGCCCCCCCACCCCCCCGATCTCTTTGGTGGCCCCTGCGAGCGCCTCCCCAAAGGGGAGACGCCTTGTGCCTCTGCGACAACACGCCTGAATTTTCGGCTTCGCGCTTCTCCCGCCGGCCACGCCCGCCCCGGGGCCCAAAGAGATAGCGGGTGCGATAGAGCGTGCAGAGCGCTGCGGCCTCGAACGGGCGCACCTCAAACTCCCTCTTCTTGGCGCGCTGGCCAGAGGTTGCACCTTGGAAGGCAGGTGCGAGGGGGCGTGGCGCAGGCAATCCGCGCGGCCGCGCTGCGCCGGAGCTGCAGCTGGCAGGGCTCGGGCAGCACGCGCGGGCTCCTCAGCAGCGTCGGTTCTCGCTTTTCTGATTCTCTTCCCCCTCTCTTCAGTCCTCGGTCGTAGCCATCTTTCCGCGCTTCGGCGAACTTCCAAGAATTTCGTGTCTCAATCGAGTCAAAGTTTCCACAAGACTTTTGACACCTGCCCTTAAATTCGATTAATCCCCGGGGTCGTAAGTTACTTACCCCATGTCTCTTATTGTACCAGGATTGAATTGCCAAAGGGTGCGACATGGCGCGGCGGCGCGCGGGAGAGGCGTGGGGCGGCGTATGTGTGGCAGCATGCGTGCTGGCGGCCACACACGTCGCGTTCCGCGGCGGTGGTGGCGGCTCGCTGCTGCAGCAAGCCGGCAAGGGCGGCGGCCTGTATGGGTTCCATCTGGACGAGACCGCGGTGGGCGGTGCTGAGCGCCGGCGGGCCATGGACACGCTGTCGCGGGCGTTGGGAGGAGGCGTGACGCTCCTGACCGCCAAAGATGCTGCCAACGAGCAGCTGCGCTGGCTGCGGCCGTTTTACAAGAGACAGATGCAGCAGGCGGGCCGCGTGTGGGGTGCGGGCCCCGTGGTGGAGGCGGTGGACGTGGAGGGGCGTGGGGTGCAGTACAAGGTGGTACACGGAGACAGGCAGTCGGTGTGGGCTAAAGCGGCGATGGGCAGCTGGACCGTGCCGCTCGACGCGCAGGTTGTCCCGCCGTCGCAAGCACGCGAAAAGGCGGACGCGGAGGCGGTGGCGGCGGCGGACGCGGGGCCGGCGCAGACGAAGCGCCTCGCAGCAGGGCGGGCGGGCCGCAACGTGGCTCTGGGTGCTCGACCTGCTGAGAGGATGCAGCAGCTTGCTGAGATCTACGGGGTGCGGATTTCCGACTCGGATGCCTACCGCTTCTTTGGGAAAGACTATGAAAAACACTACAAGAAGCCCTCGCCGGCAGAGCTCCATGACTACATCCAATATCTTGCGGACCACCCGCCCCCCCCCTCGGCGAATGCAACGAATGCAACGGAGGACGAGACGGCGCCGGAGGAGGGTGAAGAGGAGGAGGAAAAGGACCCTTGGCCCGAGAAGCCCAAGTTCGGGGCAAAGTTCAAGACGCATGCGGCTACGCAGTGGTGCAAGTGGCCGGGTGGTGAGGAGGAGGTGCCTTGCCAGATTGGGGTCAACGGAGCCTGGTACGATGAGCCCTTCAGCGCAGGGCTGTGGGGAAGACATACACCAAATCGAGAAACGTTAGTCAACAACGGCGTCTGGCGCTTTCCGGGCGCCAAGCCTCCCAAGGTGATCTTCACCTGCATGTCTGTCGCGTCATCTTGCTTCTGCTTGTGTGTCTCTGCCCATCCGCGTGGGCTCTTCTGTCGGTCCTGCGTGTGCGCAGGGCAAGGTGTGCCGAAGGACAGAGTTCGGGGCCTTGCAGGCAGGACGCGTGAAACTGGCGTTCCCGCGCAACTGCGAGCGCTCTCGCCTCGTGCTGATGGTCTGGTGGCAAAGCTGACTGTGGGCGTTGTTTATCACCACAATACCGCACGTCACAGGCACGGAGTCCTCCCAAGATTGTGAGACCATCCCCAATCGCATAGCGATAAATCGAGGTGGGGTTGCGAGGGTGCAGGAGACGCAGCGGCATGCACGCTTTATCCGCTGCACCACAGAACCGGGAACCGTGACCTGCGGCAGTGGCTTACATTGTGAGGTCGCCCTGATTATTTTTTAATGAAGAACCAACAAGAACTCACGTGACCTCGCACCCGATCAGGCTCAACGGCACCATCCGGCGAGCCTCTCATAAGAGTCCGGGGAAAGTCTTCGCCAAGTAGGCTTCTACTCCGCCAGTAGATATAGGTAGAGCGTTTTTCCTGTTCCGGTGAAGTATTCACATCGTAAATATACAAAAAATATGTTTCTGGTAAAAGACAGCGCAAATTTCCTTGTTTTTTTTTTCACAAGAGAGCTAAACGGGGAAGGCGGTAAAACAAAGGGTTTATAAAGACTAGAGTCAAAGACTCTCTAAAGACTTCGGCTTTAGTCTTTAAGGTGGGCGGAGGGATGGTTTCATTAATATAAAAGATATGTACAATAATGATGACGGTGTGTGTTGAGCGTTTAATTGGAAAACAAACAGGTCAGGGGGGAGGACGGTCCGCCCACCCGCCAAACACCCATGAAAGCCTTTAGTCTTTATAGAGCTCCGCTCTAAAAAGCATATAATATTATTGTGTTATCATAACAATATTTTAACAGAATTATTTAGTTCTTGTGTCTAGTTACAAAACCTGTTTTAACATCAAGAGTAATCTCATCAGAATAAAATGTAAATACCATTGCTTCAATAGGAACGTTGAGAGAGTGTGTGTTGTTTATTGGTACTCAATTTAGTATCCTCTACACTTCCATGTATTCGCCAGCCGAGGCCGCGACTCCGCGTGCTTGATGTTTGTGGTTTCGTGTAAGTATGCACACAGGCGTTCACAGGTTTTTTAGCCTTTGAACTCCTGGTTAATCCTCCCTCCTCTGGCACTTTGGCATTATTAGTAAAAGAAACATTAATATTACGACCATTTAATTTATCCGCAGTATTTCCACGTTCTACATTTTTGTGACTTTGTTTCTACATTTACATATGATAATACCGTTTGCTATTTTCCAAATAATTTTGATTGATTAAACCAGTAGAAATACCAAAATCAATAGAGTTTAATCGTTCCGCAAGATTTGCTGTGAGAAATGTCCATATCATAACCATATTGAAGTGCAGATTTGTCTGAGCTCGGCCTTGCTCAGAGCGAAGACAGATTTCAAGCATCAAAATCAACACAAAAGAATCGTGACCTCTGGTACCATGACGGTTAACTGTTTGGTACAAAGTTTGTCTTCAACGGAAGCAAAGAGGCAGGGTTCGACGGTCGTCACCGGTGGAACTTCGAGAGACTTGACTACAAGGATCGAAGTCCGCCGTACATCAAGCTGGTAACAGATGGAGGCCGTCGTACATCCACAATTGGAGACCGCCGTACAATCACAACTGCAGGCCGTCCCACACCGGTTCTTTGGGGTTGCTAGAAGTCAGGTTCGAATGGAGCATGGGCGCGGGATCGGAATTCTAAATTCCATTTCTTCAGTTCCTAGACATAGACCTCGGCTGGAACAAGTAAAGCCAGCGGAAGCAAGTAAAAATAGACCTGATTTCGATCCCTTAGATTAAGGTCCCAAAAAGGTCTCCTTTATCGCTCTTCCCCTGGCCCACTACTATCTGAAAATATGTAGGAGGCACCTTCATAAATTCTCATGGAGAGGAAAAAGTCCCCCTGTCACTACAGGTAGAGAGGCAGATTAAGCGAAAGAGAGTAAGAGAGTATCACCCCCCCCTGACGGAGTTGCGCAGAGTGCGAGCAGCGAAAGGAACATGTCCCAACATAATGTCACGGTGCTTAATATGTGCTGGAGACGGCAAGCTCTTAGTAAGGGCATCCGCAACCATGAGATGAGTACGGAGAGGCACAAGTTTGAGGATGCCAGCAGCTACCATATCACGAACGAAGAAACGTCGGATATCAATGTGACGAGTATCTTGACCCAAGGAGCCACCGGAACGCAGGCCTGCAGCCCTTGCTGCACGCCCACGTGATCCGGGAGGAGT
>Ga0315899_10007377_pt1 | contig 11805 bp, 11 predicted proteins | sample LakEriMetagenome_2_FD_203518 | JGI IMG/M metagenome (GOLD analysis project Ga0315899, IMG submission 203518) | Freshwater fungal communities from buoy surface, Lake Erie, Ohio, United States - Buoy 4 MA112 | ecosystem: Environmental > Aquatic > Freshwater > Lake | place: USA: Lake Erie, Ohio... | reverse complement strand
GTCCGAACGTTAGTATAATCGTCACAAATGACTTCTTGATTATTAAAAACGTTCTTCAGTCGAACGGGCTTGATTTTATTTTTTATCATTGCGTTCTCCTAAATTGGTTGCGGGTCCCGGAATCGAACCAGGATCTAGAGCTTATGAGACTCTTGAGTTACCGTTTCTCTAACCCGCGTCTGTTAACTTGCTACAATATGTGGTATGTAAGGAACTGCCCGTGGGCCACCATAAAGTTGTTCGAAAAGTTTTTTGGCCTCTTGCGGTGTGTCCGCATAGATACGCTTCTTTTCTTCACCACTAGGTGTTCTTACAGTTGTTTCATACATTGGCATATTGTATCCTTAAATGGTCGGAGTACAAGGATTCGAACCTTGGACCCCCTGGTCCCAAACCAGGTGCGCTACCAGACTGCGCCACACTCCGAATAAAACTGGTACATCGTGACGGGCTCGAACCGCCGACAGCCACCGTGTAAGGATGGAGCTCTACCAACTGAGCTAACGATGCAAAAAAAATGGAGCGGGTAGGGAGAGTCGAACTCCGCGATCTTCAGCTTGGAAGGCTGCTGGACGCCCCTTGTCCTGTCTACCCGCATACTTTATAGAGGCTCTCTGTGGCGCTTGAATCCTTGGTAACCCCTCTCTTCATGGCTGGTCCTTGCTTTGGTCGACATTGGCAAGTTTTTCAGTTGTTCCACTGTAGTTACTCAAAGAGCTTTTATAAAGTGTCTAGCTACCTACACCACATAGGCCCTAAACTGAGCAGTTACTCTGTCCATAACATTTCTTCTTCTGGATAGGCGTTATACCTCACCCCAGGCAGTTTTCAGTATCCCCCAACAGGGACTGTAAGGTCAGGTCCTGGTGTACCCCCTGGTCTATCGTTACAGGGACGCTCTTTATATAACGTAAAAGAGTAAACCGGGGTTCTTGGTGCCGGATGTCGGGATCGAACTGACGACCTACCGCTTACAAGGCGGTTGCTCTACCACTGAGCTAATCCGGCAAATTTTTAAAGAACATTTATTAACTGTTGTCTATTATATATTTCTTTTAGACTACTGTCAATATATTTTGGTGGAGATAGACGGGATCGAACCGACGACCTTTAGCTTGCAAAGCTACTGCTCTCCCAGCTGAGCTATACCCCCTGCAATTTATTTAATATCTTTTCCTCGTAGATCAACTTTATTAGTTTCATAAAGTTCTTTACGTTGCTGATATTGTTCTTCTGTCAAGGCATGCCAGCCACAGCAGTCGCCTGTTGGTGAGCGACCGCACCCGCAGGTGCCTTGTTTAACTTGTTCTGTTGATGGACTCATCTTCCTTGACCTCTGTAACGCTTCTTGCCTTTACTGCTTTTATTTAGAGTGCTGGTTTTGCTACCATTTTGACAAGTGTTCTTATGAACTCTTTTATGTGTACTTTGACCTTTAACTGCCATTTTCTTTCCTTTTATTATTGGCTCCCCGAGCTGGGTTCGAACCAGCGACCAGCGGATTAACAGTCCGTTACTCTACCAACTGAGCTATCAGGGAATAATTACTACCTTTTTAATTTATCAAATGCGGTGCTACGTTTAAAATATTTTGATTTCGTCTTTGATCCAACGACAATGTTATATTTTTAAACTGTTCATATACTGTATCTAATGGTTCTATCAGCAACAATTTATGAATGTTCTGCATTATACTTTCGTAATTGTCAAACTGTCTAGAGTTTTTAACAAAATTTGAATAGATAGATTCTCTAGCTTCACTGGGCATAACATTAGGTGCAAGAAATTCTGGCATCGATAATGTTATATAATTAACCGTTGTATTAAAAGCTTTGAGCATTAAATGAACATCTAACATTTGATGAACATTTAAATTTTGAACTACAACATTAAACTTTAAATCTATATTACTTAAAGTATTATAGTAGGCAATATTCTTACTGCACACTTCGTAGTTAAATTTGTCATTGCCTCTGATGTAGTCAAATACATCGCCGACACCGTCGATACTTACAACCAAATCAACTTTTTTGATTTTTGAATTTAAAGTATCTATCCAATCTGGGACAACGGATGCATTGGTTACAATTAACAAAGTAATTTTATTTGCATTCTTTAATGTCACTATCTTATCTACTAGCGATTTAGTCTGTGGCATTATCAAAGGCTCGCCGCCTTTTAGTTCTATATAAATTTCGCCCTTAACTGATTCAATATGAGCAACTAACTTGTCAATATCTTCTTCAGATAATTGATAGGCTTTAAAATCTATACCTGGATCTTTGTATAACTGTTCGTTGACTAAAAATTTAAAATCACTGTTCCACATAGTGCTGTTATTAGGACCGCACATTCTACATTTTAGATTACAAAAATTTCCCATGCTGATATCAATCATAAAGTCATCTGGTGACTTAAGACCAATATCGGAATAGAATTTTCTTTTGCTTTTTAGATTACGTTCTTCATCTTCCTTGCATCGTACGCAACCGCTGGGCCATTGACCCTGTTCAAGTTCGCGTCTAACTGCATGAAAACTATCACTGTTGACTATATCAGAAAATGATTCGAATACAGTAATATGTTCTAATTTCTTTTTAAATCTTGCACAGGGTCTTACATTGCCCTGCGGATCAATCCAAAAAGAATTTTTAGGAGCAAAACAATCAATCATACCAGTGTTGCTCCTGCATTGGGTCAATGCTTATTTCATTTAGTCCTATGTGACTAGGTTGATCTATAATCCATTTGATATAAGATGCTGCCTGATCAATGTCTAGACATTTTCTATCCAAATGTTTATGTTGATTATTTGACATAGTACCGAAGCTCATGTATGTAACCTTGGGTCTATCTTTCCACACTCCACCTAAAGAAAGAGTATTACAATAATCTCTCAATGCTTTCTTTTCTGCATTATACAACCAAGGCTTGCCGTCAGACAATCTGTCTGTGGTACTGCCTACGCAGATGATGTGTGGTCTATGACTGTGCTTTACACATTCTTGATATGTTTTGTCTAACAAAACAGTCTGTGAAAATTTATGTAATGCTGAACATAAAATAATTACATCATGGGAGTTAACTTGTTCAACAAATTTGTTTTGATCAGCATCTGTGGTAAGATCATATCCCGAAGTTCTACTGCAATATACAGCATCTGAATATAACTTATACAATGCTTGACCTAACCCGTAATTTTTATTTCCAGCTATTAGCATAAATTGAAATATATTATTGGCGGAACGACTGAGACTCGAACTCAGAAACCGGCTTTCACCGATCGACGGATTAGCAATCCGCTCCAATACCATTATGGGACCGTTCCTTGTATACTATATGTAGCCGGGAGGCTTCGAACCTCCATGGAATCCTGGATTATATCCCGACCCGTCCCCTGACCTATGCTATGAGCATAGCGGGAGCTTTGCCTATTTGCGTTACGGCTACACAGTAATTATACACAAAGTTGTAGGTAACGTCAAATGTTTTGGCCGGGCTTGAGAGGATCGAACTCCCACCGTCGGTTTCGAAGACCGAAATGATATCCATTTCACCAAAGCCCGATGTTAAAACACACTCCACACTTTTCTCGACGGCGGTGTGCAGTCCTTACAACCAAACTTATAGTTTGGCAAAGTGTGTTTTAAGATTGGAGCGGCTAACCGGGTTCGAACCGGTGACATTCACGTTGGCAACGTGATGCTCTACCAACTGAGCTACAGCCGCTTATGTATGGTGCCCTAGGGGGGACTCGAACCCCCACGCTTTTGGCGCTGGAACCTAAATCCAGTGCGTCTACCAATTCCGCCACCAGGGCATAATCTTACTTATCTATTAAATAATTATATGGATCCACAACAGAAATTCGTTGATTTAGTTAACCACATGCTAGCAGAAGCGGCACGTGGTAAAAAATTTAATTCTATAAAAGAACGAATGATCTGGGAGCGTGGATTCCTTACAGGATTTCTTGCTAGTCTTGCATACGATGATAGCGATGTAAATCTAGCTATTCGTCGCAAAATAAACAAACGTTAATGGTGCCTCTGGAGGGACTCGAACCCCCACACTCCGCCTTATCTAGACGGTGCTATGCCCAGGTATAAGCTGGGTTCTTTGACCAATTAAGCTACAGAGGCAAAAACTTTTTCTTGAAGCCAAGGTTTTATGTATTCATAATACCATCTTTCATGCGCCTCATGTCCATAGTGACCGTCTGGAAGACGATCAAAATTATTTACTTCGCAGTACTTTAACCAGCTTTCTCTGCCGTCAAGTACAAAACCGTGATCTTTAAGTAAGCTAAAATCTTCTCGATCATGAGAATTAATCCACAACGGAATATTATATTTTTTAGCTATACATTCAAAGTAACCAGCATAAGCTAATAAATTAATATCATTAGTTCTCCAATTATGGCAGAGACGATAGTATTTGCCAATTATAGAATCCCAAAATGGATCACCAGATTGATTAAATGAATGATGGTAAGGAAAATCTTCCCGTGCTTTTCTATGCAGATATCTCATGCGATCAGGAAATTGAACTATGATTGCAGATAATAATTCTTTGTGTTGATATTTTTGTAACTGCTCAACACAGTAAATAGGACTTTCCCCACTTTGGCTAGTGTTAATCACTTCACAATTAAAATCTCTTAAAATTTTTGCAGGCCATGCATGTATACTTGGATTTTGACCATCTAACGAATCTTCAAATCCATGACCTAATACATGGCTGCAACCTGATATAAAAATCTTTTTTAACATGAATTATTTATTTGGCGGAAGCGGTGAGATTCGAACTCACGGCGCCATCTCTGACACGGCAGTTTTCAAGACTGCTGCAATAAACCGGACTCTGCCACGCTTCCATATAACCATTAAAGAATAATTGTCACAGCCTTATAGGACTGAGCGAATTTCTGAGTGGAGTTCGATTCTCCTCATAAGCCATTGCCCGCGGTTTTGTCAGGGGAGCAAGATGGCCCTATTCCCCGTGAGTCTGTGCGTCCACAAACGATACCCGCTGACAATTATTTTTTAATGGTACTCGGTAGGGGAATCGAACCCCTCTTCCCGCCGTGAAAGGGCGGTGTCCTAGACCGATAGACGAACCGAGCACAATGGTCTTTTAAATTTTTAATGAACGTTTAGTTTAAGTATCAATTATATACGTAAACTCTGTTGATGTCAACATAATTTGGTGCTCTAGGCTGGTAACGATCCAGCGTTTCTACTTTACCAAAGTAGTGTACTACCTTTGTACTACAAGAGCATTGGTACCCCTACTCCGATTCGAACGGAGAGAACTGCTCCTTTTGAGAGAGCCGACTTTACCAATTTGTCCATAGGGGCATGGTGCCTCTGGAAGGATTCGAACCCTCAGATAGCTGGTTTAGAAGACCTGCTCCCAATCCATTGGCAGAGGCAATAGCACACAAATAAATATCTCATGAACTATAATTCTATATACAAAGAGTATGCTGACACTAGTATAGATTGGTGTCCCATGGATACTCAAGAACTATATCAACTTAATTTAAAATCAAGATACGACGATCTTGATAAATTTGGTTGGATAGATTCTAAAGTCTCCTATACATTTAACGAACACGGATTCCGATGTCCTGCATTTGAAAATACTCCAAATATAATGTTTTTAGGTTGTAGTCATACTGTAGGCATTGGTATTAATATAGAAGACACATGGGCGCATCTAGCAAGTAAAGAACTAAACCTACAGTGTGTTAATCTTGGACAAGGCGGTGGCACCAACGATACTGCATTCAGACTCGGGTTCCACTGGATCCCAAAATTAAAACCAAAGATTGTTTTTTTGCTACAACCTGAGTCAACTCGATTAGAAATTATATCACGTGCCTATGATATACAATTTTTGTTAGCAGGACATCCTCCTCTTGTGCAATGGAAAAGATGGTACCAAGACTGGTTGTCGGTGAACAGTAATTCTTTTCTTAATCTACAGAAAAACACACTGGCTCTTGCTGAAATTTGCAGACAGCATAGAGTAAAATTTAGATATATTGGCGCCAACGCTATACCGCAATGGGACAAGGCCCGCGATCTAGCACACGATGGTGTAATATCTAACAGTAAGTTTGTTCCTACGGTACTGTCTTTAATAGAAGATCCTAATGCTCACGTTCTAAAAAAATAACTGGTACTCCTGATAGGACTCGAACCTACAACATCTAGCACCTCAAGCTAGCGTGTCTACCAATTGCACCACAGGAGCATATTTGGTGCCCGTCGTGGGATTCGAACCCACACCTTTACAGATTTTAAATCTGTCGACTCTACCAATTGGCCTACACGGGCTTATAAAACAGGATACATTTTCTAACGCTCTACCAAATGAGCTAATCAGGCATGAAGCCTAATGTTGGATTCGAACCAACTACCTTTCGATTTCAAGTCGATAAGATTTGCTGTTAGTATCCTTAAACTGGTAGTCGATACTGGGATTGAACCAGTGACCTACACGATGTCAACGTGGTGCTCTACCCCTGAGCTAATCGACTATAACTTGGTGGAGGCCGAGGGAATCGAACCCTTCTAGACAGCAACCTTGCAAGGGTTACCCGTAGCCCACTACTGCCCCCAATTAATAAACACACTAGCCACCGTCATACGACAATGCTGTCGGGACCACAATGCTATCGCCCTAGGATCTATGATCTTTCTTTCACTAATGTGTTTGTTAATTGGCACCCATGGAAGGATTCGAACCTCCGACTCCCACGTTCGTAGCGTAGTACTCTAGTCCACTGAGTTACACGGGTATAAATTTTGGGGTAACCAATGGGGAACGATCCCATTCTAACACTTTCACAGAGTGTGGTGCTAAACCTTTACACTATGGTCACCATTGTTGGCACCGGCACTAGGGATCGAACCTAGACTAACAGAGTCAAAGTCTGTTGTGCTACCATTACACAATACCGGATCAAATAAACAGGATACATTTTCTTTTTTCACCAATTGAAAGTTGAATTAAGATTTGCTGTGAGTATCCTTAACTTGGTACCCTACCCTGGTTTCGATCCAGGTACCCCCGCCTTATCAAGACGGTGCTCTCCCAATTGAGCTAGTAGGGCAAAAATTTGTGCTGGGTAGGTGCTCCAGCGCCGATCGTCTTGATATTATCTCACGGCCCTTGTTTGGCATACCCCCAAGGACTCGAACCTTGACAAACGGTTTTGGAGACCGCTATGCTGCCATTACATCAGGGATACATTATTTGGTAGTAACGGTGAGACTCGAACTCACGATAAACACCGTATGAAGGTGGTGCATTAGCCACTATGCTACGTTACCATAAGGATGACAACTTGAATGCTCCGCCACGTTATCGGAACCATTCACCCAAGTATATAAAGCCGGCTGGGATTCGGTACGTTATTACAGTTACTTGCCCAACGTGTCTATATTTTGTACAGAGGTTTCGCGCCTCCCGTTGTTTACATTTGCTTTGGCTGGCCAGCTACTAACAACTGTGACTTTCACTTACTAACATCAAATTGTCATTCTTATGGTAGGGGCACAGAGAATCGAACTCTGATTAATAGGTTAAAAGCCTACTACTTTAGCCGTTAAGTTATACCCCCATATGGTCCCTAGCGTCAGATTCGAACTGACACCTCATCGGTTAAGAGCCGAGTACGCTACCGTTAACGCCAGCTAGGGATGGATCGTAATTAATTGTCTTTTACGTGCCATCCAGGACCATACGGGGGCCTAGGATGACACTAACGTTTAGCACGTTTCATGTCGTTCTCCTTTGTTAAATTAATGTAGGCTACGGTATCCAGTTCGCCCCTACTTGAGTTGTTACCCTGTCCGTCTAATTTGTTTCCTCGGATGTTTGCTTCACCCCAGCGGTTCGAGTCTCTGCTACGTCTTGAGAATCTTTCTTCACGGTTAGCCGCCCCCGATCTATGACGCTAGATGAGCGATAGCAATCACGTTTGCTACTGACGGGATTCTTGGTGCCGCCTTGAGGGATCGAACCTCATTCCTCGGTGCTTCAAACCGGTGCTATGACCACATCAGCTAAAGCGGCAAATAAAACAGGATGTATTTTTACGGTTTGAATTAAAAGTTCAATGTATAAATTTTTGCTGTTAACATCCTTAATTTGGCGGTCCCAAGGGGTAACGATCCCCTTCTTCGAGCGTGACAGGCTCGTGTGCGTCCATGAACACTTTGAGACCAAATTTGGAGTAGGTAGTCAGATTCGAACTGACGGTTTTACGATTTTGCAGACCGTTGCGTTGGGCCTCTCCGCCATACCTACATTGTTTGGCTGTGCGTCCAGGAATCGAACCCGGCTCATTCTTCGTTAACAGCGAAGCGCCTACACCTTGCTTGCTCACGCACAATAAATTCTGGCGCCGTGGACGGGAATCGAACCCGCCTAAATCGGATAGACAATCCGGTGCTCTACCCAGAGAACTACCACGGCATATTGGTATCGCGTACGGGAATCGAACCCGCCTACGTAAGTTGAAAGCCTACTGACCTAACCCAGAAGTCCAACGCGATATAAATTGGTGGAGCCTGAAGGAATCGAACCTAATTGCCAACCACCCTACATATTAAGGCAACGGATTTACAGTCCGCCGTAGGGATCAAGCTCCAATTTGTTAACACACTCTCCGCTATGCGTTTTGACACTCGTCAAAGGAGTGAAAGAGAATGTGTGTATTAAAGCACACTATTGTTAGCCTTGCTCTAGCCCTGGTGCTAAAGATCCGAAGGATAATATGCTTTAATACGCTAGGGTTTTTAGTCTCACAAGAGAGATTCCATCGCCTAGGCCGCCCGTTCGTCTATGTTTTAAGTGCAGACTAGGTCCTCGTTACCTATACACACTTTGCGGTCTACGACTGCCCTTGAGCAATCTCGCGCTTTCTTACGGCATTGCTATACACTTGATTACGTGCTACTTTCTCTGCAATCATTCTTTTGAAATCCTGCGGAGTTATAGTGTACTTCTGTGTAAACTCTACCTCTCGTTGTTTTTTCGTATCTGTTTCTATCATAATCCTTTTGGACAAACAAAAACCCCAGGGTTTTTAATCCTGGGGTCCTCTGGGTAAATGTGTGTTGCTTTTACGCTACACGATCCTCCCGGGACCCCTGGCAAATCTCTGGTGTACGATCATTACTTGATAGTAACCAAGAGGTGGGCATAAAGCCTGCCTGTTTGGCCAGTCTATCAAAACAATAATGTATCGTTACAGTTTTCATTTGCGTTCTCTTAAAATCCTTGTTTGCTAAAAAGCACCATTGCTTTCTAACTTGTTTCTATTGTAGCACCTCTCGGTGCCCCTGTCAACAACTTTTGGTTATCTTGTTTGTTGTATTTTTACAACAACTTCTAATCGCATTGTTTGCTAACTTGTCTCTATTGTATAGTAATTAGTCTCTGCTGTCAACCGCTGTTTTAAAAGTGGCTTTTTTACAACGAAAACTATTTACAACAATTCTATTGTATAGTTATTTAGTTCTGCTGTCAATAACTCTTTGATAATGTGGCGTTTTTACCACATTATGAAAAAGTTGGGGCCAAAGGTCCCAACGCTGACTACTTATCACATTATACGCCGTCAGCAGGCGAGTATCTTATTTGATCTGTGTCCAAACACGTTCACGGATCTGTTTTGTTAATGCATCGGGCAATGGAACATAGTCCAGATCTATGGCGTCTTTCTTGCCGTTCTTAAATGCCCAGTCAAAGAACTTTAGCACTTCGTCGCTGGTGGCCTTGTTCTTTGGCTCTTTGTACATGATGATAAAACTGGCCGAACTCACTGGCCAAGCATTAGGATTACGTTGATCCACAATGCTCAATCCCATACCAGGAACTGAGAACCAATCAGCACCGTCAGCGGCTGCGGCAAATGTTGTGTCATCTGGGCTAACCCAACGACCTGCTTTGTTTTGCAGTTGTAGGAATGTCAGTTTATTTTGTTTGACATAAGCATATTCTACATAGCCAATTGAGCCTCTGATTCTGGCCACGTTGGCAGCAACACCTTCATTGCCCTTGCCACCCACTGAAGCAGGTGCTGGCCACTTGACTGCGGCACCACGCCCCACTTTAGCCAACCACTCAGGGCTAACAGTAGCAAGATAATCTGTCCAGTTGAATGTTGTACCTGAACCATCAGCACGATGTACAATGGTAATGTTCTCATCAGGAAGTTTCTTACCTGGATTTAATGTCTGTAGTTTAGCGTCATTCCATTTGACAATGTTTCCCAAGAATACTTCTGCTAATACAGGACCAGTGATGCGTAGTTCGCCTGGCTTGAATCCATCTAGGTTAACAATAGGCACAGTTCCGCCAATGATAGCAGGAAATTGAACTTGGCCCATCTTGTCTAAATTCTCTCCGCTTACCGGTGCATCTGTAGCACCAAAATCAACCGTACGGGCATTGATTTGTCTAATGCCGCCCGAACTACCAATACTCTGATAGTTTAATGTTTTGCCAGTGGCTTGTTTATATCCTTCGGCCCACTTGTAATAGATAGGGAATGGAAAAGTTGCGCCTGCGCCTACCATGTCTGTGGCATGTGCCGAAATCGAAACAGATGCTATTAAAATTGCTAATAGTTTTTTCACTGTAAGTCTCCTTGTGTTAGTGATATAATTATTTAAACACAGAATGATTACAGTATTGTTACAAAGTTAATAAATTTTAGCCAAAAAGATAGGACCCGAAGGTCCTATGGTTGTTTATTTTACAAGGTAAGTCCTACCCCGGTACTCTGTTTTTTAGGCAGCTAGGGCGAACTCGCTGTCGTTCATTGCTGAAACGCCAACTGGAGCTTGCCAGTACTTGAATGTATTTGCTTTTGCATTTACTTTAGTTTGCTTGATTTACGGTCATCGCCTACCGTGTTGCCGTCTCTACTATCTACCCCTGTCGAAACCATGGCAGGCCCATCAAAAAAAGAAATGTAATACAATGACAGATATTAATAATGTTATTACTATTACGTCACATGCTCTACATTTTTGCATAACATATCCTCTTTTGGTGGACCTGGCGGGAGTCGAACCCGCGTCCAGAAGTCCTTCGCTTTGAAGGGATTACAACAATAACTGCTATTATACAGTCACTAGTATTTATGTACAACTATTTTGGTAAATAGCAATGTAGGAGCGAAAACTATGGACTTTTTAAAACTAGTAGCAGAATTAGGATTCCCAATTGCGGCAGCGTTTGCCGCTGGGTATTTTGTGTTTTTAACGTTAAAATTTATTCTTGCTGGTGTAACATCAAGTGTAAACGGCATGGGCGGTATTATTAAAGGGCTCGATGCTCGCGTTGATACTATGACTAATCAACTACAGCGTATTGACGTCAAAGTGAGTCATGCTCTAGGGTTGCAACCTGACTATGATCGGATCAGCCGTGCTGAACAAGCCGATCAAAGGAAAGACTAATGAAGTACTTTGACTACGATTGGGACTTGCATAAAGATAGAATAGTTCTAGATAGAGATCTAAACATCGATAGATTAGAATGGCGAGCAGGCGATCTATTTCAAATTAGGAATGTAGATGGTAGGGTAGAGCTAGTCAAAGTCGACCCTGTAGTAAAATTTGTAAAAGGATATAAGTGACATGGTAGTATCCGTATGGTGGAATGGTAACGAATACACAAAAGATTTTACCTATGTAAGAAATCCTGACGGACATTTAGTTACTGTTGAAACAAAGGAAGAGATCGTGAATCAAGAAACTATATTAAACTATTATGAAA
>Ga0315899_10007376_pt1 | contig 11812 bp, 9 predicted proteins | sample LakEriMetagenome_2_FD_203518 | JGI IMG/M metagenome (GOLD analysis project Ga0315899, IMG submission 203518) | Freshwater fungal communities from buoy surface, Lake Erie, Ohio, United States - Buoy 4 MA112 | ecosystem: Environmental > Aquatic > Freshwater > Lake | place: USA: Lake Erie, Ohio... | reverse complement strand
TGTGATCGAGCTATGAGGCTTGCTGTTGGAATAGACTTGAAGTCGATGGTTGACTGTTTCTTTGGACTTGAAACAGAGAATTCAACTGATCGTCATTTGGTCAATCATGACTTCGATCGAGATCTTTCTGTTTATCCGATAGTCACACCAGTGCCTTCGCATTGTCTTCCCACGTGTGGAGTTGCTTCTACTCTGACTTTAGTTGGCGGAAATCATGTATCGATTTGCTCTTTGGGAGATGGTTCGACTAGACAAGGAGAGTTTCTGGAAGCAGTTACTTATTCCCTAGAGAACCGTCAGCCGATTTTGTGGTTGATAATAGACAACCAGTATGCGATTTCGACGCCGACAAAAGGACGTACGGCACTCGACCTACTTATCGGATCAAGTTGCAGAACAGTGCAAGGTCAGTGCATAGTTGACTGTCTGCGTGCTTTTAATGAATCGCTACGTGAAATTCGAGAAACCAGCACGCCGCGAATTATTCGACTATACGTACCGAGGCTGGGCGGTCACACAAGTCATGACAATGAGACGCTTTATCGTTCAAAAGACCAAATAGCTTCCTCTTCATTGCTCGATCACGGCAATCGCACGTTAATTTCCGAATGGTCCAATGATTGCAATAGGAGGCTGGGCGGGTACCCCACTTTCGGGTAGCCCGTTTCAGGAATCTTTTTTGCATCGGATGTGCGGCATGGTCAATGCGTTTGTTACCCAAACTTACAAACACTTTCAATTTGTCGAGGACCCACGGGTCAATCGCGGTGCGAACTATCCCTTGATGGAACTGATATTCGTGACGCTTTGTGCTGTAATTTGCGATGCCGACAGTTGGGCCGATGTCGAACGCTATGGCAAAGCAAAGCAGGACTGGTTGCGTAAGTTCTTTCCGTTTGCCTCTGGTATACCGTCTCACGACACGCTTGGGCGAGTCTTTGCAAAGCTCGATTCAGTTGCATTCTTTTCGGCATTACAAAGTCTCGCTGCGGACCTTGGTAAAGCGATCAAAAACCAAACCGTCGCCATCGATGGTAAAACCGTAAGGGGCTCCTTTGATACTTCTGTCAATCAAGCGCCTTTGCACATGGTTACTGCATGGGCCTGTGGGCTTCGACTTTGTATTGGGGCTAAGGCTGTAGATGACAAGTCCAATGAGATCCCTGCTGTTCAAGCACTGATCGAACAATTGAATTTGCAAGGAGCCGTTGTTACCGCCGACGCGATGCATTGTCAAAAAGAAACAGCCCAAGCGATCATCAACAAGGAAGCAGATTTCATTCTCCAAGTTAAAGGCAACCAACCAAGTCTCGAGAACGCATTGAACGAAGCGATTCTCGACGCATTGGAAAAGAACTCGAAATCAAAACGAGTCCACCGAAAGACTGAAGAGAACCGTGGACGGACCGAGTACCGCGAGACAGTCGTGATACCATGCCCGGACCATCCGATTTTTCAGCAATGGCCAGAAGTCAAAACGATCGGAATGACGTATCGTACTCGTACGATCGACGGCAAGCTCCAAGAAGCGTCGTCAACCTTTATCACTAGCCTGCCCTGTAAAGTCCGTACCATCGCTACGCGAGTCCGTGAGCATTGGCAAATCGAGAACAGTCAGCACTACGTCCTCGATGTAGTTTTTTCAGAGGACTCGAGTCGGATTCGCAAAGGAACAGCTCCCGAAATCGCATCAGGATTCCGACGCTTGGCGTTAAACATTCTGCAAAAGGACACTACCATCAAAGATGCAATTCGAGGTAAACGTAAGCGATGTGGCTGGGATAACTCTGCAATTGAGAAGCTACTCGCAGGTTATTCATGCTGCTAACGTGCGATTGCCCTGAAAAGTGGGGCGAATTTGATTGGAACAAAGTCCAATTCCGGAGCTGTGAGGCTATCAACATGAAATGGATGATTCTGACTGTGCAATTGCTTTCGCGAGCGCAATCAGGAGCACTGCCGAATGCTACGATTGCCTTGATTACTTTTGCTTCAGTCCCACGAAAACTATTGCTCATGAGCAAACCTAGTGGGGATAACAATTGTGGCTCGACGAAAGGTCCATTTTGCTGATAGGTTGATAAACTCCGACGTTCCAAGATGCCAATTTGAGAACATTTTCGAGCACAAAGACTGGACAAGCATCCACAAAGAAAAAAGATCGCATTTTTAGGCAATCAATGCTTGACAGACTAGCCTCCCAAGAATAACGTAAATACTCGATAGAAAATCGTCGTTCGGAGCGTACGTCTCGCTTTGATTTTGACGGTGCAATTGGGGAATAACTTGAGAGGTTTTCAACATGAGATGGATGATTTTGTCTGCTGCGCTTGCGTTTGCGAGTGCAGTCAGTAGCACTGCAGATGCTGCGATTGTTTCGCTCAGTTCTTATTTCAATCCAACGAACACAACGGCTAATTGGCAGGTAGGGTTTAATCTCACCTCTTCAACAGGGCCATTCGTCGCTGGGACACCGGGTTTGATTAATAGCGATATTCCAGGCCTTTGGGCTTCGCAGCCTGCGAATACTTGGATTAACGATGGGACAGGAAACTCTGTGCGCTCCCAGGGTTGGTATCGGTATGCTCAGTCGTTTATTCTTCCAGATCAGCTTGGTGTTCCAAACGGTTCGGCTGTCACCCCGTTGACTCCATTCGGCTTTTCGGTTGCTGCTGACAATGAGTTACAGGTCTTTGTTAATGGCGTAAGCGTCTACGCTAGTGTCGGGAATGCTTTTTCTCCACTGGTTAACATCTCGGGGTTTGCATTGAATTCCGGTTTAAACACGATTAGCTTTTTGATTCTCAACACGCAGCCAGCTGACGGTTCGAGCCCAACAGGTTTGCACGTTTCAGGCATTAAAGGAAGTTACGATGATGAACAGCCACCGCCGCCAATTCCTGAGCCAGCGTCATTGCTGTTGTGGGGTGGACTCGGCGGACTCGGCCTAGCAATTCGTTTCCGAAAGAAATTCGCCGTTAAGCGATAGAGCTTGCGAGTTGTAGATGCTAATTGCAGAGTTCATTAAACCTCGAGTAGTTTCACTCGGGGTTTTTTTGTAGATCGCCGGCAGGTTTTTCTGCCCACAAGTCCATGTTCTGGAATAGCTTGCGCCAGATGCGATCGTTAGCTTTCTGAAAGAAAAAAGAGCGGGATCGATTCTTTTGATGGTAAATTTACTTTCGACGCGAACTGTTGTTTCTTTATGATGACCCGCGAAGTGTCTGTAGAAATCAGAGTGACATCGGAAAAGACGGACACTGGTTCGTGAAAATTCTATTTGTCAAGGAAAGCCAAAACTGGCCTCGTGCGAGTGGGCATGACGTGCATGGGTACCACATGATGCATTCCCTGGCTCAGTTGGGACACAGCATTAGCCTGCTGACGGCCAGCACTCCGAATCCAACGGGCATTCAAGGAATCGATTTCGAGTGGCTTGGAAACTTTGGTGATCTACCGACTCCAAGTCAGAAACCGGCCTTGCCAAAACTTCAAAGCAAGTTTTGCTCGTATTGGGGAATCGATATTCAGAGACCGCAGCAGATTCATGATCTTGTTCGAGGCAATGGGTTCCATGCTGTAGTAGTGGTTGGACTGCATGTGCTTCCTTATCTTGCGTGCGTCAAAAATTCGGTAAGAGTTTGGTATGCAGCAGATGAATGGTTGCTACACCATTGGTCTCAATTCAAGCTGTCGAAGAAGAGCACCTGGGGAAATTTGAAGGAGGGGCTCGTTAAGGGCCTTTATGAATATGCGTTCTCTCGATGTACTGATAGAGTTTGGGTCGTGTCGAAAAAAGATGCATCTATGGCACGGTGGGTGATGCCCAGATCGTCGATTGATGTGATTGCAAACGGCGTCGACGCGAACCACTTTGATCCATCGAGCCAACCCGGTTATTCAGAACCGTTGCAAACGAGGGGATTAGTGTTTTGGGGGCGATTGGATTTTGGACCGAACATCGATGCGATTGATTGGTTTTGCAGGAAAGTCTGGACAAAACTAGTCAAGCAGCGGCCAGATATCGATTGGACCGTTTACGGATTTCAGGCGGGCAGCGAGGTTCGTGCATTGGCTGCCGAGTTTGGTTTCAAGCTAGTGCCCGACTTACCAGATCTACGGTCAGAGATCATGAAGCACAAGGTGGTTGTACTACCGTTTGTGAGTGGGGCGGGAATTAAGAACAAATTTCTTGAAGCGGCAGCCATGGCTCGCCCAATCGTAGCGAGTGCGCGAGCACTGAATGGTGTTGAATTGAATGGTGAACGACCTTGCTGCGTTGCTGGTAATGTTACGGAATGGATAGAGCACATCGCACGACTTTATGATTCCGCGGAAGAATGCAAGTTGGCTGGCGAAAAGGCTAGGTTATGGGTAATGAAAAACTACTCCTGGGAACGGGCAGCCAAGTTGGCTTCCCGCTCTTTAGCTTTGCACTGATGAAAACAGTACAAACTGGAAAGTCGACGCATCGCGAGCAGACTCAGTTACTGTCCCGCATCTCAACTCCTTGAGACATCTCTTTGGACGACCTAATTATGACAGGACGGACGATCGATCTAAGCCACGAACGGCTCGCTAAGTTGTTTCGGCAAAAGTACGGAGAAGTCTCAAGCGTCGGCTGGAGGCCAACGACTCGATTAAACTGGGGTTATTTTCTGCCATCTGATTTTTACGAAGCACTCATTGACCAACTAGTCACAGAATCTACCACCTGGCTTGACGTTGGCGGTGGGCGTGACGTATTTCCGGAGAACTCGCCGCTTGCGATCCAACTCTCAAGGCGATGCAAGCGGCTAGTCGGAATCGACCCGAGTGAAAACATCCTACAGAATACGTTTGTTCATGATCGTCAAATGTGCTTACTGGAAGATTCAAAGTTGGATGCGAAATTCGATTTAGTCACAGCGAGGATGGTTGCCGAGCATGTTGAGAATCCCGAAGCTTTTGTCGACGCGATTTATCGAAATTTAGATTCTTTCGGAATCGTCGTTATCTTTACCGTAGACTATTGGTCCGTCGCGCCTTTAGTCGCAAGATTTACGCCGATGTGGTTCCATCATTTTGTAAAGAAATGGCTTTGGGGAAGCGCTGAGGAAGACACGTTTCCAGTCGTTTACAAGATGAATACGCGGCGACAACTCAGCACTCTGTTTAGCCGTCGTGGATTCCAAGAGTTGAGTTACTCATCACTCGATGACTTGAGCGGCTTTAGCATGTCGTCCTAAATTTTGAGAATTTCTCTTGCTTGTCGTAGGATCCTAAAACTCATTGGGTTACCATTCCCTGACCGTTGTATTTTAGCAGTTTATCAAAAATCGACTTGAGGATTGAGTGGCTTGAGAAACTCGAAATCTCCGAATCTACAATTTTTTATTATTGTTGACTGTTGGCAACCTTTTCGACATCAATGCATGGATACCTTCGCGGTTTACAGCGTTTACAGCCACAGTCGCAAAAAACAGTCAGTATGATCCATGCTTAACGACCGATTCAATGTCCACGTGAAACAACGAAGAAGAAATAGCGTCTCAGATAGACAACCGGTTCGCATAGGATTACCTTTCCCAAGGGGTGTCGTTTCATCCAAGGATTCGATAACAGTCCAAACCGTGAAGAGAGTTCGCGAACTATCACAAGTTCGAGTGCTTTCCCATTGGCCGGATGGCTCTATTCGCTGGGGCTTGGTGGAGTTTTGGTGGCACCCGTTCCATGAGTACGAGGTTGTATTCGCAGAACCGACCAATCTGCTCAAAGATTCGACAGAGCGTCATTTTTGGACCCCGCAATCGAAAAATCTTGGACTATGTCTCCTTTCATCGAACGATCATCCTGTTCAAACATCTGTTCCAGTAAAGATTCGGTTCCGCACGAATGAGGGGCAAGAGTTTCTCGGCTACGTTGAAAAGCTGAAACCGATCGATCAAGGGCCGATTCGAAATTCCTGGTCGGGCCAGGTCACCTTTAAGGATGGATTGAAGAAGTCAGCCCTTTTGGGCGAGTTGACGATTCATTCGTTTTCAGGCAGTGGACTACTAGAGTTTGAGTTCTGTATCCGCAATCCACAGGCCATGGCTCATCCTGGGGGCAATTGGGATCTAGGCGCAAAAGGTTCGATTCTCATCGATGAACTGTCTATCGACGTTGAGTTTGCTGAAAACTTAAGTGAAGACAAGTTCTCGATGTCGCTCCAACCAGAACCAGAGGGCGAGCACATCGCGGCAACAATGGAGCTTAGGATTTTCCAAGCCTCGAGTGGTGGCGAAAATTGGAATAGCCGTAACCACGTCGATCAACATGGCAATGTCCCTATGGCGTTTCGTGGTTATGAAATCAATGCCGATGGAGAAAGTCACCAGGGACGACGTGCCACCCCGAAGATTAGCATTGAAACGGGCGGAATTCGATACAGTGCAGCGTATCGCGATTTTTGGCAGAACTTCCCCAAATCTCTTACCGCAAATACCAAGTCACTTACGATCGGGTTGTTTCCCAAGGAGGCAGGCTATCCGCATGAATTGCAAGGGGGAGAGCAGAAAACACATGCCTTCGCCCTGGAGCTCTCTCCTACGAACAAACCGTCCAATATCGATTGGTATCTCAATCCAATACATCTTTCGTTGACGCCGGAAGAGTATGCCAAGCGAGAGGCATTACCCTACCTCACACCGCGCGATCCATCGAGCGATGCACGATACGAATCTCTCGTTGATTTGGCGATTGAGGGGGACGATACATTCGAGCTCAAGAGAGAGAAAATCGACGAATATGGATGGCGTCACTTCGGAGATATCTACGGAGATCACGAAGCGGTTTTCCATCAAGGATTGGAACCTTTGATATCTCACTACAACAATCAATATGATTGTACGGCTGGTTTCGCGAGTCAGTATTTACGGACAGGTGATGTCCGATGGTTCGACCACATGGTCGCAATGGCCGATCACGCTTGGGACATCGATACATACCATACCGACGAGGACAAACTACTTTATAACGGTGGGTTGTTTTGGCATACCTACCATTACGCAGATGCCGATACGGCAACCCACCGGAGCTATCCAAAACAATTACGAGTGTCCCAGTCGTTCGAAGGTGGGCGAGATCTAGCGGCATTAGGAAAAACGGGGGAGAAGCTTGCAAAAAATTATGCAATCGGCGGCGGGCCAGCGGCTGCACACAACTACAGCACAGGCTGGGTGGTGGCGTACTGGTTGACGGGAAAAGATCGTTATAGAACTGCCGCGATTAACGCTGCAGACTATGTAATGCGCATCGAAGACGGTAGGAGAACTCCTTTTCGTTGGTTGACGAGCTCCGACACAGGATATTCGACATGCAGTTCGGACGGGTATTATGGGCCTGGCCGGGCAGCCGCAAATTCCACTCTCGCATTGTTGACAGGGCATGAGTTGACGGGTGATGAAAAGTATCTTGAGCAGGCCGCGAAGTTGATGCGACGTACGGTGCATCCCGAACAGAACCTGGATACTTTGGATCTCCTCAACGCGGAGCTTCGATGGTTTTACACCATGTATTTACAAGCGCTTGCTCGATTTGTGGATTACAAAGTTTTGCTTGGGCAACGAGATTCCGATTTCGAGTACGGAATCGCGTCGCTATTGCATTACGCAAAATGGATGGAGCAAAACGAGCGTCCAACGCTGTCGTGTCCACAAGAGTTACAATACCCAACGGAGACTTGGGCTGCGCAAGACATGCGCAAATGGCACGTACTCGCGTATACGTCTAAATGGTGTGATTCCGATGAGGATTCAGAGAGACTTATGGAAAAAGCAGAATTTTTCTACCAACATTCTTTGGAGACTCTCGATGGATTTGCCTCGAAGTCACTTTGCCGGCCTATCGTTCTATTGTTGAACTTTGGTTGGCAACGCGAGGCTTTGTTACAGTCACCGCGAATGGTTAACTCATCGAAGAAAGTAAAGTGGCCGCCATACAAGGTCTTTATCCCTCAGCGGCAAATTGCAACATCGAGGGCAAAAAGGATTCTGATGGCGTCGGTGTTCAGCGTTTCCATTCTGGTGGTCGCTGTCATAGGTTGGATCGTTTGGGCCTTGTTTCTCGGTCAATAGTCAACGACGACGAATACCCGACAGCAATCTCGGAGTTCACCTGTTGGAAACAGTTCGTGTGTGCACCGAATATACTTACTTAAAGTGTGCTTTTTTACCTAATAGCGAGATCAAAAAAAAACGTGAATCAAATAATCAAACTAAATTTAGGCTGTGGTCCTGTTCAACCGAAGGGGTGGGTGAATGTGGATGGTAGCATTCGAGCAAACATTGCCTCCAAGTTGAACTGGCTCGATAACTTGCTGGTCAAGCTTGGGCTATTTCCAGAAACGGAGTTCAACAAGAAGACGCGAGTACTCAATCTTCTTCGTCCGCTTCCCTTCCCTAACGATTCTGTTTCAGCAATCTACGCCGGTGAACTCTGGGAGCATCTCAAGCTTTCCGATGCGGTCAAACTGACAGCCGAATGTTTTCGCGTTCTTCAAGCTGGAGGTGTTATTCGACTTGTTGTCCCGGATGGAATTGACTTTTGGTCAAAATATCTCGCACTTTTCAATGAGGAAGTGAAACTGCCAATAGAAGAAAGATCTTCTACACGCCTATCGAATCACACAGCCATGTTCTTTCGGGACATTTGTACCGAACGCGTTTTGCTGCAATCCGTTGGCCATTTTCACAAATGGCAATATGACGAAATACAGCTATCAGATCAATTGAGAAAAGCAGGTTTCGTTGACGTTGCCCGATGCAAATTTCACGAAAGTCGCATAGATGATGTAAACCTCGTCGAGCGATCAGATTTTCTCATTGTTGAAGGCGTGAAGCCGGGAAAACCAAAGTAACTGTTTGTTTGTCAAGAATGTTTGAGACTCTACTCCATTCCCGAAACCTGAGACGATTTCTATGAAGTCCGAGGTTTCCATTGTCGTTCCTGTTCGCAACGATGCCCTGAGGTTGGGGACTTGCTTGAACTCGATTCGATCTTATGCTCCCAACGTTGAGGTTTACGTAATCGACAATGGTTCGACAGACGGGTCAGGAGAAATGGCCGGGGAGCTTGGCGCTTCGGTTATTCTTTGCCCTGATCTTCGCGTCGGCGCGCTCCGCAATCGAGGTTGTGAGAGGTCTTCCAGTCAGTTCATCGCGTTTGTCGACTCCGATCATGAAGTAACATCCGATTGGCTTGAGAACGGTCTCCAGATTCTGTTACAGGACGAAAGCACCGTTGCGGTTGGCTCGCATTACTTGGCACCTCCCTCTGGCACTTGGGTTCAGACCACCTGGGCAATTCACCGATTGCGGGGCCTCGAACGTTGCGATGTGGACTGGCTGGGAGCAGGAAACCTATTTGTTCGCCGCAGCGCCTTTGAGAAGGTAGGCGGCTTTCGCGAGGATCTGATCGCGGCCGAAGATGTCGATTTGTGCCACCGTTTGAGGCAATTGGGAGGACGGATCGTTTGTGACAAACGAATTCGGAACATTCACCACGGCGAACCGAAAACGCTCCTCGCGTTCCTTCGAAAAGAATATTGGCGAGGTAGCAGCGGCGTCAAAGCCTGGATCTCTCACGGATTTCCGATGAGAGATTTGCCAAGCCTGCTCTGGCCCCTTTGGCACCTCGTCGGAGGAGTTGTGTTTGCAGCATTGGCAATTACAGCCCTCATTTCCATGGAGCAAACCTGGGCGACTCTAGCTTTAACATCACTGTTGGCTTGGATACTCCCATCCGTGTTGCTTTCCGTTCGAACTTGCATTTCGGAGAAGCGGATTAAGAGGATTCCTGCGCTCGCAGTACTTTACTTCACATATGGAATTGCACGTGCGGCTGCTCTTTTGAAATGAAATCTAGTGCTTAGCGCTTAGCGCTTAGTACTTAGTACTTAGTACTTAGTACTTAGTACTTGGTGCTTGGTGCTTGGTGCGTAGTGGGGGGTGCGGGGTGCGTCGTTCTTCAACGAAGCACGAAGCACATTTGTTTTAACCACGCACACTTCTTACCCCGTTCTTCATCGAAGCACAAAGAACGAAGCACAAAGCACACTTCGTTTCAACGAAGCTCGAAGCACGGGATGATGGGGCGCATGCTGAGAAGTCGATTGATCGCTGCAGACGCAGACTGGTCCCTTCGGGATATCGCTCGGCAGCTTTCTCTGTTGGGATCTCTCTCGGTCGTATCGCAAGGCTGCTTGGCTCTCGCTTCACTGCTTATCACACGTGCTTTGTCGCCGAGCCATTGGGGTTGGGTAGCGTTCGGCTTAACCCTGCAAGGATATTTGGTCACGATATCCTCAGGAAGCATGCGATCCCTGGTCATTGAGCGCATTGGTAGAAGTCCGCATAGAATTCACCAAATCGGGACGGCGTTTGTCATCCTATCTAGCGGACTCAGCTTAGCCCTCGCTCTAACCTGGTGCGGAACGGCTGTGCTCTTGGGGATGGATAGATGGGTGCTAATTCCTCTTTTCATTATTGCTTTCGGCTCTATTGCTAATGGGGTGTATCCAACCGCCCTCTTTGAAGCCCGTCTCAATCCGCTTACTCCGAATCGAATTGCAAGTGTTGTCGATTTCGGATTTTTGCTACTCGTTATCGCTTTGAATTTCTTCGGTGAAATTCAGATGCTTTCAATTGCAATCTTGTTTGCATGGAAGTGGGTGTTGACGGCAGGATGGCAGTGGATTTGCTTCCTCCGCCGGGAAACGATGTTTTGGATAGCATCTTCAGAAGAAATCGCGGCACTCGCTAATGGCATCCCGCACCAAGCGATTTTTAGTTTGGCTTGCACGATTCCCATTTCCTCGGGAATTTTGGCATCCCAGTTGGGAGTTAGTTCGAGCGAAGCTGGCTTTTTGAGTTTGGCAACGATGGTACAACAAGTGTACATCGTGCTAAGTGTGCAATTGCATCGAATCGTACAACCGAGAATGGTTCTCCATGAAACGTCCTCGAAGTCCGGCGCGTTCGGTGACTCGATGATGCAATGTGTCTCCGTCTATCTGCTCGTGCTGGGTTTAATTGCATGGGGTTTGAGTAGCAGTGTAGTATGGTACGTATTGCCAATTGATTATCGGCCTGTCCTTTCTCTACTACCATGGACCATTCTGGCAGGAGGATTAACGAGTGCAAGTTTCATGGCTAGTTTCCAAATAACGATCCTTGGGAATCAGAAATACCTTTCGCCCATCGCCATCGTTGTTGCGGTGATGCACATCTGCCTCTCGATTTTCGTATTGAGGTGGGAAAGTGTGGAATCGATTGCGATTCTCGGTGCGTTCTCGTCATTTGCTTCGCTGTTGCTGTTGAACGTTGTTCTTCGAAGGCGGAAGAAAACCGCTCTCGAAGCAGCCTAGCGAAAGAGCCTGCATGAAAACAGTCTTTGTTGCTAAAGGGGTAGCCACGTTCGCCAGACCGTGGAAATTCCCTGGAGCCTCTACGTTCTGGCGAACATAGCTAAGCGTTTACAAAGCCTAGCCAGCATGAACGATCCCAAGATAGCCCCCGTTTCGACTGTTGCAATGAAATGCAAGGGTAGGCAAGATAGATTTGACTATTTGCGCATTATTGGGGTGATTCTGGTAACCGCACAGCACGTTCTTACGCTGATGTGGAAGGAAGAGGATTTATCGGAATGGGGACTTCTTGGTACCGGCATTATCGGGCAGTCAGGGGTAGCGATCTTCTGTTGGATTAGCGGCTGGCTGGCCATTCAGGATAGACGGCGGCCAATGGCATGGATGCTCCAACGACTTCGTGTATTATTACCCGCTTATTGGATC
>Ga0315899_10007375_pt1 | contig 11813 bp, 10 predicted proteins | sample LakEriMetagenome_2_FD_203518 | JGI IMG/M metagenome (GOLD analysis project Ga0315899, IMG submission 203518) | Freshwater fungal communities from buoy surface, Lake Erie, Ohio, United States - Buoy 4 MA112 | ecosystem: Environmental > Aquatic > Freshwater > Lake | place: USA: Lake Erie, Ohio... | reverse complement strand
CGAATGCTTGGCGAACTGCATGAGGCCTTCGCGCGACTGGCGCAGGACGCGGGCGTGCGCATGCTCGTGCTGCGTGGCAAGGGCAAGCATTTCTGCGCCGGAGCCGATTTAGGCGGCCGCGGCGACGTCCCGGCGAGCGTGACGCTCGCTGACATGCTGCGTGCGCTCGATGTTTTCCCCAAACCCACGATCTGCGTCGTTCAACGCGGCTGCGTCGGCGGCGGGCTGGCGCTGGCGGCGTGCTGCGACGTGGTGCTAGCCTATGAGGAGGCTTTTTTCTCGGTTCCTGAAGTGCGAATCGGCATCGCGCCCTCTTACGCGCTGTCGCAATATTTTATGCGCGCGATCAGTCCGCGCGCCCTCCGTCGCTATGGCCTCTCGGGCGAGCGGATCGAGTCTCACACTGCGTTGCGTCTTGGGCTCGCCCATGAGGTCGTGGCAGAGGAAGGCGCCGAATCGCGCCTAGAGGCGATTATCGATGAATTCATGCATGCGGCGCAGGAGGCGGGCGCGCTCCTGAAGATGCGCATCGCGCATCTAGCGTCGGGTGCGACGGAGCCTGACGCCAGCGGCGAGCCGCGTGGTCTGGGCCGCTCCGCTGAATCGATTGAAGGCATCGCGGCCTATCGCGAAAAGCGCAAACCGAGCTGGTATAAGCCCAGGTGAGCGGCGCGACTCACTCACCGGAGATAGCGCGCGCTCTTTTGATGGCGACCATCGGCGTGTGATAAATCGCGTCGAGCTGCTGCGCTACTTCTTCAGCGGTCTGCGGATTGATCTCAAGACGCTGTTTCGCTGCGTCCGCCAGAAATTCCGGGTCTTTCATTGTGGCGTCAAAAGCGGCGCGCAGGGCTGCGACGCGATCTTTCGGCATGGTGGGCGGGCCGATATAGGGGCGTCCGATCTCCGCGCCGGACATCAGCAGATCATAGGTGGCTTTCGCCTCAGGGTCCGTGATCATCGAGCCCGCATAGACGACGTCTTTCGGCATGTCCGCTGTCAGATTGCGCGAAAAGCGGACGAACAGATTGATCCGCCGGTCGCGCACCCAATCGTCGGGCAAGCTCGTCCAGGATCCGCAATCGCCGTCGAGCTCGCCCCGCTCGATGGCGATGCGTTTGTCGGCCGATCCCGGATAGCCCTGCACCTGTCGCAGTTTCACACCGAAAATTTCGTCGAGCATGCGGCCTTCGATATAGGCCGATGTGCCAACTCCCGTAGTGCCGAAGACGATTTCCTTAGCCGCCTTCACGTCGTCAAACGTTTTGATGTTCTTTGCTCCCCACATGAAGCAGACGCGAAAGTCCTCACTGATGTTTCCAATCCAGGCGAAGCGACGGAAGTCAACGTTCACACGTTCGGGAATGGTGAGCGACTGGGAGATCAGCCCGGGATTGAACGTTACGATCGCTGTTCCATCCGCAGGCGCGCCCTGCTCGAGATAGACGACGGATTTGAGGCTAGCTGCTCCAGGCATGCTCTGCACGATATAGGTAGGCGCACCCGGTGTGTGCCGACCTGCGTGTCGTACGAATAGTCGGGCGTATTGGTCATAGCCGCCCCCGCTGCTGAAGCCGACGATCACGCGGACGTTTTTGCCGCGGTAGAATTCAGCCGCATCCTGCGCGGCCGTCTGTGTCGGGCATGTCCACACGCCAATCGCTCCCAGACAGGCCATAGCAAGACCCCATCCGCGTATCGCCATGTCTGTTTCTCCCGCTCGCCACACTTCAGGTCGGCCGGAACTTTGGAATCGAAATCTCCGAATCGTAATTGTCGAATACGACTTCGACCCGCATGTCGCATTTCACCTGGTCATAGGTTACGCCCAGAATATTGGTCAGAAGCCGGGGTCCTTCATCAAGCTCCACGAGCGCGACCACATAGGGCACGTCATGTTCAAAGGCTGGTCGATAGACACGGTGGAACGTGACGAAGCTGTAAACCCTGCCTTTGCCCGAGACGTTCTGAAACGAGAACGACGTGGACAGGCAATGCGGGCAGGTGCGCGAGGGCGGGAACCAATATTGGCTGCATTCGTCGCATTTGGGCAATGCGAGCCGGTGCTCACGCGCGGCCTGCCAATAGGGCAGCGATTCGGGCGCGGGGCGGGGCTTTGGCTTCTTGATCGTCTCGCTCATCACGCGCATCCCAGTATGAGTGTAGAATGGCAGACCTGGTTTCCCCCGTGACCCGAGACCAATGCGATCTCGGCATCTTTTACCTGCCTTTGCTCCGGATAGGTGTGTCGCAGCTGGCGCACGCCTTCCACGATCTGCAACATGCCTTCGCAATGGGCCTCGGAGAGCTGGCCGCCGGATGTGTTGCAGGGAAGGGCGCCGCCTAGACGCAGCGCGCCGGAGGCGACGAAGGCCCCGCCCTCGCCTTTCTTGCAGAAGCCGTAATCTTCGAGCTGCGTAAGCACCATATAGGTGAAGCAATCGTAGATCTGCGCGGTGTCGACGTCGCGGGGGCCAAGGCCCGCCATGGCATAGGCGGCGGCTCCCGCTTGTTTGGCGGCGGTGACGACCATATTGTCGTTGGCGAACCAGCCGCGTGTATTGTTGTGAAAGCCGAATCCTTTGATGAGAACGGGCGGCTGCTTGAGGTCCTTCGCGCGTTCTGCGCTTGTGACGATGACGGCGCCGGCGGCGTCGGAGCGCAGGCTGCAATCATAAATGCCGAAGGGCGCAACGATCAGCCGACCATTGTGATAATCGCTGATCGCCAGCGGTTTCCTCATGGAGGCGTCCGGGTTGCGCAGCGCATGTTCGCGGAAAGCGACGGCGATCTCGCCGAACTGGTCGCGCGTGGTCCCGTAAAGATGCATGTGCCGCGTGGCACCGAGCGCATGTGCAGCGGTTGCGCCGAAATAGCCATATTCTGGGCCGAATTCACGCGCCAGCATGGATTCAGGCCGCGTCTCGTTGCGCACGCGCGCTTCTTCGCTCGAATGGGTGCGCGACCAGGTGTCCCGCCCAAAGCCGCAGACGACGGTCTTCGCCAGTCCAAACCGGACGGCCATCACCGCGAGCGCTACGGACATAATCTGGCTGGCGCCGCCATTGGTGAGCGTCGTCGAGAAGCGCGCGTTTACGCCAAGCCGCTCCGCAACCAGCTGATGGTGGGAATAGGATTCGTCCGGGCCTCTACATAAAACGCCGTCGACGTCACTGGGCTTGAGGCCAGCGTCGTCGAGCGCGTTGGAAATCGCCTCCATGATCAGATCGAGGCTGGAGACGCCGGGCACTTTGCCGAGCCTGCTCGTCGCCGCGCCGACCACCGCGCAGGTGTCGCGCAATTCGCGCGCAGGTGAAATCTCTGGGATCATCTTTGTCTTGCCTATTGTACGAGTGCGCGTATGCGCTGCGCGAGAGCAGGCGGCGCCATATAAACGCGATCGAGCAATTCGTTGATGCGCGCGCCAGTGACCGGGTTGATCTCGGCTCCCTGTTTTGCCGCTTCCTCAAGGAAGTCCTTGTCGGTCATCGTTCTGTCGAACGCCGTGCGCAGAACGGCGACGCGATCGGCGGGCGCATTGGGCGGAATGACGAAGGGACGACCCATGACCTGCTCTACGAAAGCGATCTCGAAGATCGCCCGCGCCTCCGCATTCGGCGCAAGCTCCAGCGCGGTCGGCACATTAGGATATTCGTCGTCGCGCTCCATGCCGAGCTGCATGATGACGGAGACCTGGCCGGCTTTCTCCCACGGCCTGAAACGAGCGCGGAAGTTCGCTGACGTTCCGCCTGAGACATGTCCGTCCACTTCCGCGCGCTCCATGGCGAGCAGCGCGGTTTGCGAACCGTCATAGCCCTCGATGACGCGGATTTTCGTGCCGAAGAGCGCATTCAGCAGCCGCGGATAGATGGAGCTGGGCGAATTACGAGAAGTGGAGGAGACAGTGATGTCTTTAGCGCGCAGCTTCTCGACGTCCGAGGCCTGCGCCGCATTGCGCAGGAGGAAGAAGCCGATCTCCTGTTGCGTTGAGCCGAGCCAGATGAACTTGCGCGCGTCGAATTGCGCATTCGAATTATCCGGGTGATAGAATTTCGCAATCCCGGTGTTGCGTTGCAGTCCGCCGATCACAGATCCGTCGGTCGCGGCCGCCACATAGAGATAATTCGCAGCCTTTATGCCTTCCGCTCCCGGCATGTTCTGGACGATCATGCTGGGGCCGCCCTCGATATGTTTGGGCATGTGGCGGGAGAGCAGCCGCGCGTATTGATCATAGCCACCACCAACGGAGGCGGAGGTGATGAGCGTCATCTTGCGGCCCTTGTAGAACTCGCCGGCGCTCTGCGCGGCGGCTGGAAGCGCAGGGGCCAGAAGGACGCTGAGACAGAGTGCGAGGCGTTTCATAGCGCTTTTCCTAGTTCGCCGAGCACTTCCCCATTGTGCTCGCCCAGTTCAGGAGAACAGGTGCGTATGCTGGTCGGCGTTTCCGAAAGGCGCACGCCGTTGCGAACATAGCCTACCGAGCCGAGTTTGGGATGCGGCACGTCCACGCGCATTTTGAGATGCTGGACCTGCGGATCCTTGAACACGTCGTCGAGCGTGTTCAGCGGCGCGGACGGTACGTCGCGCTCCAGTAGAAGCGCGAGCCAGTGGTCGCGACTATTCGTCTTGAAAACGTCGGCGAGGATGCGGTGGAGCGCATCGTAGTTTTTGCCGCGCGTCTCTTTGGTCTTGAAGCGCGGATCCTCCGCGAGCTCGGGGAGGCCCACCACCTGCGTCAGGCCCAACCAGAATTTTGTGGGAGAGGAGAGATGCACAACAAAAGCGCGGCCTTGCGCATCGGTGAAGGCGTAGACCTGGGCCTGATGGGTGCGCGTGGCGCGGCTCGGCGATTTGCCGTTCTCGAAAAAGCGCGCAGCGTTCTCGCCGCAGAAGGAGAGCGTTGATTCCAGAAGTGAGGTCTCCACGCGCTGGCCGAGGCCTGTGCGTCCGCGCGCGATCACGGCCGCCAGTATGCCGTTGGTCGCATTCATCCCGGCGAGATGGTCGGAGAGCGATATGCCCATAGGCTTTGGATCGTTGATGTCCGTCAGCAGGCTCAGCAAGCCGCTTGAAGCCTGGCCCACCGTGTCGTAGCCCGGGCGCGTCGCATAGGGGCCGTTTGATCCGAAGCCCGTGATCGAGCACCAGATCAGGCCCGGATTTTTTTCGCGGAACCCATCGAAACCCAGTCCCAGTCGATCCATCGTGCCAACGCGGAAATTTTCAATCACCACATCCGCGCTCAGGATCAGCGTGCGCGCATGGGCTTTTCCTTCTGGGCTTTTCAGATCCAGGGTGACGCTCTTTTTGTTGCGGTTAACTGATCCGAAGGTCGGAGAATATTCGACGCGTCCCCAGCCACGGAACGGGTCGCCTTTCGTCGGCTCTTCGACCTTGATGATCTCCGCGCCCATGTCGCCCAGCAGCATTCCGGCGTATGGACCGGAAACGTAGTTCGCGAATTCAACGACGCGAATTCCTTCAAGCGCGCTTATCATCCTTCCCCCATCTGTCTCCGCTCAGGAGAATGTTTTCTCGTCCACCGCCCTGATCTTGTCAGGCGTCAGCAGGCGCGCGCGCAAAAGCGGCGCAGCGCGTCGCAATCATTTCCGCAATGCGATGTGAATCGTATCTGGGCGCCGCCCGAAGGGCTGGGCATGTTTTCCTCCCGTCGATTGTCTGTTATTGGTTAGTCTATCCAGCTCGTCCCGTTGTGCAAGCTATCGTCGTTTGCGTCACGCTCCGGATGTTTCATGCTCATGCCGCCGCAGATATCTAAACCTCAAGCATTAGTGAGCGTGACCCTGTGGCGTGAGGCGCGCGGGCTTGCGGGCGAAGGCGCGTTGACGTGATCGCGCCGACGCCAATTCCCGTTCAGGCGCCTGCGAAGGAAGGCTTGGCTGAGCTACCGGACGGCGGCCGTCTGTTTTACTGGGACACCGGCGGCGATGGGCCAGCGGTGATATTTTCCCATCCCGCCACGGGGAGCGCTCTTGTCTGGCCGTATCAGCAGCCCGCCTTCGCGGCGGCTGGCTATCGTGCAATCGGCTATTCGCGCCGTGGCCATTATGGATCGGCGCCCGTGGACAAGGCTGATCCCGGTAGCGCCTCGGTCGATCTTCTTGAGCTCGCGAACCATCTGGGTGTGGATAAGTTTCATGCGGTCGCTTCCGCTGCGGGCGGCGCTATTCTGGTTGATTTCGCGCTCTCTTATCCCGAACGTCTTTATTCACTTACGCTGTCGTCCAGCGTTGGCGGCGTGCGTGAACCTGATTATCTTGAATTAAGCGAACGCCTGCGCCCCAGAGGTTTTGACGATATGCCGCCAGATTTCCGCGAGATCGGGCCGTCCTATCGAGCGGCCTGTCCCGAGGGCGTCGCGGCATGGCTGGCGCTTGAGCACAAAGCGCTCACCGGCGAACGCAAGGGCCCCACGCCCGTTAATGACATCAGTTGGAAATCGCTCGAGACCATGCGTACGCCCACGCTCCTGATGACGGGCGGTGCGGATCTCTGGTTGCCGCCGCCTTTGCTGCGCCTTTATGCTGCGCGCATTCCGTCGAACGAAGTTGTGATCGTTCCCGAATGTGGCCATGCGCTCTATTGGGAGGCACCGGAAGCCTTCAACCGGCACGTCCTGGATTTTATCGCGCGCCATACAGCGTGAGGTAAAGCGACGCACGTCTGTGTAGGAGTTCGCATGAGGGAGGATAGGATCGAACGCGACGGTCTGTGCCCGGCTGACTATATGGTCGTCGCCGGCGGTGGATTTGGCTGCGTTTTCTGTAAAAGGTTTGGGGGTCTAGGCGCGCTCATGTCGATCTGGGACGTGGACGCTGATCTGGGCCTTGCTATCAGAGTGAAATTTGCGCGCATGGCGGTAAGCCTTCCTTCGTCCATGTGGATCTTGCGTAGGCGGAGTGCGTGGCGTGCGTGGTGGAAACGCGTCTGCGGATTTATGGCGCGCATTATAGCCTGCTCAACAACGCGAGAATTTATCCGCGTAATGCCCTCTTTGATATGCCGCATGACGTACTCGAGCAGATACAGCGCATCAATATGTCGACGCCGTTCCGCCTCGTTCAGGCTTTCGTGCCCGACATGATTGACCTGCCTCTGAAAAGTAGTCCTCCATGAGGTATGGCTTATGAGCCTTGAGGGCCATTGAGTTCAACACGCTCGAACTAATGCCATGAACTGGCATCAATGGCATTTTGATCGGGTGGTCGGCAGGCTTTTAGGAACTCGCTGTTGGCGATGCGCTTGGAAGAAACCTCGAATACAAGCCGTTCGTTAGCGCGCACGTCCCCACAAACCTTGTTGACGTTTTAGATTCAAACTAGCAACAGGTTAGATTCAAATAAGATGTACTTGGTAAAACTTATTGTGAAGTTGACTTGTATGCCTATCGGAGCATTCCTTTTTGCGTCGCGATTGACCTGATTTGAAGCGACGAGCCCCGTGAGTTCTGATCCGGGGCTTGCCCCAGTGGGGGCGATGGCGTTCGCCCTTCTTGAACCAAGGGGCTCGTCATGTTGGTGAAAGTCAGCAAAATTCAAAAAGAACTTCTGCTCGTTGCGGCGCAACGCAAGGATCGTTGCATTGCGACATCGCGATCGATTGCATCCACAGGCGTTTCGGCCGCGATTTCCGATTTGATCGCGCGGGGATTGATCGTCGAAGTGGTCGTGAAGAATGACGCCCTCGTCTGGCGGCGAGATGGGGATCAGGGGGCGGCGTATGGACTTAAACTCACGGCAGCTGGCCGCCAGCTCGCCGCGGAATTAGCCATTCCTCCGGATGCTGCTGAGGGGCGCGAGCAAACTTACGCTGCGCGTAACTTCAAAACAGTCGGGCGGATCCTGAAGGCGCGCACACGTAAGGCGATTGATAGCGAGACGCTGGCTGATGTTGTGGAGCCTGAAACCTTGGGTCTTAGGAATCCTGAGACTACGAGACCTCGTAATGTCCCTTCAGCCACCGATATGCCGGCACCACGCAAGAGCACAAAGACGTCAACTCTGATCGAGCTTTTGAGCGATGGGTCCGGCAAGAGCGTTCAGGAGCTTGCTGCGGCCATGAACTGGCTCCCGCACACGACGCGGGCGGCGCTCACGGGCCTGCGCAAGCGCGGCGTCCATCTGCTGCGTGAGCGGACGGAGGGCGCAGCGGTCTCTGTTTACAAAATCGACCCGCGGCCAACCGTTCTGAGCCCTGCGGCAGGTGATGGAGCGAGGCTCAGGGCTTAGGGCTGATCCTTAAGTGGCGGGTACCCTCGGGTGGCCCTTGAAGGATTGCGCTCAGCCCTTTCAGGGTTTTGCTCCGCGCATCGCCTTCGCGTGGCGCAAAAGCTGACATGCTTGATCTTCAGGAAGACCCGCCTCCGTTCTTGGCTCTAGTTTGATCGTTGGGGGATGAGATGGACGTCTCTGAGCGCGAGCAGGCGATTGAAGCTCGATTGTCTGAACTTGAGTTACTGGATCTCCCTTTGCTGCGGGAGGAGTGGCGTAAGCATCTCCGAGGCGAGCCTGCGCGGTTGAGCAGGGACCTCACGCTCCGGGCGCTTGCCTACGCGATACAAGAGGAGGCGTTTGGCGGCCTGTCCCGGCAGGCCGTCAAAAGGCTTCAAGGATCAATCCGGGACGACGGGGAGGGGGCTGGCGCGCTTTCGCGGGCATCGAGGCTCAGCGCAGGGGCAAGGCTCGTACGGGAGTGGAGAGGGCGCACGCACACAGTCGAGGTTCTCGATCAAGGCTTCCTCTATGAAGGCGTGACGTACAAATCCCTGTCCGAGGTCGCCCGCCGCATTACGGGGGCCCATTGGTCTGGTCCGCGGTTTTTTGGGCTCTCGAAGCGCCAAAGTGTGGCTGCCCAATCTCCCTCCGCATCGCCCGCTGGAGCGGGCGCAGGGTTCCCGTCTACTCGCTCGCATGACGATGAGAAGACACAAGGCGATGCTCGGTCGTCTCGACGAGCGGACCTTCTTGTTGGCTCGACTTGCTTGGTAGGCCCGCCGCTCTCAGGCTCATTTATTCCAGCTTCCACGTTCGGGGAGGCCGGGCATGACTGACACTGCGCCCGCGGCCGGTCATCGGACCCGAGCCTCTTCGGGTGGTGGGGTCCCAGGATCTCGAAAAAGGATCCGCTGCGCCATTTACACCCGCAAGTCGTCCGAAGAGGGCCTGGAGCAGGAGTTCAACTCTCTCGATGCCCAGCGCGAGGCTTGCGAGGCCTATATCAAGAGCCAGCGCCATGAGGGCTGGATCGTCCTTCCCGCCTTCTATGACGATCCGGCCTATTCTGGGGGCAATATGGAGCGCCCCGCGCTCAGGCGCCTTCTGGCCGACATCGACGCCAGCCTCATCGACAATGTCGTCGTCTACAAGGTCGATCGCCTCACGCGCTCGCTCGCCGACTTCGCCAAGATCGTGGAGGCCTTTGACGCGCGATCCGTCTCCTTTGTCTCGGTCACCCAAGCCTTCAACACGACCACGAACATGGGCCGCCTGACCCTCAATGTCCTCCTGTCGTTCGCCCAGTTCGAGCGTGAAGTTACAGGCGAGCGCATCCGCGACAAGATTGCAGCCTCCAAAAAGAAGGGCATGTGGATGGGCGGGCTTCCCCCGCTTGGCTATGACGTCAGGGATCGCAAGCTCGTCATCAACGAGCCGGAGGCCGACACAGTTCGCCATATCTTCCGGCGCTATTGTGCGCTGGGTTCTGTGCGGGCCCTACAAGAAGAGCTCGACGCCTGCAATTTGCGCAGCAAGCAGCGCATGGCGTCTGATGGGACGCCTTATGGCGCAAAACCCTTTTCCCGAGGCGCCCTTTATCAATTGCTGCAAAACCGCCTCTATCTTGGCGAGATCACCCATAAGGGAGCTTCTTACCCGGGCGAACATCAGGCCATCCTAGACCCCGAACTTTGGGCATCAGCGCAGGGCCTACTACAAAGCAACCGCATTGAGCGCGGGGGACGTAACGGCTCCAAGGATACTAAGCCTCTCACCGGGATTTTGTTTGACGCAGATGGCGCTCCGATGAGCCCGTCGCACGCCGTGAAGAAGGACGTGCGCTATCGCTATTACGTGTCGCGCTCGCTCATCCTTGATAAGCAGCAGGAGACCTCATCCGGCCAGCGGATCCCAGCGCCGGCTTTGGAGGCCTTGGTCGTCGAACGGATCGCGGGCCTCTTGCGAGAGCCCAAAGCGGTCCTTGACGCTTTGCCTGTATTCTACCGGGAAGCGACGCGGCAGCAGACGATCTTGTGCAACATTCCCATGATCCAAAGAAGCCTCGAGCAAGGTCCGAGCGCCGCGTGGACTATTCTCCACAAACTTCTTCTGAGGGTTCAGGTTCACTCGGACGAGATCGAGATCGACCTCAGCAGAGAGCAGCTCGCCAACCTCTTGATGCATGCGCGAGATGATGACGCGAGCCTTCCGGCTAACTCCTTGCGGCCTATGCAACGCACTTTTTTCGGAGAGGATCGGGCATCAGAAAATGTAAGTTGCGATCCCATCATCATGGACGACGCTGATGATGAAGCCGACGACGTTCTGAAACTCATCATGCCCGCGCAACTCAAGCGCACAGGCAAGGAACTAAAGTTCGTCATTCCGGGCGCTCCAAGCGCCAATGAACCAGATGCCTCCTTGGTTCGACTTCTCGTTCGCGCTAAAGCGATCCAGACCGAAATGGAAGCTGCCGCCTCAGCGACGATTGAGGAGATATCAAAGCGCCAAGGCGTCACACCTTCCTATGCCGCACGCCTCGTTCGCCTGAACTATCTCGCCCCCGACATCGTTGAGGCGATCCTTGCGGGCGCTCACCCCGCCGATCTCACCGCCAACAAGCTCATGAAGGACACACGCTTTGCCCTGTCCTGGCGCGAGCAGCGAAGGGCGCTGGGGTTTGAGGTGCGTTGATCAAGGGGTGGCTCTTTAGCTCGTATAACGCGCCCATGGTCTTATTCAGAGGAGGAGACAGCGCAACTTCTCGTTAATTTTAATTATAACACAGCTGCGACCGATTTGGGGTCCAAGATCCAGATGATCGCTTTTCAAAGATTTTGTGGGGTCGGCGAGGGGGTGACTAGCGCTATTAATCTAATCTTGCCTAATCTTATGGCCTGCTACAGATAAATTGAAATTTGATGGTTTCAGTTGTCTCTATCGTGATTTGACCGATCGCCTTGCCCCTTTTTTAATCTAATCCCATCGCTTCTACAAATGCACGACGCACCTCATTAGGCTGGCCGTAATTAAAAACGAAGTCCTTTAAGCTGCGTGAAAGAATGGGGTCAGCCTGCATCTGCTCAAGCGACATGCCAGAGCGCAATTTCCCCGACCCATCAGGCAGCTTCACATTCACATTCATCGCGGGATCTCGAATGAGCCCTTTAGGATCCTCCCCACGCGCCACCCTCTCCATATCTTCAAACCATTGCTTGCGGATCATAATGATGCCGCGGTCACTTGCGCCCAAATGTTCCTGCGTCCGATCCGCAATAGCGCCCTGGCCAACCCAGGCGATAATATCCTGATTGATGATATGGCTCGAGATCCAGCGCCCAGTCGATGAATCTTTGATAGGGCTTTCCCAAGAGGGAATCGCTTTTTGTTCGTAGGGCTGTCGCTCAATCGGGACCTGATTGAAAGCCCATACGACGCTCAGCATGTTCTCGTCATCAATAGGCACTCGCCATTCAAAGTGGTCTCCGAGAAAAAAGCCATTTGGCCAGAGACAGACGCGCCCAATGGTCCACAGGGGACTGCCTTCACTTTGGCCTTCGGTGACTCGTTTATAAACAA
>Ga0315899_10007372_pt1 | contig 11814 bp, 7 predicted proteins | sample LakEriMetagenome_2_FD_203518 | JGI IMG/M metagenome (GOLD analysis project Ga0315899, IMG submission 203518) | Freshwater fungal communities from buoy surface, Lake Erie, Ohio, United States - Buoy 4 MA112 | ecosystem: Environmental > Aquatic > Freshwater > Lake | place: USA: Lake Erie, Ohio... | reverse complement strand
ATTCAATTACATTTAAAAATACATATCCAAATCAAACTAAATTTGAAGTAATTAGTTTCTATAATCATAATATTTTAGATGTAGAAAGAACCGTTGATACACTAGTACCAATCATACAAGTTGCTCCGGGTACTCCGGACTTTTATGAGCTTGCTGGCAAACTAGGCGGTAACTTTAGACTGCGTAAAACTGCGGTGTCTGGAGATTTTGTGTGGGTAATTAAGAATAATAAGTTATTAAGTAACAATATCGATTATTATCTTGAAAAAGATCACATTACTATAAGGTTAAAAGATTATCTGTTAGATACAGACGCTGTTCAAATTATTGCCTTTACAAATACCGTAGTACACGAAAGTTTTGGCTACATGCAGTTTAAAGATATATTAAACAGAGTTCACTATAAGAGACTTAACAAAAACAAAGCTACTTCTTTAACAGAAAATCTATATCAAGGAGATAACACAATTTCAGTTGCTGATTCTTCAAAATTAGATGATCCGAATCCTGCTAAAAACATACCCGGAATTATTGAAATTAACGGAGAACGAATTGAATATTTTATCAAAACTGGTAACAAATTAAGTCAATTACGTCGCGGAACACTGGGAACAGGACTTCCAACTTACCACGAAGCAGGCAGTATAATCCAAGGTATTGGCGCTTCAGAAACAATTCCTTATAAGGACACCGAAGTAATTAAAACCGGTAATGCAATTGATGATCCATTATTATACTCTCAAGGTATACTTGAATTGCCTTACATACCAAAACTTAACGAAATTGAAGTGTTCGTAGGCGGAAGACGACTACGAAAATCAGAATACACAGAGTATCTTAATACTGAATACCCTTATAGCCCAGAAGGTGATCAAACAGTTGTTAAAGAATTTAACACCACTGGAACAACACGTTTACAGCTAACTGCGTTACCTATTAAAACATTAACCAACGGTGCAAAAGTTGAACTTAAGGTTGTAGTAGTTAAAAAGCAGGGCAGACTGTGGAATGATCTAGGACAGAGGTTAGCTAAATCTACTAATACAGTGGCTAATTTCTTAAAAGATACTCCGTCAGTTTGGCCAAATAAGTATCAAGATAAATATTAAAAGGAAATCAAAGTAGCAGTTTATCACGACAAAAACCGTAGTTTTTGATTTAACTAAATATAAAAATATTAGGAGTCTTTATTATGTCTCAAGCAGATACATTAAAAGTAGGCCAGCTTTACAGAGAAGCTAGCATTGATAGCGCAAGTACAGGTACACCATTCACTATAGCATGTAGGGATGCTGATGGAAATTTAAATGCAGGTCTTTTTCAGGGAGTAGCAACGTCAAGTCGTTACGCCGATTTAGCTGAAAAATACGTTGCTGATGCAGTCTATGAGCCTGGAATAGTTCTTATGTTCGGTGGCGCTCACGAAGTTACTATAGCAGCAGAAGATACTGCAAGAATAGCAGGAGTTGTTTCCTTTAACCCAGGATTTATTATGAACAGCCAGTTAGAATGTGCTGTAACTCTTGGTGAACATACCGCAGTAGTTGCACTACAAGGACGAGTTCCTGTTGGTGTTTACGGCGCAGTTAAAAAGGGAGACCTTATGATCAGTGCTGGTAACGGTCGAGCCAAAGCCGCTGAAAATCCAAAACTAGGTTCAGTTATTGGAAAAGCGTTAGAAGATTTTGATGGCGAAGAAGGTGTTATTGAAATCGTAGTTGGTCGTCTATAATTTAAAGAGTCTAATATGCAAGGTAAAGATCTATCAGGAATTCATATCGAAGGCCACATAAAGATTTTTGACCCTGTATCAGAACAAGTTTTTGTTAATAAGCGTAATGCTATTCATTATGAAAATATGAGTATTGCGCTAGCAGAAAGTATTGCTGATGCTGGTCAAGGATTTATAAATTCGATGGCGTTTGGAAATGGTGGTACTACAGTTGACCCAACTGGCATCATCACCTACCTCACTCCAAACTCAATTGGTACAAACGCAAGTTTGTATAATCAAACATATTCTAAAATTGTAAATGATAGATCTTCATCTAATCTAGACCCTACACGAAACAGAATAGAAACTAGACACGTTTCTGGAAAATACTACACTGACGTGTTTGTAACTTGCTTATTAGACTACGGCGAGCCCGCAGGACAAGATGCATTTGATAACACCAGCGACAATGAAAGTAGGTTTGTATTTGATGAACTAGGACTTGTAAGTTACAGTACAACAGGAAATCCAAGATTGCTTACACATGTTATTTTCCACCCTGTGCAAAAGTCTTTGAATAGACTTATTCAAATTGACTATACAGTTCGTATACAGAGTTTAACTGGATTGAATGAGGTACAGTAATGGCTTATAATATTCCGCGTTCAGATACAGCAGCTTACCCAGATGGTGTTACAGTTGAGGATCAAACACTCGACCAAACAACCAGTATTACATTTGTAGGAAAAAATTATCCAGAATTTGCTATTCCGGTAGGAAAAAATTTCCTACATCTACTTGAAAATTTTGCAAACAAAAATTCTCCTCCTAATCCAATAGTTGGACAATTATGGTACGATACAGATTCGGACTCAACTCCACCTCGCCCTCAATTAAGATTGTTCGACGGTACAAATTGGAGAGAAGCAGGTAATATTATTAAAGCTAATACTGCTCCGGGATCAGATAAAAGTGTAACAGGCGACTTATGGGTTGATACAACTAATCAGCAACTTTATCTATATAACGGTTCTTTATGGGTGCTAGTTGGCCCTGAGTTTAAAGGCGGAACTGCATCAGGTCTCAAATCAGAAGAGATTGATGATAGAGATACTAATACTAAAAGAACTGTTCTTACATTATACATAAACGGTCTACGTGTTGCTATTATTAGCAAAGACGAATTTTTTCCTAAATCAGTTATTACTGGGTTCGAAAAAATAAAACAAGGTGTCAATTTAACTACAGAAGACTTTGATACCGATGGTACTAATTCAGTTAAATTTTGGGGAATAAGTGAAAAATCTAACTCCTTAATTGTAGGTAATGATACTGTTCCTGCTGCAAATTTTTTAAGGAACGACCAGTCTAGTACTACTAACTTTCCTTTTAATATTCGAAACGCAGCTGGTGTAAGAATTGGTGACTCGTTAGAAACTACACTTATTTCAACAACTAACAAGCAGACAATTTTAGGAAATAAAGCACTAGGTTCTTCTATTGTATTAAGAACTACAGACTTGCTTAATGCACCTAAAGATGTAATTACAATTACAGGTTTAAGTCAAATTGGTATTAACAAAAGTAACCCTGACTTTATGCCAGCGCCCTATCAGAGCGAAAGAGCTAGTTTAGATATTAATGGAAATTTATTAACAAACGGACAAATTTATACCACTGACACTACTAATTCAACATCAACAATTACTGGTAGTATTGTAACTACTGGTGGAGTAGGTGTGGCTGGTAATGCTTATGTTGGTGGAGATATCAGTGTTACAGGACATCTCACAGTAGGAACTACTCTAGGCGGTGTTGCTATTAATGCTAGAACAAACGAAGCACATGATATTGGTGCTGACTCGAGTATTGTTGGCAGCGGCAACAAACGTTTTAGAAATATCTACGCTAAAAACTATTTTGGTGATAGCTTTACAGGTAGCTTTACCGGTAATGTAACAGGTAGTATCACAGGATCTGCAGCAAGATTAGCAGCTAGTACTGTTTTTAGAATGACCGGTGATGTTAACAGTACGTTAATTCAGTTTAACGGCAGTCAACCTACACCTACTAGAACACTTACTAGAGCACAACGATCAAATTTTACTGCAAGAGTTTTCACAGGTGCAGTAGATCATCAGTTTCAAGTAAACTGGTTTATCAGTGTTTCTTGTAGCAATTCACTGTTTAGCATAACCAATCAATCTATCACAGCTATTGGACAAGATATAACTTACGGATATTGGTTTGAATATACAACAGCGACTGCCGGCACTATTGCAGCAGCAACAGTTACAGGAACAGTGACTCCGCAGTCAGGTGGCGCATTTGTTACTACCATCAGCGATGATATTATTAATTCAAAAGAACCAGTTGCTGATTCTTTAAACAGTGATTATTTCTTGGTGTACAGACCGTCTTTGTCTCCACCATTAAGAAAAATAAGCAAGACTACACTATTTCAAAATTTAGGTACAGTTCCTCCGGGCGCTGTGTTTCCTTATGCAGGGTTAACACCTCCACCAGGGTATCTGTTGTGTGACGGCAGTGAACAACGCCAGTCTTTATATCCTGAATTATTTGCTGCGATCGGGTACACTTATAAATCTCAGTCCTTATTGCAAGGTTATCAAAGTTTTGCATTACCTGATCTCAGAGGACGATTTGCCATAGGTGTTGAAAATATGGACAATAATAATACTGTCAATATTGAAACATCTGTAACTTCTGCAACACGTAACGCAATTACTACAATCAGTGCTATCTCTGTAGAGTTAGTAGTTCAGAATAGTTTAATAATTAATGGACCGTTCCAGCTGGGTAAAGTTGTATTGGGTCACGGCCTGTTAACTACCAATGCTCCAGTTGTTATTACTTCTATATCTAATAACACTCCAAGTCCTGGATTTACAACTATTATATGCAGTTGCCAACCACAGCCAGTTACATACCCGTCATTGTCGGGGCTGACACTTACTTCGCTAGGAAATATTGACGGCGGTGGCGGTGCACCAGTAGTACCTAGAGTACCTTCAGCCAATGCTCCTGGAATAGTAGGTGGATCAAGACAACAGACATTAACTGTAAATCAATTACCGCAACACTCCCATGATTTAATTGGTAGTGCCGGTAATCAATATTATGCTTTGCGATTTGCAGTTGGAGCTCCTGCAGATACTGGAGCTATAACAACTAACATTAACAACTCTCTTTCAAACGCTCAATTATTACCAACAACTGGCGATATTGATGTTGTCGGAGCAGTTGGACAACCGTTTGATATTATGAACCCTTATCAAGCAATTAACTATGTTATTTTTACTGGTAGGATTATATAATGGCTTATAAGATTAATAAAACTGATGGAAGCTTATTAGCAGATATTGTTGATAATGGCCTAGACACCAGTGCTACAGATTTAACATTGATTGGCAAAAACGTAGTTGGCTACGGCGAATACATCAATGAAAATTTTGTAAAATTACTAGAAAATTTTGCTTCAACAACCGAACCAAATAATCCAATTGTAGGTCAAGTATGGTACGACACTAGCGATAACAGATTAAAGGTCTACGACGGTACAGTATTTAGAATTGGCGCAGGTCCAATAGTAAGTAACACCGCCCCAATTACTCCAGGTCAAGGAGACTTTTGGATTGATAACGTTGAGAATCAATTATATTTTTATACAGGCGTGGGACAGTATCCTGCTGGTAAAATATGGAAAGACAGTCAAGGTAAGAGCGGATTTGATGTAGTAACAGTCTCCGACAGTCAGGGTAATCAACGTACTGTTACAGCACTTTGGTCTGCTGGTAAAGTCATGGGTATCTTTAGTAAGCACGAACAGTTTACATTAGTTGGACAAATTGGAGACTTTGCTGGTGTAATTAAACCTGGATTTACACAGGGCGTGTTTAATGATCCATTAAACGTATTTAAATTTAATACACGAGCTACTAGTGCCGATGCTCTAGTTTCTGCAACCGGCACACTAATTTCTCCTGCAGATGTGTTATTAGCTACACAAAATAATACCCTGTTTGGTACACTGTCAATTCAAAATATTAACCCTTTAAAATTAGGTGTTAACCAAGAAAATACTATTTTAGTTGACGCTGCTACTTTTAGATTACAAAGTAACAGAAATGGCCAAGACATTAAGATTACTACACTTAATGCAGGCACACAATATGATGCTATTTCTATTGATGCAAGTTCTCAGTACCTAGGCGTGTTTAAAACAGTTCCTACTGCTACATTGCATGTTGGTGGTGATGCTAGGATTGACGGCAATCTTACAGTAACAGGTTCAACAACATCTATTACCACTAATGATTTAATTGTAAAAGATAAAAATATAATTTTAGCCGATGGAAATACTGATAGTGCTTTAGTTGACCTTGGTGGCATTGTTCTAAAAGGTGGAAATTTAATAGACGGTCCTATCAATCATGAATTAGTTTATAACTATACTGAAAGATCTTGGCATAGCTCAGAACATTTTAATGTTGCAGATACTAAAGAATACAGAATTAATGATGTAACAGTTCTTTCAGCAAACGTAATTGCTAATAGCATTACAAAAGCGGCAGGTTTTGGTATTACTGGTATTACCTCAGCTCCGGTGAGCAACGGATTTGTCAGCGATTTAGTTGACACAGGTTCTCAAATTTATACCTATAATATTACAGGATTAAGTTCTACTACTCAGTTTGTTGTTGGATCGTATATCACAGCTGACAGCGGTGGAGGTAATCTTGGTACAAATAACTATCATATAGTTACTGCAAAGACTAGTTCAACATTAGCAGTAACTGCCACTGGCGGAACAGTACCAGCAGAAGGCAACATTAACAATGTAAGAACTATTGGTATTAAAACTATCCATACTGCTAACCTTACAATTACAGATGACAAGATTTATTCTCGAGGCGACTTACAGCTTCTTCCTAGCACAGGACAAGTTGACTTACTAGGTTCTAAAGTTGTAGGCTCTGGCGTTATTACTATTGGCGGCGATACGGACGATACATTAGTTACTAAAAAGTATGTTGACGATTTTAATCGCCCTTGGATTTCTCAATCAGCCGATTATGAACTAGTTGTTTCTGATAGAATTTTAGCTAGAACAAGAAGTACAGGAGGTAGAGATTTTGTTCTACCAAGAGATTCTTTACGAGCAATTGGTAGTACTGTAAGAATTGTTGATGCTGATTCGGCATTTGACACAGACAATTTACGATTAATTCGATATAGAGATTATGACCCTGGGACCATCAGAGGCGTATCACCGAACGTTACAGTTCCATTTTCAAAATTAAATTTAGCTACAACAACTGATTCTATTTCAGGCGCTGGCCTTACTATTGATCTAGACATTAGTGTAGTTGGAATTTACTCTGAAGTTAATATTAATATTGATCCTAATAATCACGGTTATGCTTATAGAACTAACGACACAATAACCATTGACGGAGCACTAATTGATCCTGTAAGCGGCGTAAGTGGTGGGTTTAAAGACTATGTATTAGTGTCTGCAACTAATCCTTCTCCGGGCGTAACACGAGTTACAGTTGATAAAGTTACATATCCTAACTTTTTAACCGATCATCCAACTCCTGTTGGTGTTACATTTACCGGTGAATCAACAGTACTTACACCAACTAACTTTGTTGACACAGGCAGCGCATTTAGATTTGATGTAAGCGGCACATACAGTTTTGCACCTGGACTGGCATTTACTATGTATGATGGTAACGACCTGTCATTCAAACTAGTATTAGATATGTTGTTAGGTGCAGACGACGATGTTATCTTAAATGAAAAAGATACCGCACTTGGATTCATTTATACTGGCGGATCAATTGGTTGGAAATATTTAGAAACTCTTCCATTGCCTAATACAATTTTAGTAGACGTTGTAGGTAATTTAAGAGGTAACATGCTGTCAACAAACACGGGCGGAACAGTAATTAGTACTGTTGGTCCTGTGGCACAGTTTGTGGGTAATTTAAGTGGCGCAGTAACTGGATCACTAACAGGTAGTGTATCTGGAAACCTTACAGGAAATGTACTGACACCAGCACAGCCAAATATTACTAGTTTAGGAACGCTAACGAGTCTAACAGTATCGGGCGGTATTAACGGTAATTTATCAGGTAACGTATCAGGTAACGTAACAGGAAATATTACAAATCCAGCATTGAATGTAACAGGAACTAGCACACTTAATCTTATTTCTGGCACCAATGCTATTACTATTCGTTCTGGAGGATCCGGTCTTCGAATAAGTGCATTTGATAATACCAGCGTACAAGAACAGTACGTGATGCAGGTTACACCTGGTGCTGCATTTGGGCTACGACCTACTACTAATTTATTCGGTGATATTGTTATTTCTAACACTAGCACAAGTAATATTAGCGGTTCTAGTTTTAGATTACCAACTTATACAAATGCACAATTAGCGGCTAGAGTGTTTAATTTCTTAAATTATGGGGAATTAATTTACAATAGCGATGCTAATAAAGTTCAAGCCTATGTTGCTCCGGGCTCGTGGGTAGATCTGCACTAATGCAGTAAGATATAAATATATAAGATTAAGAGGTTAAAAGATGGCATATACCATAGATAAGTATAACGGAACTACTGTAGCTGTTGTTGAAGACGGAACTATCGATAGTACGTTAGATATTAAGCTTATAGGAAAAAATTACGCTGGCTACGGAGAAGCGCAAAATGAAAATCTAGTACACATGCTAGAAAATTTTGCCGGTCCTAGTGCTCCTCCGCGTCCTATAAACGGACAAATGTGGTACGACAGCTCTGCTAAAAAGATTAAATTTTATGATCAGAGCACTACTAAATGGAAAACTAGTGGCGGCTCAGAATCCAGTAGCAGCGAACCAACAGGGTTAAGTTCTGGTGATTTTTGGTTTGATACTGCTAATAATCAGCTGTTTGTGTACAATGGGACTAGTTTTGTACTAGTAGGTCCACAGGGATTATCAGGCGTTGGCACAACACAATTAAAATCAATTAAAGTATATGACACATCTAATAATCCATATGCTGTAATTGCTGCCTTTGTAGACGGCAAAGTAGCGTATACTATTTCTATGTCCAGCGAGTATACACTCAACACAGCTAGCCAAGATATTTTAAACGTAGGAAACGCAGGCGCTTTCACTGCAATTAAGAAAGGTATTACACTGGCTAACTTACAGCCTGAAGACGTAAGTCCGGGTGGCCCAGTACCTTCCATTGCATTTTGGGGTACTGCTAGTGCTTCTAGAAGATTAGTTAACAGCGCCGGTCAAACAAGAACCGCCGACGACTTTATTGAAAAAGGCACAGGTACAACTTCTTTTATTGGCCCACCAAATATTAATGTTAAGTTTGGTGACGTAGGTTATACTCTAGGTAACGATGATGATTTAGAAGTTAAAGTTTCAAGTAATGATGTAATTATTGAAAGAAAAACTTTAAATCAAGGTATTGATGTAAGATTAGCTGATAATACACAGCCTAGTAACCTTACTAAATTTAGATTCATAACAGCTTCACAAGCATCAGCAGCACCTTATACTGGACTAACTGCTCCAGCATTAGTTCCAGACGTTGCAGGAAATACTAATCTCGGAGCTCCTGGCGCAGTTTTTAACAAAGTTTATGCTAATGAGTTTGTCGGAACAACTACAAGAGCAGATGAATTAAAAGTTGGAGCAAACTATAGATCCGCTGCTGTTGATTCTGCAGGAGTTGGAACAGTTAACACAGTTGCAGTAAGAGATTCTTCAGGCAGACTTTGTGCTGCTGGATTTTTAGGCAATGCAACTTCAGCTACTACAGCAGTAACAGCTACTCAAGCTAACACATTATTGGTTGGTGCAAATTACAGATCAACTGCAATAGACACAGCCAGCAGTGGAACACCGTTTACGGTTCCTTGCAGAGACAGTGCTGGAAACCTTAATGCTGTACTATTCCAAGGTACTGCTACCAGTGCATTGTTTGCTGACTTGGCAGAAAAATATCTAGCTGATGATGAATATGAAGTAGGAACAGTAATGACTGTCGGCGGCGACGCTGAAGTTACAGCCTGTAGATTTGGTGACAGAGCATTTGGTGCAGTGAGTGCAAATCCTGCATATATGATGAATGCTGGTCTAGAAGGTGGTACTTATGTAGCTCTTAAAGGTCGTGTTCCTGTAAAAGTTATTGGATCTGTAAAGAAAGGCGACAAATTAGTAGCAGCAGGAAATGGATATGCAGGTGCAGCTAGAAATGTTTTAAGAAACACAGCTATATTAGCCGGCAATTTTCCAGATACGTTTGCTATAGCTTTAGAAACCAACGACTCTGAAGATGTAAAACTAGTTGAAGCAATAATATTGTAAGGAACATAAAATGGCAGGATCAGGAACAAGAGCAACGGCTCAAGATTATAATAATATCCAGGCTGTGATCTCATCAGTAATGGGGATTGGCACTGGTACGACAGGTTATGGTCAACCAATTGCAAGTAGCCCAGTGAGTCAAAGTACTACAATGACTTCTACTCAATGGGACCAGTTAAGGGACGATCTTACTAAAGCAAGGGTACATCAAACTAACACTGGAGTTTCTACTGCTAGTACTACCATTGGAAGCCCATGGCAGACCTTATTTGATGTTACACCGTCAACTGTGGTACAAGAAGCTATTCGACTCCAATACCAAGACTTTGCAGATAATGGTGTAAATGCTAACCGAGCAGTGGTTGCAGCAGCACAAACTACTTCGGGTGTATCTTTAACATCAACAACTAGGGGTACAAATTGGGGTACATCAGCTTTAGGGGCTAGCATTACACATACCGTCACCCTGACATTTGCAGGTTACACTTCAGGAAGTCTTACAGTACCAGCAGCAGATCATATTCGTTGTTTCTTTAACGCTGGCGGATCAATTCAGATTACTGCTTCTAGAACAGGTGCTGCCGCAACTACCAAAGACACAGATTGGACTAATATGTTAAGCGGCTTTGGTACTCTTAACTTTAGAGCATCTAGCACAAACATCACCGGGGGAGTTAATGCTGGCGGTAGCGTAGGATCTGCTGTAGGTTTTCAAACATTGACCATTGGCGCCGCAGCCAGTAATATCCTTACTCAATCTTCTAGCGTAACACAATATGCTGAAAATCGATATTTGGTTGGTGTAAGCAGACCTACTGCTAACACGTTGGCATTTACTATAACTTTCACCGATAATGATGCTGGCGATCAAACAGGATTAGGACCACCAGTTGACGAGCCAGTTACTGGAACTATAACTAGTTCTTGCCTATGTACAAGACCGTCGGGTGCTAACGTAGATGTTCCTGCACCAACTGGCTCTGCTACAGCACTTTAATACCAGTTTCTACAATATACTTGACAATTTTTAGATAAAATAGTATAATAACTATTAAATCTAGGAGTTGTCATGGATCCAATCGTCCAAAAAGCCTTTGACGTAGCCAATTATATGACTACGTTGTCAAATCAAAAACACATACTCAAAGAAGAATTTCTTCAAAACTTGATCCATTATCAAAACGGTGGAACATTTACTGTAACTCGCGACCTTATAAATTTTGTTAAAACACTAACGGATCTAGGCTATGATGAGGATATGGTACTGATTGATGATAATCATACTCCGATAAGCATTGAAAATCTTAAAAACTTTTTAGAAACACTGATAGTAATTTATCAAAGTTCTATTAATGAGTATTACACCAAGTACTCACAACTTAAGAACAGTAGATCAGTGGAGACTCTAGTAAAATGACCAACGGAGTAGTGTTGTTTGCCTATAATAATCAAGAAATTGATTACGCACAACTGGCTTGGTTCGCCGCAAAGAAGGTAACACAATTTTTAGAAGTGCCTGTGACAGTCATAACAGATGATAAAACTATCTTTGACAAGTTAGATATTTCAGTATTTGATAAAATTATAGAGTTAGACCAAGAAGAGCAGGCCAATTCAAAGTACTTTTACGACGGTGCAAATAAGAGTGTTAAACTTCCTTGGAAAAATAGTACACGTTATAGTGTGTTCGATCTTACT
>Ga0315899_10007370_pt1 | contig 11815 bp, 10 predicted proteins | sample LakEriMetagenome_2_FD_203518 | JGI IMG/M metagenome (GOLD analysis project Ga0315899, IMG submission 203518) | Freshwater fungal communities from buoy surface, Lake Erie, Ohio, United States - Buoy 4 MA112 | ecosystem: Environmental > Aquatic > Freshwater > Lake | place: USA: Lake Erie, Ohio... | reverse complement strand
CTCCGTACGCAGGATAACCGCCAGGAGGTGATTGACGCACGAAACCTAAAGAATAATCTTGCATTAAACCTAAAGTGTCGCGGATTTCGGGGAAAATTCCGGCTGACTGGAACACACCGGCAAACTTTAAGGATTTACTTTCAAAGTTGTCTAGACTGTCAATGGTGAATGGATCGAGTTTGAAATAAAACTTATCCCGGTTGTAAACACCTTTCTGGATAGTTGGTCGGTCGTAATAAACGAAGGAAGGTTTAGCGCTTGTGAAAATTGGATAGTGCGCGTATTTCTTATTGGCTATTCCCGATTTATTGGATGGGTCATCTATTTTCAGTTCCCCATTGAGATTTTCGACAACGCTTCTAACCTTCATCTGAATAAAACCTCCTTTCGGATCACGCGGATCGCGCTGTGGTGTATCTACCCAAATTCGCACTGAATCTACGTTTAGCAGATTCAACTTGAACGTATTGTAATTGAACGAGAACAATTTACCGTAATAATCGAATCGACCGGCGAGAATAGATCCTTCGAAATTAAAGTTGCGGTCTTTTTTTAGTGTCAACTGATCTCCTTTTGGAAACACAACCACGTTTTGTGAATCACTCAATGCAACTTCCTTGACTCCGAACAACGTCATGTCGTAGTTTAATAAGTTGATTTTGGCATTCGGAGTTCCCGGACGCACTTTCGATTCGAACATGATATTGTCATAATCTTTCTTGCCTGCACGAGCTGCAATGTACGTGTCGCACTTATCCAGATAGGTGACCATATCTGTGTTGGGGTCGTAAATTAGGAAGCCCTGATTCGACAAATCCATAATCATAGGACGCAGGTTAATGACGTCCATTTTCCAGAATCGCGCCAAATCTAACATCGTAAAAGTTTTCATGCCGGCATTGGCGTCACGCACGAAATTTCGAATTTTAATGAGCGGGTGAACAGGTTCCATTCCCTGCAGACGATCGTACAAATACTGACGGTAATAGTCTGCGGAAGGAAATTTCGCTTCCCCTAAAGTCGATCCCGGCAACGTACTCATGTACAAGGTTGGCTCGGAAGTTTTCCATTCAATTTGTTCCACATACATATCAATCTTGTGAAAGGAATTGTAGTATGGAGCCTGTGAAGCCCCTTCCTCAGGTCGATACAGCACTACACGTGAACTATCGATGAAATATTTGAACTCAACCGCAGGATGCACAATTGAATCCTTGTCAAAGTTGAAATTAATACGTGTATTACTGCCGGTGATTCGCCCTTCCGAAATAAAGAATGATGTGGAAGAGACCGTCAGGAAGTCTTTCCCGTTTCGTTTAAATACAAAACGCGACGGATTTTCCTTTGATCCTGAAGCGATAAACTTTCCGCCTTGCTGCGTAAAACCACCTTCAAAATCAACATTCGGATACATCGCTGTTATTCGATAACGCGAACTGTACGACTCAAACTTGGGATACTGCGCAGTTTCATGTTTAACATCAGCAACTGCTTTATCGGTTATTTTTCCCAGAAGCGGTTTGTCTTTGAAGTAAATCGTGTTGTAAAATGTAACCGAATCGGCCTGATAGGCCATACTTTTGAGCGTAATGGAATATTTTTTCAAATCGGCGTATACCTCATTTTCCTTCATATTCGCCCGTTTGAAATTGATGCGCCCGCCTGTTCCTTCAAAAATTCCTTTGGAGATGTAATAAGTTCCGCTGGTTTTGTAAATCACAATGCTGTCATTGCGATTAAGACCGCTCAATGTGACATTATTGAAACGAATAGTAGCAACCGTATCGCAAGCAAATGACCACGTGCCACCATATGCGCTCCAAGAGCCGGAAGCAGCTTTGAAAAAGCGATTTTCTTTAAAGAACGATTCACCCATGAGGATGAAATCCGAGAAAGGTTTGGATGTTTTGCTGTTACTCATACTGACAAAACAGCCCTGCCAGGCATTGATTGTTGCAGCGGGAGTGTTGCTGTCAATTAGTCCCATGATGGTTCGGAAATACGCATAATACTCGGGAGAAGGACGGAACTTTTTCTTCAACATGGCGTTGGTGTTTTTGTACATCACCTGCTTCATGTTATCGTCAACCCGATTGGTTAACCAATATTTTTCATTGAAGTCGTTAATGAAATCACGTCCTTCTTTTTTCTCGTAATCTTCGAAGAACTTTTTCATTTCCTCGATAAACTTCACAGGATCTTCCGAGAAACTCTTAGGCATTTGTTGTGCCTGCAATGAAAAGGTCATGCTGAAAAGCATCCCTGTAAAAAGTACACGAAACACCATTCTCATATTCTATGTTAACTTTTTAAAATGTAACATGAGCCAATCTTCTTCTTGTGCTTTATCTTCAAAAACAAAGCCGTATTTCTCGGCTGACTCCCTCAAGACGGGTTCATCGGCCGTAAAAAATCCACTCAATAACAAACTTCCTCCCTGACTAATCGCTCTGCTATAACGCGGCATTGCGCTTAATAATACATTGCGATTGATATTGGCGATTAACACATCAAAGGATTTGCCATCGATATTGCTGTCATCCCCTTGCTCCCAATTAATTGATTCGATTTCATTAAGTCTTGCGTTGTGATGCGCATTTTCCACAGCATTCAATTCAATATCAACACCTTCCACTACCGTTGCGCCCCGCTTTACGGCAAGAATGGCAAGCACTCCGGTTCCGGTTCCCATATCCATTACGGAAGTCCCCACAAGTTCCATTGTTAATAACTTGCGTGCAATTAAACGAGTGGTTTGGTGGTGTCCGGTTCCGAAAGATTGTTGCGGCTCGATAATTAAATCGAATTCTATATTGCCTTGTCTAGCATGAAACGGTGCCCGGATGATACAATTATCGGCAACGACAACTGGCTCAAAATTGGCTTCCCACGTAGCATTCCAGTTTTCACCGGCTAGGGTATCAATATTAAAACTAAAGTTAACACCATTAATTTTAATATTCTGAATATCAGTAATTAATGAATCAGAATAAATTGACTTCGGAGCAAATGCCACAACGCCGTTGGAGGTTTCTTCAAACGTATCGAATCCACGTTCGCCCAATTCGGTAATGAGCAAATCATTACCCGGAAAAAGTGGTTCGACGGTAGCGGTTAATCGGATGTAATCTTCGAACATATTGATCTGTAAGTTTACTTCCATTCCTCGGCTTATCCGAATTTTTGAGTGCGCAGTTTTTAACAGCATGATCCCCGTCGGTAAGGTAACTTTACGTCATGGGACAGCAATTTGACGGAGACTATTGGAATGAACGCTGGAAAAAAAACGAAACCGGCTGGGATATCGGATATGCATCACCGGCTTTGATGGATTTTGCCAAGAATCTTCCAAAGAATAATTATATATTAATACCCGGATGCGGCAATGCTTATGAGGCGGAAGCGCTGTTTACGGACGGATTTAAGAATATTTACATCATGGATATTTCACCTTTGGCAGTTGCGTCATTTAAAGCACGATTCCCTGATTTTCCGGAAAGTCAAATATTGTGTCGGGACTTTTTTGAACCGCACCCACGACAATGGGACGTGGTTATCGAACAGACATTCTTTTGTGCATTAGATCCTTCTTTGCGTTCACGTTACGAGGAACAAATGTCAAAAGTCATAAAGACAGGCGGTGTTTTAGCCGGCTTATTATTCAATACCGATTTTGGCAATCCGCATCCGCCCTTTGGTGGAAGCAAGTCAGAATATGAAACGCTATTCGTGAAGGACTTTACGATTGAAACCATGGAACCGTGTGCTACTTCAATTGGACCTCGGTCAGGAAAAGAACTTTGGTTTGAACTGCGCCGCAAATAAAATAGTGTTGTTAGCCTTTCTGGCTGTTTCCGCTGTGCTACAGGCACAGCAAGATTCCGTTCGGCTTGATAGTATTCGTATTGATTCCGCAATTCAACACAGCCGCGTTATAGCGTTTTATCAGCCTTACGGTTTGCATCCCGATTCGGCGAATGATCCCAACCTGTTTTATTTGGTAAATGATTGGTTTGGTACGAAATATAAATATGCCGGCAAATCCAAAAGCGGAATTGATTGCTCCGGATTTGTTTGCGAGATGTACAAAAGCGTGTATTGTTTTGTTTTGAGTGGTGGTTCAAAAGATTTGTATCCATTGATGGATACTGTTTCTCGTGACTCGTTGCGGGAAGGCGATATCTTATTTTTTAAAATTCGCAAAGGGCAGATTTCCCATGTTGGCATTTATTTGGGTAACAACAAATTTGCTCATGCTTCTGTCCACAGGGGCGTTGTGATTTCTGATTTGAATGAGGAATACTATCGGAAATATTATTTCCGTGCCGGAAGGCCGAAGCAATAATTAAATCAAGCCTAACTCAATAAGGCTCACGACTTGCTCAATTTTGGCATCTTCGCCCGTGCTGTCGTATTCGGATTTCAAATTATTACCAAAAACGAACGCTACACTTTGCCACATGAATGCGCTGAAGGAGCCACGGTGTTCTTTAATTAACTGATAGGTTGTAGAGCCGGTTTCACGGTCAACCAATTTGATCAGAATACGTCCCTGAGCCATAGTCAAATTGCGCATGTCTTTTTCAAACTGATCCACCAATTGTTTTTCTGCTTTTTCGGCAAATGCTTTACGTGCTGCTTCACCTTTGATGTAAGTCAATTGCGTATCTAACTCCGCTAATTTCATTTTCGCTAAAACAGCATACGGATAAGCAGCTTTTACATCACGCTTAAACTTGTCCCACTTCCCTTTTTCGCGCGCGTTTTTAAACTGGCGGTCGGCAACAATGATACACGTGTAATGACTGATTACAGCCATAGAATCGTTGTTCTCGTCCATCGTCCAGGAAATACGGGTACTCGGATATTCTTTGATATCTCCGACTTTCAAATCCTGAGCAGAAATCGCCAAGGCTGAAAGTATAATGACCAATGTTAATAGCGCGTTTCTCATGTTCTTCCGTAACCGAATCATACCGATTACCAACCTTATAACGCCAAATCTATGCCAATGTTACCTTAAAACTCGTAAATACTTGTTAACAAGGTAGTTTGGATATTATCGGGTACGATTTGTTTTCCAGTTGGATCGTGCTGAACCCGCAGCAGGTACAGGAACATTCTTTTTCTTTTCATTCAAATGCCACCACAATCCGGCCAATGCTGCCACTTCTCCTTCATCGGATTTTGGAATGGCCAAATATTCCGGTTTAAAGTACTTTTTGATAAAATGCGTATCAAAATCGCCGGAACGGAACGCTTCATGTTGCAGCACAAATCGACAAAAATTCAATGTAGTTTCTACTCCGGTGATTCGATATTCATCTATTGCACGAAGCATACGCTCGATAGCTTCTTCCCTGTTTTGTCCCCAGGTGATCAGCTTGGCAATCATCGGATCGTAATAAATCGGAATTTCCATTCCTTCTTCAAAGCCGTCATCAACGCGAACACCTGTGCCCTGAGGACGACGATACGTTACCAATTTCCCGATATCCGGCAAAAAGTTATTGGTTGGATCTTCCGCATAAACGCGCACTTCAACAGAATGTCCGTTGATTTTTAAGTCGCTTTGAGTAAACGTTAATTTTTCGCCGCGGGCAACTTTAATTTGTTCTTTCACCAAATCAATTCCGGTAATCATTTCAGACACCGGATGCTCCACCTGCAAACGAGTATTCATTTCGAGGAAGTAGAAATTTTTGTTCTCGTCCAACAGAAATTCAACAGTTCCGGCGCCCACGTAGTCGCATGCACGAGCCACATCAACTGCACACTGCCCCATTTTCTCGCGAATTTCCGGTGTAAGCACAGCACTTGGAGCTTCTTCAATTACTTTTTGGTGGCGACGTTGCACTGAACATTCGCGTTCGAACAAATACACAATATTGCCGTGCGTATCCGCTAAAACCTGAATTTCTATGTGACGCGGACCTGCAACATATTTTTCGATAAACACAGAACCGTCACCAAAAGCAGATGTTGCTTCACTTACGGCAAGTTTCATTTGCTCTTCAAAATCTTCAATGCGTTCTACAATGCGCATTCCTTTACCGCCGCCGCCGGCACTTGCCTTAATAAGCAAAGGAAATCCGGTTTCGAGGGCGATTTTTTTACCCTCATCAACAGAAGAAATAGCTCCTTCAGAACCGGGAACCATCGGAATTTTATAGCGCTTCGCTGCTTCTTTCGCGGATAATTTATCTCCCATGATATCCATGGCTTCAGGAGAAGGGCCGATAAACGTGATGCCAGCTTTTTTCACAGCTGCAGCAAACTCTGCATTCTCCGACAAAAAACCATAACCGGGATGAACACCGTCGACGCTACGTTGTAAACAAACTTCAATGATTTTATCGCCTTTCAAATACGATTGATTGGAAGGTGGCGGACCTATACAAACGGCTTCGTCTGCGTATTTCACAAACGGCGCAGTTCTGTCGGCTTCGGAATATACCGCAACCGTTTTAATGCCCATTTCACGGCACGAACGCATGACACGTAATGCAATTTCTCCGCGGTTCGCCACTAATATCTTCTTCATAAATCAGTTTCTTTTTAAGCGTAACAAATTTAGTATTTTAATGATCGGCTGCTGCACGTTCCAATCGGTCGTTGATGGCCATTCCCAACCCTTTTTCAGGCAGTTTTTCTGCGATGATAATGTCGGCATTTGTTTGATCAAGTCTTCGTAATGCCGCAAATAAATTCCTTGCCGCTTCCGCATCATCTCCTTCCCGAGATAACACCTCTTGCGCAATTATGGCCGAATGATTAAATGTTTCTCGAAAAGACAATACGGCTATTTTTTGATGGGAATAACGGTTCAGTAACTCACTGATAGTGCCCAACTTCAAGGGAATCCGCGGCGCATAATGACTCTTTAATTGCCCCGGAGATTTAGGGTTGGATGATTGATTTATCTCAACAACAACATTCGGATAAACTTCTCGCAACGATTCAATGGAAACGCCGCCGACACGCAGCACCACCAAACTTTCGCCGCGCATCATCACTACTGTTGATTCCACACCAATCATACTCGGCCCACCATCCAAAATGTACGCCACCTTCCCATCCAGTTGCTCCTGAACATGTAATGCAGTAACGGGGCTGATGTAGCCAAACGGATTAGCACTCGGAGCGGCTAAAGGGAAATCCAGAGATTTTAAAAGTTGTAATGTTAACGGATGTCCCGGAACGCGCAACGCAACAGTATTTCCACCACCGGTAACCAAATCAGGGATGACGCTTTTTTTAGGTAAAACGAACGTCAACGGCCCGGGGCAAAAGTGTTGAGCCAACAATTTTATCACATCAGGCAATTCTTCCGCATACAACGAAAATTGGGCGGCATCATGTACATGAACAATTAATGGATTGAATGTCGGTCGACCTTTCACCTGAAATATTTGCAACACAGCATCCGGATTCAAGGCGTTTGCAGCAAGGCCATACACAGTTTCTGTCGGTATCCCGACTAATGCTCCATTTCGCAAAAAAGAAGCTGCTGTTTGTATATCTTGACCAATCTCAGTTTTCACCGGCGCAAAGATACACACGATGTTGCACTTGACTATCTTAGCCACATGAGCGCCGATAATTCGATCCCTTTACATCGCTGGAAGAGCAAGCCGAATTCGGCAGTTGGCTTTAAAATAGAACGCTGGGGCGGAAAACGGCAAGATCTGGAAACATTACATCCTCATCGGCACGAGTACTACGAGATTATGTGTTTTCTTTCAGGAACTTTCGTTCACGACATTGATTTCAAAAGTCATGAAAGTCAGGGTGCCGATTTCCACTTTGTTGGGGCACACAATGTGCATATGATGGTTCGCGAGCAATCGGCTACAGGAATCAGCATCATGTTTACACCGGAGTTCGTGCCGGCAGAACTCATGGATAATTTACCGTTTAACAAGGCTGTTCCTATCCTCAAGCCCGATGTAAATAACTTTCAAGACGCAGAACGATTATTAGAAATGATGTTGAATGAATATCAGCAGCAGGAAGACCATTACACCGATTTACTCCACTATTTATTTGCAGCATTTCTTTACAAATTGGTTCGTTTCAAAGAAGTGTTACCTGAAGAATCCGGAACATCATCAACAATAGTTACTTCATTTAAGAAATTGGTGACTTTGCACGCATTGCAATGGAAAACTGTTGATCGTTTTGCTGAAGAATTAAATATCAGTCCCAAGCACCTTATTTCACAAGTAAAAGCACATACCGGTTGCACTCCGTTACATTTTATTCACGATCAGCAGCTGACGGAAGCCAAGCGTATGTTGTATTTCAAGGATACAGCCATTAAAGAAATCGGATTTAACTTAGGATTTAACGACAGTACGAATTTCACGAAATGGTTTAAAAACAAAACTGGATACACACCACAAAAGTACCGCATTGATTCAGGTAAATAATTTACCGTTATTACCGAGTTTCTGATCTTTCCAATAGTTATAGTCCGAAGTACTTTTGATCATCACCAAAAATTGATCGTCATGAAAACTATCTTAACACTCGCTACCGGCATAATCCTACTAACGACAAGAAATACGTGCCTACACAGTCAAAATATTACATGCAGTTCGTTTTGCGTTACAGCAATTAACCCGGATACCAATTCCTCAAACGCCGGATTAGTCAGCATTTTTATGGTTGATTCCGGTTCTATCAATTACCCGATCGTGTTACAAGTTCTGGATGCCTCTAATAGTGTTGTTGCTACCGGTCAAATGTTCTTTTTTGGCCAGTTTGGTAATTCAACTCAAGAATATCCTGTTACTACGTCGGTTACCAATTGGAATAATTTCGTGGGTACGGTAGTTTTCGTTTATGATAACGACACGTGCTACTTGCCCTACCCTTGCACTGTCAATCCCAATAGTATCGGCGAAAGTCAGCAACTGTTGCAAGTATCTATCTATCCGAATCCTGCACAAGATGTAGTTAACATTTCACTGCCTGATCCTGCTTTGGATTATAGCATTTCAGTGATAGCTATTAATGGAGTTAGACTTCTTCATTACAACAAATGGACAGGAAGTAACCTGCCAATTGATACACGCACGTGGCCTCCCGGAGTGTATACCGTTATGGTTTTGAGTAATGACGGTAAATTCATTGCGCAACGATTGACAGTAACGCATTAATTATCCATGCCCGTGCACGATCCTTTAGTTAGTGTGGTAGTACCGGTTTATAATGCAGACGCTTATTTAAGTGCCTGCATTTCTTCTATTTTGGAACAGACTTACACCCATTTCGAACTACTTATTGTGGATGACGGCAGCACGGACGACCTTGCTGACATGATTGCTGCGGTAGCTGCTAAAGATTACAGAATCAGAGTTATTCGACAAGTTCATTCAGGAGTTACACGCGCATTTATTAATGGTTTTAATCACAGTACAGGTACACTTGTTGCTCGTATGGATGCTGATGATGTGATGTTGCCACAAAGGTTAGAATTACAAGTAAACTTTTTACAACAACATCCTCAATTCGGTGCGGTGAGTGGAATGGTTCAGTATGGCGGATCACGTGAACACCAGCAAGGTTATGCCATGCATATTGACTGGTTAAATTCTTTGAGAGATGAAGATGAAATATTTCAAGCCCGTTTCATCGATTCTCCTGTTGCAAATCCGTCCATTATGTTCCGACGCGAGTTATGGCAAGTTCATGGAGGTCCCAAGGAAGGTGACTTCCCGGAAGACTACGAGCAATGGTTGCGCTGGATGGAACAAGGTGTGCGTTTTGCAAAAGTGCATGAGCCTGTAATTATCTGGAATGATCCTCCAACCCGTCTTACACGTAATGATTCGAGATATAGTCCTGATGCGTTTGCGCGAGTTAAAGTACCGTATTTGATTAAACACGTGTTGCGTAATTATAATAATCGAAAAATAGCGGTTTGTGGAGCGGGACGTGTTACCCGAAAACGTTATCGCGAATTTCTAAACGAAATTATGCCCATGATCAGCTGTTTTGTGGATGTTGCGCCACAACGCGTTGGCGGCACTATTGAAACCAAACCGGTTGTAACGTTGGAAAACATCACCAACCCTGAAGAATATTATGTCGTTGTGTTGACGGCTATGCATGGAGCGCGGGAAGGGATAAGAAGTAATTTAACGGGGAAAAGCTTTTCAAGTCGTGGAGATTTTGTAGAAGCTTGATAATTTCACCGGATCAATCAGCAATTGAACGTCGTTGAATCTTATCGGACTAAGACCTACTTTACTTTCAGTAACTTCTCGTTTTCCATTATTCCCGAAAACTTCCCTTCATCAGCCAATCTCAGCATAGCTTTCGCCACCTGACTTGCCTGAATAGCTTTGTATCGTGCAGGTACTAAAAATGCAAAAAGACGCATTACTACTTTTCCGATACTTTCTCCAAAACGAAATTCTTTACGCGGCCCCAATAGCATGGAAGGACGCAATACCACACACTGCTCAAAATTCAATGCAGTTACCGCCTTTTCCATTTCCCCTTTAGTCCGCAAATAAAAATTCTTCGAGTCGGCATTTGCGCCTACAGACGATATCACTAAAAACTTCGGGACTTTGTTTTCAGAAGCGGCGACTGCCGCCCATCGAACTAAATCAAAATCAACAGCACGAAAGGCTTTTTCAGATCCGGCTGTGTTGATGGTGGTGCCTAAGCAGCAAAAGACAACATCACCTTTTACCTGAGCGCGTAAAGCATCCAGATCCTTGAAATCTGTGATGATTTCATCAATGTTATGCTTTTTCAAATTCAGCGGGCGGCGCGTAAACACTATTACTTCGGCATAGTTACTATCCGCGCTTAGCAATTGAAGTAATTCCGATCCGATTAAACCTGAACCGCCAAATACAACTGCCGTTTTTCCGCTTGAACTCATGAATTAAAACAATTCCATTTGCGATTTACCACCTTTATCCTGCTGCTCTAAACTCTTCTTTAACTTCTGAATTGGTGATAATTCCTCGGTTTCGGTTTCAAATTCTTCCGGAGAAACACTTTCGAAAGGATCAATCATCGAAATCGTTTTGATCTTCTTCGATGTTACCTTATTTCCCTTCGCTTTCATCGTGCGAACTTCAATAAACTGATCGGTTTCAATAATTTCCGGTTCCGGTTCTACACCCTTTACTTTCGCAAATTTCAAATCGATTTTTTGTCCGGGATTTGTCGAAACACGCTCCAGATGTGAATCCTGATGATCCGTTATAAAAAGTGTTTTCTTGTCCGTCACTTCAAACTGGAAGCGTTTCACAAAGTAGTTTTTGCTTTCGCCATCCAGGTATACAGCAGTAGCTACAGCTTGCGGCTTGTATTTTTCAATCAACACCATATCCTCATCAAAGTGTATCGTGGTCTCAATGCCGGTCATGCGATAATGTCCGCTTTGTGTCGCGGTAAGAATACGATCATCCGGACCAAATTCTCCCAGATAGGTTCCTTTACCGTCGTAATTTAATTTGAACGTTGAATCATCAAACCAAACTTTCTGGAACACGATTTCACCCTGAGAACGGTATTTACAGGTGATTTTCTGCACCGGATAGCGCGTTAAAATATTCCCTTGTGCATCGCGACCTTTAACAGCAACCTGTGTAAGATCCATGTCGAATTCCAATTTACGTGCTCCCGAATTTTTAGTCAGTAACACGGAAATAATTTCATTTTCTCCTCCGGGGCACACGGAGAAATAATGCACTTTGGAATCCTTCGCCCCACGCGTCAAATGATATTCCTTATCACGTGTTACAGCTGGCACATTAAATCGCTTGATCATGGTATTGCCTCGTAA
>Ga0315899_10007369_pt1 | contig 11816 bp, 7 predicted proteins | sample LakEriMetagenome_2_FD_203518 | JGI IMG/M metagenome (GOLD analysis project Ga0315899, IMG submission 203518) | Freshwater fungal communities from buoy surface, Lake Erie, Ohio, United States - Buoy 4 MA112 | ecosystem: Environmental > Aquatic > Freshwater > Lake | place: USA: Lake Erie, Ohio... | reverse complement strand
CGGGAGTAGCAGGTAGCTCTTTCGCGATCCGAAGCAGCCAAACCGGAAAAAAAGTACTGCTCGTTGAAGCGAGTTCGTTTCCTCGCGAAAAGGTCTGCGGAGGTTGTCTCAATACACGCGCCCAAAGTCAACTCTCTGAACTTGGTGTGCTCGATGAACTTCTTCAGAACCAAGCCGTCTCGTTGTATCGCTTGCGAATCCAAGTGAATGAAAAAACTGCGACTTGGAATGTTCCACAAATGCTGAGCGTTCGCCGGTCAACATTGGATGCCACTCTAGTTCGACGCGCTGTGCATTGCGGAACTCGTTTCGTCGATTCAACACACGCAACCGTGATGCCTGTTGATGCTCTGCTAGACAAAGGTGGTCGTCGCGTTCGATTGCGAAATAAACAGACGGGCATGAATATCCTCGTCAGCGCCCCGTTGATTGTCGTCGCCGCGGGCCTTTCCCGGTCACCACTTCCACGCAATGAACCGTGGGAAGATCAAGTCATGCCGGATTCACGCGTCGGGGTTCACTGCTTGATCCCAAAAGATAGTCTCTCCGATGCCGCATTCCCGATCGAAATCGACAGCCGAACGTTGAACATGACACTTCGGCATCACGGGTACGTCGGCGTATGTGAAACGGACGGTGGATGGATCGACTTCGCTGCCGCCATTGAACCGAAAGCCATTCGCGAACAAGGAGGCATAGCGAATGTGATCGCCTCAATCCTTCATCCAAATCATCCCGCATTCTTGGAACTACTCCAAGCCCAATCGTGGAGCGCAACCCCTTTGCTAACTCGTTCTTCTCTCGTAGCGGCGCAGAATCGATTGTTTTTGCTGGGAGATTCCGTTGGATATGTAGAGCCATTTACTGGTGAAGGCATGTCCTGGGCGTTCGAAGGCGCGAAAGAACTATTCAAGCTGACCAACTCGTTATATGAAGACAACACGAACGAAATCGAACGAAAATGGAACCTTTGGAACAATACCCATCGACAAACACGTCAACGGGTATGCAAATGGGTCGCAAACCAAACTCGTCACACGCTCAGAGCCAAAATCATTGTGAAGACCCTCGACTGGATGCCCCGTTTTCGCAATCTCATCATCCAAAAAGCAATGCAATGAAACAATTCGCAGGCATTTGGTCCATCGGAACGGCGAGTCCGGAATACTCGATCGAACAATCCGACGCCGTGGCCTTTGCACAAGAAATCGGAATCACTACTCGTTGGCTAAACGCGCTACCCGCTCTTTATCGCAAATCGGGAGTTCGTAAGCGAGGATCAGTATTGCTCAACGCCGCGGCCGGTGCTCCCTCGACTCGGCAAACGTTTTACCCTAACGCAACACCAGACCGCCCATTCGGACCAACCACAGCCGATCGCATGTCGCAGTACGCAGAACATGCCGGACCGCTCGCTGCCAAATCGGCAAAGATTGCATTGGAGCGTGCCCAACTACAGGGAGCTAAAATCAGCCACCTCGTGACCGTCTCATGTACGGGATTTGCCTCTCCTGGAATCGATCATCAAATCATACAATCGCTCGGCTTGCCCCCAACCGTACAGCGAACTCACATCGGCTTTATGGGGTGCCACGGCGCGATTAACGGGTTGCGGACGGCAAAGTCGATCGCGGAATCCGATCCTAATGCGATCGTCTTGGTAGCTGCAGTAGAACTCTGCTCTTTGCACCAACAATATACGGAAGATCCTCAGCAACTCGTCGCGAATTCGTTGTTCGCTGACGGAGCCGCAAGCGTGATCGTGGCAGCTCGCCCACCGTTCACAGACACCTCAATGGATAACGCTTCGTCATCGGACGCACGATGCTGGAAAATAGTTTCGAGCTTTTCGTTTTACATCCCAAACACAGCCGACACCATGTCATGGAAAATCGGCGACTACGGCTTCTCGATGCAATTGTCCCCTGAAGTGCCGCAGATCATCAAAGAACAACTAAGTGCACCAACTTGCCAGTGGCTTAAGAACTACGGACTTGATCCGTTCGACCATAGCAGCGAACTTGCCTGGGTTGTCCATCCGGGTGGTCCAAGAATCCTCGATGCGGTCGCTGAGGCATTTAAACTCGACGAACACCGCATTGAGTTATCCCGGAAAGTCTTATCCGAGCACGGCAACATGTCATCGCCGACGGTGTTATTCATTCTGGATCAAATGCCCGTTCGCGACATGAGTGCACCCTATTGCATCGCGATCGCATTCGGCCCAGGCTTGCACGCCGAAGCACTTCTTCTGAAGAACGACCATATCGCCTGGGCTTTCGAAGAACGCATTGCCTAATGATTCCTTGTTTGTCTGGATCAATCTCTTTAGATGATGATCGTTCAATTGGCAGGATTTTTATGCGATCGAGGCGCGGAGAAAAACTTGCGGCTAACGTGTTTAGCTCCGGCCTGGTGTTAGACCAGGGGATTTGGGTAGGAAGCAAGCTCTGCTAAGGTTACACTTTGTTTGTTAAGCCAACCTTGGGGAATGCAGCACAAGTAAAACGGGCTTTTCTTGGGGGCGATTCGAATGGCTTGAGACCACACCCTATAAAGTTAAGATACGATGAAGATCTGGATTGACAGCAGGTCTCATTGCGAGCTAACCTCCCCGCGCATGCGACGTTATCTTTCTCTCAGTCATTTGAAACATGTCTTTGTCACGTGGTGGCTCACGCTTTTGCATGACATTGTTTGTGGCGTTGATGATTTATATAAAGGTAATTTGGATGGTTCCTTTCGAAAAACTATCATTCGCGTCTGTCATGTTGGCCTAGTGGTCTTGTTGGTGACTTTTCTTTGTGCGACCAATTCCTTCGCACAAGAAGAAACCCTTCCGCCAATTGAATCTGATAATTCCGTTATTCCCGCCCGCTTTTTTCAGATCGAGGAAATGCCCGAATTGCCTCTACAAAAGCTCGGACCTGAGCTCGATCTGGGGCTCATCCCAGACAAACCCAAAGGGGACTCGGAGAAGAAGCGATGGTTCGACAAGATGTCGATCACCGGCTACGCACAATTCCGATACAACCAAACAATGTTAACGGAACCTGGTTCCGCTCCTGCTACGCATGCAGGGGACGGGTCCGTCGGGGATGGTCAGAGCTTTTTTATTCGTCGAGCTCGCCTGGTTTTGGCTTCCAATGTCTCCGAAAATCTCTTCGTCTATCTACAGCCCGATTTTGCCAGCACTCCAACAGGTAGCCCGGACGCAATTCAATTCGCTCAGATAAGGGACTGGTATGGCGATATCTATCTAGATAAAGAGAAAGTCAATCGAATCCGCGTTGGCCAATCGAAAATTCCCTACGGTTGGGAAAACATGCAATCCAGCTCCCGACGTATTCCATTGGATCGAAATGATGCGCTGAATAGCGCCGCACGTAACGAACGTGACCTCGGGATTTTTTACTACTGGACCCCAACCTACGTACAGGATGTCTTTCAGGAAATACAAGAAAAAGGTCTCAAGGGCTCGGGTAACTACGGCGCCTTCGGTGTAGGGATCTACAACGGTCAAGGGGGTTCGCTCCGAGAACAGAACGACAGCGTACACCTCATTGGTCGCTTTACTTGGCCATTCAAACTCGCTTCCGGCCAGATAATTGAATTGGCAATGCAAGGATACACGGGAGAATATGTGGTACTGGGTTCCGCTATTCATCCGCTAGGGGCCGGGCCAGCGGTCGTTCCAATCGGCACCCGAGATGCTGGTGGTCGCGATGGACTCACGGACCAACGATTGGCATGGACGGCCGTCTACTATCCTCAGCCCTGGGGATTGCAAGTAGAATGGACGGTTGGCCGAGGACCTGAACTCAACGCAGCACAAACGGCAGTAGGGGTGGAGTCCCTTAGTGGAGGCTACGCTATGCTCATGTATCAACTCGAGGACTTCCACGGAACATGGATCCCCTTTGGCAGATACTCTTTCTATGACGGGGGTTACAAATCCGCGACCAACGCCCCTGAAACTTACATATCAGAATTTGACGTTGGATTCGAGTGGGAGCCAAAACCAGAAATGCGATTCAATATGATGTACACATTCACGGATCGCACGAGTCTCCAAACTCTGGGGGGAGGAAGGCGCTCGTACGATCAATTCGCAGGCCAACTGCTGCGTATGCAGCTTCAAGTCAACTACTGACGAGCCAGCGAAACAACTGGACTTTTGGATGTGTCAGCACGTTCCAACGAAGCTTGATAATTGATCAGCCGCGTCTGCAACTCTCCTTTACGATCTGCCGGAGCGATAGCTAAACACTTTTGCTTCCATTCAACCGCCTGTGCAAAATCTCCAAGCTCAGCATAGGCGGCCGCTAAAGTCCCTAAGCACGACCACCTACCATAATCACAAAGCTCGCAAGCTCGCTTCGCATTTTCCAATGCGGCTTTACCATCGCGCAGCGATTCGTCTTCGCAAGTCGCTTGAACCCAAGCCAGGGCGTTGTAGGCATCGGGCAACTTTGGTTCTAAGCGAATCGCTTCTTGGAAATCAGCAATCGCTTTCTTGTATTCGCCCTCTGCTGCCCAAATTGCACCGCGATTGTGCCATGTCATGGCTGACTGTGGATCTAAACGCAACGCTTCGTTGTAGTCACCCAGAGCAAGCTCGATCTGCCCCTTTTGCTTCCAAGCAATCGCTCGATTGCTGTAGGCCAGTCGATTGCGGGAATTCAGCTTGAGGACATCTGTAAAATCAGCGATCGCTCGATCATGATCACCCGCCTTCTGCATTAAGACGCCGCGAATTAGATGCAGCGTCTCATCCTTTGGCTCGCGATCCAACAACTTGGAAAAGTGGGAAATCGCCTCCGTTAGAGGCAACACATCGGCTCGCCGCACCCAACCGGATCGGCGGTTGGCGACTGCAAGCCAATCTCCTTCGACCTTGCTAGCCACAAAAGGAAATCCGCGTGGAAGCGTTTCCAATTCATCAGTGCCAACGCGAATGGAGGTCTGCTCAACCACCACCATCAATTGACCAGGCTCGCCCGCTTGAGATAGCGGCCCCCCAAGCCACAAGCCATACACAAGTGCGAGTCCGCAAAATCCGGCGCGTCTAGCTAGGCTTAGTGGTCTCAACAAAATGAATCCTGGTGTATCAACACGGAAAGGAAGGAGGCAAACGGTCTAGAGATCTGCCCCGCGGGTTGAATCATCGGCAGGATTGTAGTTAAGAAAATTGAGTCGTACTATTGATGCGGATTCGGAATTAACACGTTCTTAACAATCCGACTCTTAACCTTCACAATTCGCGATTCCACCACAAATAAGATTGGCTTTTTTACTCGCGATAGAGAACCAAGGGCTCTTTTTTTTGGCGTGCCCTAGCTGACAGAGCTGAAAATTTCCGATACGGAATGGATCCAAAACTCGAAGCCTTTAAAAAACGCCTGGTGGAGTGAACCGGTTTCGTAGTAATGGAAACAAAAAACGGGAATGTATAAAACAGATGAGACCAAGATAGCGAATCCCAAGGCCCAACCCAATTCGCGAAATTCGATCGTACCAATGCACAGAAACATCACGAGGGCTCCCAACACAACCAGTACAGCCCCAATAACCACCCCCTTCAAGCCATTACTCATCGTCGCCCCCCCCATTGGTTTTCGAATCGATCGGGAGAATGTCTTTGTCTCTGGGCAGAATCCTTACTCCTACTAGGCGCTGCCAAATCGAGAGATGACGTTTGCCATCTTCTTGGCGCGATCGGAACCTTCGGTTAGCAGCCGATTGACCAACGAATGCTGGTTGGCTTCTGGTTGGTTTTGACTTACCTTCCATTTACCATGCCATCGCAGCACTTCGAATTCCAGGCCTAAGACGCCGGAGAGCATTCGATCGATGTAAGCCTCCGGTGCGTCGGTGCCTCGCCATGGATCTCTTTAGGCCGATTCCATATGGTGAGTCATCCTGGTAACGATTTCTAGCAATCGATCGGGATCTTGTATGGCGTGCAGCTTGCAAGTCGCATGGATGACGACATAATTCCAGGTCGGCAAAACCTTTCCGCCGTCGGTCTTTGTTGCATACCTATTTGGCGAAACGAACAGCGAGGGGCCTTGAAAGATGGCCAGTACTTCTTCGTCAGGCCGAACTCTCCCAAGATCATTTCCTCTCGCGACATGTCCCAACATGCGAATAGCAGGATTTAAATTCGGATCGAGAATCGATGGTACATGTTCGGCGCACAGCACTTTATCGCTTTGATAAACGATAGTCTCCATGGGGAAGTGATGGATCAAATCGCGAATGATCTCAGGGCGATCATCTTGAAAGTGCGATGGCGAATATGCGATAGCGAATACATGAAAGGAAGTCGAGAAAACGGGTCGACAGATTCAGTCTTATCAGCAACCGGCGACCAACATACCATGGTTCTTGTTTCACCCCACGAACGGCTCATCTCTTATGAAATTTTGTGCCCCTTGTGGCTGAACCCTCTTACTGCTTCCCAAGTCGATGCGGCTCTCGATCGATGATCATAAATCGCTATTAAAAAATTCTATCGTGCCTTCAAATGGCCCTTCGTTGTAGCGTGGAACGGGTTGTGACCGTGGTTGTTATCGCGATGCAAAATCACGGGGCTGAATCGCCAGCTTTAAATGAATGTGACCCATCACACCTGGGTGTTGCATGGATTCTTTCACTTTGAGGTCGAGAGCGAAAAACCCTTGAGGAACTCTTGGTCTTCGATATCTAAGTGATCAATGGGTACCGCGATGACCTGACCATCCTTCTTGCGTAAACTCACTGTCCCCTTATCTTTGTCAACGTCTTCGACTGACGCTTCCACAGAGAACTTACCGGTCTTATCTTTAAAGGTTCGATACTTCACGGCTTCCATCCGAACCGGGGATTCCTCTTGACTGGTTTCTAGAAAGTCTCGCAGTACGATAGCGGGTACCGCAAAACCCGCGCCCTCAATGTTTCCTTTCAGCGTAACCAAACCGATAACTTGTCCAAATTCATCAAACATAGGACTACCAGAGCTTCCAGGGTTTACGGGCGCATCGGTTTGTATGAACATTTCTCCATCTATCTCGCGACGAGGATTGCTGACGATACCAGTAGTCATCGATTGATCTAGAACCGCAGAACCGAGCCCGGGACTGCCAATTACCGTTACCGGTTCCCCAATTTCGGTTTGTGGTCGAATCGAAATTTCAACCGCTAGTACATTGCGTTTTACATCCGCTTTGAGAATGGCAAGATCCTTTTTCGGATCGCTTCGAATGACCTGTGCGATCGCGGTTTGTTCCTTGCCATTTTCGTCCTGAAAACGAATCTGTATTTGCTTTGCAGAACGAATCACGTGTTCATTTGTCAACACATATCCAGTTTGTCCAACAAAAAAGCCAGTACCAATTCCTCCATCAGTACTGATGGACACCACCGAGGGGAGAGATTTTCGCCCGATCGTTCGAGGAGTTAACGACTCGCCTGTCTTGGGTGGGATCTTTAGAGACGTAAGCAGCCCTCTGGAAATTGGTTTGGATTTTACGATTTCGCGATGCAAGTACCTGATCACCTCTTCATCTGCTAACGTATCCCCGGAGGACCATTTAATTGTTATCGACTTGGTAAAGTACTCCTCCCCTGCCTTGCAAAGAAGCACCAAATGATTTCCGTCCGGCGAGAATTGCATGTCTAGTATTTCGTGCGGCCCGATTCCAGATCGAGGTATCAAAAGGCCACTTTGCAATCTCGTTCCATCCACTGCGCTGTAGAGCACTGCTGATCCCTTAGTTGGGATTGCTGCAACGGACTTTTTCGGATGGAAACAAAGTTTATCCGGTTGACAGTCGTCACTTAAACTGAAAATCGCTTTTTGAGCATCGAAGTCTTTCCCATCCCAGGCTACCAAGGAGTTTGCGAGATTTGCATCGCCACGAGTGGAAAGATAAACAACTCGCTGGCCACCTGAGGACAGTCGAACTCCACGTCCATTGACTCCCGGTTTGGGTACTACCTGTTCAACATTTAATTGGTTCGCCAACTGAACGCGATACAGTAGGTCGATCGTGCCATAGTGATTAACGATCTCTACTCCTCGTGGATGCCAATGGAGGGATTGCCCAGCATCAATGATCTCCGAATACCCCGCAAACAACATTTTTCCATCTGGAGAGACAGCGGTCCATTTAGCGGGAAGGTCGTGATCATTCACCACCGACTTCGATTCATCAAACCTCAGCAATTGATAACGAGGTACCATATTTCGTAGCTCGATACAAACAAACGCTTGTCGAGATGTGGGGTGTAATGTGAGATCAGTCACTTTCTTAATTGGGAGTCGAAATTGTCTAAGGTCGACGCTCGCTTCTTGAACCAAATCGCTGAGTCGAAAAGCGTCCATGCTATCCTTGGATACAGCGATTAAATGCGGGCCGCGAATATCGACGAATTCGTACTTGTTCTTTAGCGTTACGTCTTTGATTTTACGGCTGCCGTCGGGGCTCAACAGAACAACACGATTCCCGCATAGTATCAACAAGTGCTTCCGATCCCTCGAAAGCCGAATGTTCGTAACTTCTTTTCCATGATTGACTCTCTGGTGAGTTTCCCAACTTGCAAGATTACCTCGTAGCTCATCAAACAACTCGCGTTCAACCACCTCGCTGGATAGCCTCGCAAACTGGTACTGGCCATTCGATTCGATACGCAGTTTCAGATCCACAAATCCCGTCGACTCTGGCGAGACAGCCCAGTTGAATCGCCCATCAGGCGTTAAACTCGCTCCTGGGATAGCATTCATCAACTGTAGTTTCGCACCGTTTTGAATTCGGAATTGATGTTGAATGGTACTCCCAGCGGCCACCCATGCAGGGAATCCATTTTGGTATTGTTGATCTAGGGCGGTTTTGGGCGTTTGGCTAGCATCAGCAAATATCGCTTCATTATCTGACTTCATTGCGTTGCCAGAATCGTTGCCCATGGAAGCGGCCGCCATCCCGCTACTTCCCATGGACTTTAATGTCTCCGAGGGGAGTGCGAAAGCCTCGGTCTCGGCTGACATCAAACGGCCTGTTTCTGCCGACGTAAAAAACAGATGCAGTCGGTTACCGTGAGTGACCGCTACTGGCAAGTCGAGCAAATACTTGCGTGTTCGCGTAAGCCAACTAGTCATCGACGCAAAACTACCAGCTTCGTTCGGTAGCTTGATATTGCGTTTGCCGATCTCACCAAGTGTGCCATCTAATCGTCTGGCTCGAATAAGCTTACTGTCAACGGTATAAACGATAGGCTGGGTATAATCAGGTATCTGCATTGCACTTTGACTTGATTCTAGCGGTTCAAGTGTTTCGCCCGCAAAAACACTCGACGGAGAAATCCAGAAGCCAGCCAAGAACGCTTCGCGGGCGAAGGTCTTGTCACCAACATCTCGCCATACACGGTGTTTGGCCGACCGCTCTTCCTTAATGAATGCATTAAAGTCAAACACCTGCAATGTCCCAGCCGAACTCAAGCCAAACGACTCGACGCTCACCACAGATCTGCCATCTTTCGAAGCGAGAATTAGGGACCGCTGTGATATTTCGCGAGAGCGATCGCTAGTGACCTCGATCGCATAATTGTGACAATCCTTATAAGAGCCTTCTACTCCTTCACCGTGGCAAGTAGCTAACAATAAATTGCTATTGCTTGGACCTTGTGACATGGAAATGTACACGATATTCAGCTTGGGTACGCGAAGCTCATTCGTTTGCTTCCAATCACCAGCAATCGAAAATACACTTATCGTCCCAGAACCATAATTGGCAATGTAAATGGCATCCCCTCGGCAAACGATCGAGCGAGGAGAAGGAGTTAAAATCTTGCGCACAGATCTTTGAGACACCACATCGACCACCGAGACGGTGTTGATCGATTGGTGGGCGACCAACAAATACTTGCCATCACTCGTGAGCTGCAGATCCGTAACCTCGGCATCCAACATCAACTCTTGAAACTGTACCAGTTTCGAATCGTCCAGCGTCTGCTCCTTCGCGGTGCTCGGCAGCTTAGTACTCGAATCTTTAGTACTCGGAGTTTCGCGCGCCCCCGCCTTTGAGGTCTTGGACATTGCTTGTGATGAATCAAATACAGCCTCAGACACGATCGTTTGAACGATGGGAGGATACACCCAAAACGCGATGGCGTTATCCTGGAACGCGACTCGGAGTCTACGCTTCGCGCTCGGGCTGCTCTTAGAATACCCGCGCACTTGATCTAGAACGTGGGAATAAAACTGGTCGGTCCCATCCTTTCGTGCATTGTAGTAAACAGGAATGCGACCATCACCCGGCTCGATCCACACATACGCTTCGAATCCGGATTTGTCTAACGCGTTTTCAGGAGTCGCATCCTCAGGGCCTGTGTAGTAGGAATAACGAGTGTTGTTATCAAACACAGCTCGCCAGAGCCTCGTCGTTCCCTGGAGAGGTTTAGACGATACACGACCGATAACCTGCTGCTCCTGAAAACCCGGTCGCTGCTTAAACGCGGTAGCTTCATTCGAGGAGACGGAATAGAGGTGCTGATCATTAGCCGAGTCGTAGAATCGTTGCAAGTGTATGAGATCATTCGGTTCTTTTGCGGAGGAGTTGCTAACGAACGAAACTAGCAAAAAATAGCCAAAGCAAACAAGAAATTTAAGCATTCAACACCTCAATCCCGTGTCGGAGCACCATGCACTGCCAGCAAGGGCAGGAACGTCACCATAGCGAAGGGCGAATCATGGGTCAAGTTTTTGCGAGTAGAAAAGAGCTTTCTAGTGCTGTGAATGCGTCGGTTGATTCACTTTTCGCTCCTAGTAAACGACGCGAGGATTCCCTTTATTCGATGCCTTTGTTCCAGAAACATCATTCCACATCGTTTAGAATTCTCACGCCGAAGCTTGGACAACATTTTGCTACAACCACATAATGCCAAAGAACCCGAAACAGACTTAGCAGGATTATGCAACAACAAGAAGCGATCTCCCGTAAAAAGAAGCAAACGACGTGGGCTAACCGCTTCCTCCCATCACCTTGGCTGGCGTTTTACTCCATTACATTCATGTTGGGAGGAGGATACCTCGCTAGATTAGTATGGTTACAGACAGCGCATTTCCCCATACTCACAGGGATACTGTCAATTGCCACATTGACTACAGGGGTACTTCTGTGGTTTCGTGTACGTGCGGCACTTTGGATCTATGTCGCCATCGGGATAGGATTTGTTTTGTTCTCCCTTTATCGCATTGTGATCGATGGTTACACGAACAGTCGACTTTTCGTGGGAATCGGTGGACTATTAATGTTGTACGGTTACTCATCTGTAGCCGAAGAGCTCGAGGACGATGAGGAGCATGAAACAATGACCAACGAATCGGAAAATAAGCTCGCACAAGATTGGTATGAAAAGAAGACCTCCCTCATGGTCGATATTCTCGGTCGCGAACATGACATGGTGATGCATGCCCTCATTCCTTACGCGATCGGAGGTGGCCTGGATTTATACTACTTTCCCAACGGCATAACCGGCACCGCGATTGCAATCAAGGAACTTTGCGAACTCCCGGGTAAAGGATCAAACAACAATATTTTTGACACCTATGAGTTGGTAATGTTCACACGCCAATCGCTATCGCTGGAAAATGCGAAAGACGAATCGACTCCTTTCGGCCGCATTCACAAATCGATCAATGCGGTCCTCAACCATATAGCCCCCTACAGCGCCCAGGCGACTTTGAATCCGCACGAAACCTGTGAGTTTCCAGCAGACATGAATACGGTTGGCGGCAAGTGTTTGATCTTTGACTCGTACGGTTTTGACGGCGAACA
>Ga0315899_10007368_pt1 | contig 11816 bp, 8 predicted proteins | sample LakEriMetagenome_2_FD_203518 | JGI IMG/M metagenome (GOLD analysis project Ga0315899, IMG submission 203518) | Freshwater fungal communities from buoy surface, Lake Erie, Ohio, United States - Buoy 4 MA112 | ecosystem: Environmental > Aquatic > Freshwater > Lake | place: USA: Lake Erie, Ohio... | reverse complement strand
CCGCGTCGAAGACGGATTGCGGGACCAGCGGCACGAGGTAGAGGCAGAGCGCGGAGCCGAACAGCGCGAGCGTTGCGCCGAGGAACGCGCCGCGCTCGCCCGCCGAGAAGCGCCACACGGCGCGCAGACCGTCGCGAGGCGATGGCTGCGCGTCGGAGCTGGTCTCGGAGTTGGTAGCACCCTGCGCCATCGAGCGGCGAGGATACGCACGAATTCAGCGCTGCGTCGGCGCGGTTTCGGCCTCGTCGGGAATCAGGTGCTTCTCTACTGCGTAGATGAGCGGCATCCCCCCGGGTGCGTCGAGATCGTCGCGCTGGGTTCCGCACCAGGTTCGGGCAAATCCACGCGTTGTGACGACCGTCAGCTCATCATGACGATCGCTGAAGGCGAGGCTCACAGGTCTTCCCGATCGCGACTCCAGCCGCATCAATTCACCGGGTGGATCAAATCCCGCCACGCGGACCGCGCCATCACGGGTCGCGGCGAAAAGCCTTGAGCACGAGTCGTTCAACGCCAGCAGGCCACCGTGCCGACTGAGTGAATCGAGATTCGTGATCCCTCTTCCGTCATCTCGAAAGAACCCGCCAGTGATTCCGAGCATGTAGAAGGCCTGCTCCTGCGGACGCCAGATGCCATCGGAATACTCGATCGACTTGGGTCCGGTGCGTCCGTCCACGACCGCGCCATCGGTCGTGCGAAACACAAGTCGCGGCGAATTCGACAAGCTCGTCACGAAGGTGACGCGCTGCCCATCCGCAAGAAAGATCGGACGCGAGGCATACGCGCGCCCAGGAATGAGCGGCGCGGTCGCTGCGGAAGCGGTCCACATGCGACGCGTGGGCTGAAATGCCACCATTGCGACGGTATCGCCCTGTCCAGCGCAGGCGACCGACTCGCCGTCCGGCGAGAACGCCACGCCATGGATTCGTGCGTCGAGCGCGCGCGCACGGCCGGTCTCGCGATACTTGCCCTCGACGATCTCTCCGAGGACGACCGTGCCGTCCTCGCGTGCAAGGGCGATTCGCTCGCTCGCGCCGCGCCAGAGCGCGATCAACGAGAACATGGGATCGCCTTTGTCACCGGCGCTTCCAAGTTCGCGCAGCGAGCCGTCGCTCGGGGTGAAGCCTGCGAGCCGGCCATCGCTGCTTGCGATGACATGGAGCGATCCATCGGGGTAGGCGCCTGCAGCAACCACATCGCGGCCGAAGTCGACGTCGCGGACGGAGGGCGTGTGGTGCATCGGCCACGCGCCGACGAAGTCCTCGCTCCAAGGCTCTGCAGCGCTATGGAGGCGTGGCGGGTGCACTCGACCGAAGAGCCGCTTGCTGTCGCGGCTCCACGCGATGTTCCATACGTGCGTCACCGTGCCGCCGAGCACCTCCCGCACGCGAAGCGACGGGACATCCACGAGCTGCACTTGGTTCGCCCAGCTGCTCGCTGCAATCATCGTATTGTCAGGCGAAATCGCGAGATCGAAGATGCTGCCGCCTCGCAGGTCCTTCTCAAGTTCGACCGAGCCATCCGACGGGGAAAGCCGGCTGACGCGACCGTCGTTCCAGACGACGGCGATGACGCTTCCGTCGGGCGAGATCGCGACGGCGCGCGTTCGCGCGGGATTCGTCGGGCGCAGCCACCGCTCACGGATCTCGGAGTGATCCTCCGCGAGGTCGAGGCAGCGGATGCGTCCATCCTGGAGCGCCACCACGACGCTGCGTGCGCCATCGCTGAATGACGCGTCGACCGCACCGCCGATGCCTGGGAATCGGGCGATTACGCGGTCGTCCTGCATGCTGTAGGCAGACACGCCTGCCATGAAGTCCACGCAGACCAGCCGATCACCCGCGATCTCGGTCCGCACGCCGGCAGCGAAGGGCAGGCGCCGTGCGGACGAGGTCGCTCGGTCATATCGAACGACGCCCCCGCCAAGGAGGCCGGCGACGATAGTCATTCCGTCGGGTGATACGGTGAGCGTCGGAAAGGAGCTCTCTGCCTGCTCGAGCATCGGGCGGAGGTTGATCGTCTCCGTCGGTCTCTCCCGCGCGAGGTCGATGATCTCGATGAAGCCACCGGTGATGCCCGCGAAGAGCTCGTTCGTCGACGGGCTTTCGCGCACCGAGTAGACCTCATTGCCGGCGTTGCTGAAGAGCTCGATGTAGCTGTGATGCGCCTGCAGGTGCCGGGCCTCCCAGCCTCGCTGTTCGGGGGGGACCCGACGAAGATGCTCCGTTGCATCGACGGGATCCCCGGCGCCCAGGGCCGCGCTCGCAGCACGGAGGTTTGCATGCGCGGCGTCGCGCTCCGCACGCTTCGCGTCCTCGACACGGCTGATGGCATACATCGCAGCGAGGGACATCGAGACCACGACCGCTGCAAGGGCGATCGCGGCGAGCGACGTCATGACCGGATTCCGACGAACCGCGCGAAGCGCGGCTTGCGAAAGCGTGGCCGGCGCCGCAAGCACGGGCTCGTCGGAAAGCCAGCGCTTCAGGTCGTCGGCGAGCTCGGATGCGGTTCCGTAGCGCTCGTCGGGATCCTTCGACAGCGCCTTGTCGACGATGGCGGCGAGATCCGCGGGCACGGTCGCGTCGACGAGGCGCACGTTCGTGGGGCGGGACTCGCGCACGATGCGGACGACCGACGCCATCGATTCACCGCGCGTCTCGTAGGGAAAGCGCCCTGCGAGCAGCTCGTAGAGGATGAGTCCAAGCGCATAGACGTCGGCGCGCGAGTCGACGCGCGCGCCGCGCGTCAGCTGCTCCGGGCTCATGTACTGCGGCGTGCCCGCGAACGCGGATTCGCTCGGTTCCTCGGTGGCGTCGAGCGAGCGGGCGATCCCGTAGTCGATGACGCGCAGGGCACCTGATCGCGACACCAGCAGGTTGCCGGGCTTCAGGTCGAGATGCACGATGCCCGCGCGGTGCCCTGAGCCGACCGCCTCGCATGCGGTCACGAACGTGCGGATGATGTTGCTCCTGCCGACGCGCTCCTCGCGCGCCCATCGCGAGAGCGAGCGGCCGCCATCGACGAGCTCCATCGCGAAGTATGGGCGCGCGGTCACGTCGCCGGGGAGATGCAGGGTTCCCGCCGCGATGACGCGCGCGATGTTCGGATGGTCGAGCCGCGCGAGGAACTCGCTCTCCTTGCGGAAGCGAGCGAGCGTCGACGCGCGTGCGGTGGCCGAGTGCAGCACCTTCACGGCGATGCGCCGCGCGGGCAGCTCCTGCTCCGCCTCGAAGACGGTGCCCATGCCACCGACACCAATCACAGATCGCAGCGTGAAGCCGCCCACGGAGAGCCCGACGCACTTCGCGGCATCGAAGTGATCGTCACGCGGGCTGCCGAGCGTCTCGACGGTCGGCTCATCGAACCGGAGCAGTGAGCGCACCTCGGCGCGGACCCACGGATCTGCGGTCCGCGAGAGGATCGCTGCGTCACGCTCTGCAGGCGGGAGGAGCCGAACGACATCGAACAGCTCCTCCGCGGAACGCTGCTGGTCGGGTGTGGGCGTCGCTGGATCGCTGCTCATCCCTGCTCCATGCGTCAAGCCTGGGCGGCGAGCGCACGACGGAGCCAGGCCTGTGCGAATTTCCACCGCTTGCTCACGGTCCGCGGCGCGATATCGAGCACCGCGGCTGTCTCGTCGATCGAGAATCCCGCGAGAAATCGCAGGCGCGCGACCTCCGCCGATTCCGGGCTCACGCGCTCGAGCTGCTCGAGCGCCTCGACGGCTGCGATCGCGCCCGGTGTCAGGGCCTTGTCGAGTTCTGCGAGCTCGCCGGCTGCGACGTGCAGGGGCACGTGCGCGCGCCCGCCGCCGCGTCGGAGCCGTCCCTCGTTCCGCGCGAGGTCGACGAGATGCTGTGCCATCGCTCGCCCGACCGCGCCCCAGAAGTGGCGACGGTCATCCCAGACGGTATGCGAGACGCCCGGCCCGTACATCTTCAGGAACAGCTCGTTGACGAGAAGCGTGGGCTGAAGCTGCGCGCGCATGCCCTCGGCGTTGCACGCACGGACCGCCATCATGTGCACTTCGCGGTGGATCGATTTCCAGACCCGCTCGAGCGCCGCACGGTCGCCAGCACCCGCCTCGTTGAGAAGCGTCGTGAAGTGCTGGCTTTGCAGGTCGACATGCATGCCGCAATTGTCGCCAATCGGGCTTCAGAGATCAATCTTCTTGCTCAAACCGGCGTCTTGAAGCCCATGGCCCGCACGGCGCACCAGCCCATGACAGCCTCGAAGATCACGAACATCCCGGAAAGCCAGGTGGCTGCCGCAAGCCAGACGGTCCACGGCGGCAGGACTTGAAGGAACCACAGCACGCCCAGGAGCAGTCCGATGGACTCGATGAACGCTCCCATGACGAGCCGAACGGTCTTGCCACGCTGGTCGATGTTGCAGGTGAACATGGCTGGATCGTAGGCGAAAAGAAGTTATTCGCGGGTTCCAATCGCCGCCTACTTGACAGCAAGGTGTTTCGGGACGATAGCCTCTGCATCTGTCCCAACCCTGCCTCATGAAGATCCTGATCGCCCGAATCCTCCTGCCGTTCCTCCTGCTCGCGCAGGTCGGCGCCGGCATGTCGCCGGGGCGGGTGCTGTGCATCGCGATCGACTGCTGCTGCGGCGAGGGCGTCGCCCATCATGACCACGTGCATCCGCATCGCGCGCACGATGGGCACCATCACCACGGCGTCGCCTCGGACCACGACCAGCGGCATGAGTCTGATGCTCCGCGTGGCGCCGCGCTCATCGCAGCCGATGATTGCAAGTGCCACCTGCATGTCAGCATGCCTGACGATGTCGGTACCGCGGGAGATCGCCCCATCGAGCGCGTGGTTGACGTGCGCCTCTTCGAGCCCGCGTTGGTCGAGCATCTTCCCACGCTCGACGAGCGCGGCTGCTCTGAACCACCGGAAGCGCCTCCGCGATGGTGTTGGCTCGCATGCGACCAATGTCGCGCACGGGCCGTGACGCGACTCCTGATCTAACGCGGACGCTGCGCCCGGCGCAGTCGTGCTTGTCCGTTGGATCAGGAATCAGCGCATGAAACATAGGTTGCACTCGAAGGTCGCGCTCGCGGCCGCACTCACTGTCACGGTCGTCGGCTGCCGCAGCCACGAGCCGAAGCCGCTCGCGCTCGACGACGCACAGCGCGCGTTCCTCGCCCGCGCGGTGACCGCCGATTCGCTGGCGTCCTTCTCGGGCGGGCTCGCGCAGCGCGCCAGGGACGGCCGCTTCGATCTCTCCGACGGCATCTCGCTCGCCGAAGCCGAGGCGATCGCCATCGTCTTCAACCGTGATTTGCGCCTTGCGCGCGCGGCTGCGGGCGTGACCCAGGCGACCGCGGAGAATGCGGGGCTGTGGCGCGATCCAACGCTCGGCGTCAACCTCGCCCAGATCCTCTCGGGCGCCATGTCCGGTGATCTCGAGGCGATCTTCTCAGTGGGTTTCACCGTGCCGTTGACCGGGCGCCTCGAGGCCGAGCGCGCGCGCGCCGCGGCCGACCTGCACGCCGAGCTGACCCGCGTCGCAGCGGAGGAGTGGCGCGTCGCATGCGACGTGCGCCGCGCCTGGGCGCGCCGCGCCGCGCTGGAGGCCGAGCTCGCCGCCGCGCGTGACGTGCTCGAGCGCGTGGGGCAGGTGGTCGCCGTCGTCGACCGGCTCGAGGCGGCGGGCGAGATTGCCCGCATCGAGGCGAGGCTCTTCCGCATCGAGGACGCGAAGTTGCGGGCGCAGGCGGCTGCAATCGAGGCGGGCCTTGTGCTCGCGACGCGCGACGTCGAGTCCCTTCTCGGCCTTCCGCCCGCCATCGATCGCCGCTTCGCCGGTGGATTCAGCGATGGCATCGAGGAATCGCGCAGCGAGCTCCTCGCCCGCGCCGTGCGCACGAGCCCAGCGGTCGCGCTCGCAGCCGCACAGCACGAGTCCTCCGAGCGACGGCTCGCGCAGGAGATCCGGCAGACGTGGCCCGACGTCGAGGTCGCGCCAGGCTTCGGAGAGCAGAATGGCGATCGCCAAGCGACGGTCGGCATCGGCGTGACGCTGCCCGTCTTCAATGGGAACCGCCGTGCGATCGCCGAGGCGGAAGCTGCCCGTGCGCTCGCACGCGTCCGCGCAGAGTCGGAACTCGAGCGCGTGCTCGGCGAGATCGTTGCCGCCGACGAGCGTCGCCTCGCGGCCATCGCGCGCCGCGACTCGATCGAGCGCACGCTCGCGCCCATGGTCGATACGCAGTACGCCGAGGCTCGCGAGGTCGCACGTCTCGGCGAGGTCAACACGCTCGTGCTCCTCGAGAGCTTGAAGCAGCAGCTCGACGCCAAGCGCGAGCTGATCGCCGCGCGCCGCGACGAATCGCTGGCAGCGGCCGATGTCGCGGAAGCAGCAGGCCCCGCGTCGAAGGAGAGCCAGAAGCCATGAAGCATCCACGTCCCATCGCCATGCTCCTCATCGCGCTCTGCGCGTCGATCGCAGCCTGTGGTCCGGCGGGATCGCCTGCCGGCCAGGACCATGATCACGATCACGAGCATGAACACACCGAGTCGGCGCCGACAAACCGCGTCGACATTCCCGACACCGTGCGCCGGAATCTCGGCATGACCTTCGCGAAGGTCGAGTCGCGCAACGTCGCGCGGACGCTGCGCGTGCCCGGCCGATTCGAGCTGCTTCCGACCGCAGAGCGCGAGTATCGCGCGCCGCTCGCGGGGCGGATCGAGCTGCTCGTGCAGCAGTACCAGCGCGTCGAGCGGGGCACGCCGCTCTTTCGGATCGATGCGCCGGCATGGCGCGACCTGGCCGAGGAGATCATCGCGACCGAGGCGAAGGTCGCCTCGATGGGGCCGATCCGCGAGGCGCACCGCGTGCATGAGCGGAGCCTCGCCGAGAAGGTCAAGCTGTGGGAAGCCCGCCTTACGCAACTCGATGAGCTGCGCAAGGCGGGTGGCGGAAGCGCCTCGCAGTTCACAGAGGCGCGCGCGACGCTCAATGCGACCCAGGCGGATCTTGCCGAGGTGATGGAGAAAGACGCGCTCCTGCAAGCCGAGGAGCAGCAGGCGAAGGCGCGGCTCCGTGCGCTGGCGGCGCGGCGCGAGGCGATCCTCGGAGGCTGCGCGTGCGCGACGCCAAGCGCGGACGGCCTCGTGGTCTGCGCGCTCGCAGCGGGCGTCGTGCAGCACATCGACATCACGCCGGGCGGACTCGCGACGGAGTCCGGCGAGATACTGAGCGTCGTTCAGCCCGAGCAGATCCGCCTGCGCGCGCGTGCGCTGCAGGGCGACCTCGGGCGCCTGCGCGATGGCCTCGCCGTACGCATAGCTGCGCCGAGCGCTGCAGAGGCCGCATCGGTGCCTGAGATCGCGGGCACGCTCTCGCTCGGCGTCACGGCGGATCCCGACTCGCGCACGATCGCGCTTGTGGTGACGCCGTCGTCGACGGCGCCGTGGGCGCGCGCAGGCATCGCCGCAAGCCTCGAGATCACGCTTGATGGCGGCGAGGACGAGCTCGCGATCCCGCTCGCTGCCGTCGTGCGCGATGGCGCGAAGCCCATCGTCTTCCGCCGCGACCCGAAGAACCCGGACAAGGCGATCCGCCTCGACGCCGACCTCGGGACCGACGACGGCCGCTGGATCACGATCAAGAGCGGCGTGAAGGAGGGCGACGAGGTCGTGCTCGCGGGCAACTTCCAGCTGCTGCTCGCGACCGGCGGCAGCGCGCCGAAGGGCGGGCATTTCCACCCGGACGGCACGTTCCACGCGGAGGATCACTGAATGCTCTCGCGGCTGATCGGCTTCTCGCTGCGGCAATCGTCGCTCGTCGTCGCGATCGCGGCGCTGGTGGTGCTGTTCGCCGGGCTCAAGCTGCGCGAGATGCCCGTGGACGTGTTCCCCGAGCTCAACGCGCCGACGGTCGTGATCATGAGCGAGGCAGGCGGGCTCGCCGCCGATGAGGTCGAGACGAACGTGACGTTCCCGATCGAGACCGCGGTGAACGGGCTCGCTGGCGCGCGCCGCGTGCGTTCGTCGAGCGCGACCAGCCTTTCGATCGTGTGGGTCGAGTTCGACTGGGGCACCGACATCTACCGCGCGCGCCAGCTCGTCGCGGAGCGGCTCGCGGCGGTGCGCGAGTCGCTGCCCGAGAATGTGCACGCCGAGATGGTGCCAGTCACGAGCATCACCGGCGAGGTCATGCTGCTTGCAGTGAGCGCGCCCGATGGCAAGGCCACGCCGCTTGAGGTCCGAGCATGGGCTGAGTTCACGCTGCGGAACCGTCTTCTCGCCGTGCCTGGCGTGGCGCAGGTCGTCGCGATCGGAGGCGAACTCCCGCAGTACCAGATCGAGGTGCGGCAGGATCGCCTTGCGCTGCACGGGATCGCGATCGACGAGGTCGCGGATGCCGCGCGCGGCGCGCATAGCACCGCAAGTGCTGGCTATCTCGGGAGCGTCGAGAATCAGGAGCTGCCCATCCGCCAGATGGCGCGCGTGCGCTCGGTCGATGACATCGCGCGCACGGTCGTGCGCATGGACGGCGGGGCGCCGATCACGATCGGCGATGTCGCCGACGTGCGGCTTGGCCCCGCGCCCAAGCGCGGCACGGCTGCAGACCGCGGCAATCCCGCGGTCGTCGTCAGCGTGCAGAAGTCGCCAGGCACGAACACGCTCGAGCTGACGCGCCAACTCGACGGCGCGCTCGATGGACTCGAGAAGGCAATGCCTGCGGGCATGACGCTCAACCGCGATCCCTTCCGCGCAGCGCGCTTCATCGACCGCGCCCTTGACAACGTCGTGCGCGTGCTCATCGAGGCGAGCATCATCGTCGCCATCATCATCGTGCTCTTCCTGCTCGATGCGCGCGCGACGGTCATCACGCTGACCGCGCTGCCGCTCTCGCTTGCCGTCGCGCTCCTCGTCCTCTGGGCGTGGGGGCTCTCCATCAACGTGATGACGCTCGGCGGCCTTGCCGTCGCGATCGGCGAGCTCGTCGATGACGCGATCATCGACGTCGAGAACGTGCTGCGGCGGCTGCGGCTGAATGCCGCGCTGCCTGCGCATGAACGCCGCGGCGTGACCGACGTCGTCTACGAGGCCAGCAACGAGATCCGCTCGTCGGTCGTCTTCGCGACCGTCATCATCTGCATGGTGTTCGTGCCGCTTCTCTTCCTCGACGGCCTCGAGGGGCGGTTCTTCCAGCCGCTTGGCATCGCCTACATCGTGTCGATCCTCGCGTCGCTCGTGGTCGCGCTGTCCGTCACGCCCGCGCTCTGTCGGCTGTTCTTCGCGCGCACCTTCGCGGACGGCGCGAGCCACCGCGGCGACGGCGCGCTCGTGCGCTGGCTGAAGGCGCGGTACCAGCCGCTGCTTGAGCGCGCGATCGCGCACCGACGCACGGTGCTTGCAGGCGCGCTGGCGCTCGCGCTCGCGGCGATGGCCTACGCATGGAACTTCGGGTCGTCGTTCCTACCTGCGTTCCGCGAGGGGACCTACACGGTCTTCCTCATGGCGCCGCCGGGCACCTCGCTCGCCGAGAGCGACCGCCTCGCGCGCGGCATCGAGGCGCGCCTCGTCGCGATCGAAGGCGTCTCGAGCGTCACGCGGCGCACGGGTCGCGCCGAGCGAGACGAGCACGCGGAGCCCGTGAGCTTCTCGGAGATCGAGGTCACGGTCAGCGATGACCGCCTCGCCGACGCTGTGCGCGCATCGGTCGACAAGATCCTCGCCGACGTGCCTGGCATCACGACGATGGTCGGACAGCCCATCGAGCATCGGCTCTCGCACATCCTCTCGGGCACGCCCGCTGCGATCGCGATCGACATCTTCGGCGAAGACCTCGATGTCCTGCGCGACGTCGCGAAGGAGGTCGAGGCTGCGCTCAAGTCGGTTCCGGGCACGCGCGACGTGAATGCGAACCGCGAGGTGCTGGTGACGTCGCTCCCCATCCGCTATCGCGCGCAGGATCTTGCCGCGGTCGGACTCACGCCCGCAGCCGCCGCGCGGCAGGTCCAGCAGGCGCTGTACGGCGAGAAAGTTGCGGAAGTCAGCCAGGGCGTGCAGCGGCTCGACATCGTCGTGCGTCTGGCCGAGGAGGATCGCGCGCGCATCGAGCAGGTGGGCGAACTCATCCTGCGCGGTGGCTCAGGCGCACAGGTTCGCCTTCGCGAGGTCGCCGACATCGGGCTCGAGCGCACGAGCAACCTCATCGCCCGCGAAAGCGCGCGGCGCAAGGCGATCGTGTCGACGAACATCGCAGACGGCTTCAACCTCGGCGATCTCGTCGCTGGGGTGCGCGAGAAGGTCGATCCAATCGTCGCCCGCGCTGGCTGCACCGTGCGCTACGGCGGACAGTTCGAGGCGCAGCAATCGGCGAGCCGCACCATCCTGACCATGGGCGCCGTCGTCGCGGTCCTGATGTTCGTGCTGCTCCAGATCGCGACGGGCAGCGCACGCACGGCGACGGTGGTGATGCTCAACCTGCCTCTCGCGCTGATCGGCGGCATCGCCGCCATCGCGTTGACCGCAGGCGGCGCGACGCCCGTCCTCTCGATCCCCAGCATGGTCGGCTTCGTCACCCTCTTCGGCATCGCGGTGCGCAACGGCATCCTGCTGGTGAACCACTATGCGCACCTTGAGAAGAACGAAGGCTGCGCGCCGTCGCAGGCGCTCGTGCGCGGCTCGATGGAGCGTCTCGTTCCGATTCTCATGACCGCGCTCACCGCGGCGCTCGGGCTCATCCCGCTCGCGCTCTCAGGCAGCAAGCCGGGCAGCGAGATCCTCGCTCCACTTGCCATCGTCGTGCTCGGCGGACTCGTGTCGTCGACGCTGCTCAATCTCTTCGTGATTCCAGCGGGCTACGCGCTCGCCTTCAAGATGAAGGAGACACCATGATTCGTCCGTTTGCCGTCGTCACCGCATCGTTCTACGCGCTCGCCATGCTTCCGCTCGCCTCGTGCGGCGGCTCGTCGTCGAACGCTCCCGCCGCTGACCACGGGCACGATCATGCCGCGGGCGATCACGACCACGACCATGCAGCGCCCTCGGACGCGGATGGCCACACGCACGGCGTCGTCATCGAGCTCGGCGAGGCCGAGGCGGGCGGCTTCAAGATCAAGGCGTCGCGCGACGGCGACGTGAAGGCCGGCGGCGAGGCGCCGATCGATGTGTGGGTGAACGGCGGGAAGGGCGGGAATGCCGTCCGCTTCTGGATCGGCACCGAGGACGCGAAGGGCTCCGTGAAGGCGAAGGCTGCGGTCGAGGTCGACCACTGGCATACGCATGCCGAGGTTCCCGATCCGCTGCCAGCCGACGCGAAGCTGTGGGTCGAGATCGAGGGCGACGGCGGCGCAAAGACAGTCGTCGGCTTCGACCTGAAGATCTGAGCCGCACCAAATCAGAACGACGCCGTCGTGATCAGAATGACGCCGTCGTGATTAGAACGACGCCGTCTTCGGCGCCCTCGGGAACGGAATCACATCCCGGATGTTCGCCATGCCCGTCGCGTAGATGATCGCGCGCTCGAAGCCGAGGCCGAAGCCCGCGTGCGGCACCGTTCCGTAGCGGCGCAGGTCGCGGTACCACCAGTAGTCGGCCTTGTGGAGGCCCATCTCGTCCATGCGCGCGTCGAGCCGCTCGAGCCTCTCCTCGCGCTGCGAGCCGCCGACGATCTCGCCGATTCCGGGCGCGAGGATGTCCATCGCGGCGACCGTCTTCCCATCGTCGTTCTGGCGCATGTAGAACGCCTTGATGTCCTTCGGGTAGTTCATCACCGCGACGGGGCGCCCGATGTAGGTCTCGGTCAGCCAGCGCTCGTGCTCGCTCTGCATGTCGATGC